>Ga0255769_10004761_pt1 | contig 13034 bp, 20 predicted proteins | sample 041ome_9_FD_179637 | JGI IMG/M metagenome (GOLD analysis project Ga0255769, IMG submission 179637) | Coastal salt marsh microbial communities from the Groves Creek Marsh, Skidaway Island, Georgia - 041413US metaG (version 2) | ecosystem: Environmental > Aquatic > Marine > Intertidal zone > Salt... | reverse complement strand
AACTAAAACTAACCAATGCCAAACGCCATCAACTTGAGTGTGACCTGTTTGAGTATAACAAACAACGTAAACGCAATGGCGAACCTAAAGTTACTTTTGATGAATATTTAGACATACGCTGTGGCATTGTTAAAAAGAAAAGAGTTCCTCCTAGTCAACAGGGAGAACTTGATAAAAACTATTTGTCACTACCACCACATAGACAAAATGATATTAAGTATCCTAGTCTAAATAGTGACAGAGGTCTAGCAGTTAAAAAAGATGTTCAACACTACACAGGCGAGAATATGTTGGGTATTGGACAACTACACAAGTCAAATTCTGTTCCAGTATTTCGTAAAGAAGATGCCGAGGATCAGGCAAAGATGAGGAGAGGCTAATGAAAGATCTAATATCATTAATAGCAGGATTAGCACTGCTACTTGTAGTATTGTTTATGGTACATGATGCCAGGGCAGTAACAAATACCACAATGGAAAAAATTAATAGAGTACAGCAACTTTACGACCTAGGTATTCAAAAGTATGATGATGGACATACCAAACACGGGTGCTATCTTATAAGACAGGCAGAGAGAGAAGCCTGGATGATACAGGGCGATAACAAACTTACTTACAATCAAATCGCACCAATATACAAGGAACTTTGTAAACGATGAATCGAGACATTAAACTAATTCTACAGTGTGCTTTGGTTATTGCCTTAGTTATATTTGGCATTAACAAATGCTCTGCTGATGAAGAAGATGTAAAAATTACACAACACTTATACGATCAAGCAATTAAAGAAATAGCAGATGGCAATCGTGATTTTGGTTGTTGGGTTCTACGTGACGCATTACTAGCATCAGGAAAGATTGACGATGGGTATGAAACATACACATCAATTTGGGCTATTGGAACTAAAAGTTGTAATTGGATTAACAATCCGTCCACTGTGGAGACATCTAACTGAAATACTTTGTATTTTTTCTGTTATCTTTTATCTCAGGATGTGCCACCACAGTAGCAGTTGTTGACGTAGCGGCCTCCACAACTATATACGCAGGCAAGACAGTGGTCAACACTGTTGATGCTATAACTCCAGACATTGTAAACAAAGATGAAGACAGCGATACTAATCCTTAATTTACTGTGTTTACAAGGTTGTACATTTTTAGTTACTACATTTGAAATAGGTGGAGCGGCCGCAACAGCAGAAGGTGCCAGCACTGCTGTAGAAGTGGCACAGGCATTAGACATAGCAGGAACAGCCGGTGATGCTGTCAGTGTCAAGGAGACTGGAAAGACACTAAGTGATCATGTAGTAAGTGGGTTAACAGGCAAGGACTGTAGACTCCTACGCAAAGTTAGAGGCAAGGGTGACTACTGTGAAATACCGTTGCCTAATTTGAATACTCGCAACAAGATAAAGGTATTTCAGATAGTAGAGGGCATACGTCCCGTAAATGGTAAGATGGGTCCACTGACTAGACAGGCATATTGGAACTATGAGCATGAAGTCAAGGCATGGGATTCAAAGATATATGATAAGTTGCCTAAGACAGCACCAGAAATTATTAGGCTACAGCAGGACAATGGACTAGAAGCAATAGGAGAGATAGGTCCTAAAACAACTAGGTTGTTAATTAAAATGTATGAAGAAATTAAAAACAATGGTTGAGTTACAACTTCACCCATACTATGACAATGCTGTTTCAAAATTTGAAGCAGATAATAATTGTGATGCTTACGTATGGTGGAGTGAATTTATATCCTGGTTATCTACCTGGTATCACTGTGAATACTGGGAACGTGAAGAACAATTTGGTGGTCCTTGTTTTATTTTTAGAGAAGATAAGGATTTAACATTTTTTAAATTACAATTTTCATAAGGAAAATTAATGTCAATTGAAAATAAAATTAAAAATAGAATGGATCATTTACAACAGTTAATGGAAGGCCAAGCACATGTTGATCGTCCTGAATATGTACTTGATGTTATGGATTCTGTAACAAAATTTTGGTCAGCACTTAGTGAAGAAGATAAAGAATATATTCAATGTGCTAGATTTGCTCTTGACGAAAAGAAGACATGGCTGGTATAGTACAATAAATACTTGTTTAATATATAGGAAAAACATTGGCTAAAGAAGACGTTATACAGATGACAGGGGAAGTAATTGAAGTTTTAGGTGGCTCTATGTTCAGAGTTAAGTTGGAAAACGATCATGAAGTTACAGCATACATAGGTGGTAAACTAAGAAAGTTCTCAATTAAAATTATTCTAGGTGATACTGTAGACGTTGAAATGACACCATATGATTTATCCAAAGCCAGAATAGTGTACAGACAAAAATGAGAGAAATAATAACCCTAGTAGAAGAAAAAAGCAAAGACGAATTGGCATTACACTCATTACCTTATAAGAAAACAGAATTAGATCCTGTAATGAGTAAAAGAACATTAGACTATCACTATAGCAAATTGGCCGCTGGCTATGTAAAAAGATACAATGCTGGTGAGGGTGATAGTGACTTTAATGAAGCAGGCGCTTATCTACACAACTTGTTCTTCCCACAGTTAATGGCACCCAAGTCAGATAACAAACCTAAAGGCTCGTGTGAAATATTAATTAATAAAAAGTACGGCAGTTTTGAAAATTTTAAAAAAGAGTTTACCAAAGTTGCTATGGGAATACAAGGTAGTGGGTGGGTTTATATGTCACGCTCGGGTGATATTAAAACTATTAAAAACCATCAAGTCAAAAAAGACGTTGCTATGATTGTAGACTGGTGGGAACACTCGTGGGCATTAGACTACGAAGCAGACAAAGCAGGGTACTTGACTAACATGTGGAAAATTATCAATTGGGAGATAGTTAATTCAAGATTATGATTACAATAACAGATTCAGCAGTGGTAAAACTAAAAGAAATTCTAGCAGAAGAAGACAATCCTAAAATGAAAGTTCGCATGTTCGTCCAAGGTGGCGGATGCTCAGGCTTCCAATATGGATTTACTCTAGATGAGGAACAGAATGAGGATGACTTTGTCATTGAAAAAGATGGAGTAGAACTGTTAGTTGATGCTATGAGTTCACAATACGTTCAGAATTCAGAGGTTGATTGGACCGAAAATGCTATGGGTTCTCAATTTGCTATACGTAATCCAAATGCTCAAACAACCTGTGGTTGTGGTTCAAGTTTCAGTGTATAACATTTAATAAAGGTTTTTGATGAGAATCGCATTATGCTTCAGTGGACAAAACCGCACTGGACATGTAACAGCAGATAATATTAAACGCTATATAGGTAGCCTACTGCCAGTCTGTGACGTATTCGCACACTTCTGGGACAGTGAAACCAGAGGTACCGGATATGCCAATAGAGAGGGTGCTGTTAGTACCAATGAAGAATGGCACAGTCCTAAAAAATCTAACCATGATAAGTTTACTGAATTCTATAGCCATTGGGCACCTAGAAGTATTATGGTTGAAGAATATGATCTACAACCTAATAGACCAAAATGGGGCGGAAGACGCTGGGATCCAATAGCACAAAAATGGCATGTCAGTATGTGGCGCAGTCTATATGAAGCTAACAAACTTAAACAAGATTATGCTCAAAAAAATCAAATCACCTATGATATTACCGTCAGACTAAGAAGTGATATTGTTTTTGGTGCTAGTAAAAGTCTAGAAGAAGATATACAACTAATAAAATCACACAATATGTTTTTATTTGGTGATCATTATGGTATATGGCCTATACATGGAATGGGACGTGTTGAAGATATTCTTTGGATTGGGCCTGGCAAATTAATGGATCAGATTTCAACATATTATGCTTGTTATTCAAATACAGTATCAAATATCGACGATCCACAACAACCTGGGTATCAAGATTGGCAATGGCATGGTGCTAATTGGATAGTTAATCAACTAGGTTATCAGTTTAGGCCATTGGAAGATAATACCATGCGTATCTATACAGAACAAGACATTGAATCAAAAATAGATCCAATGGATCCTGGATTTGGTCCTAGCAATAAACCCGGTGCGTTTGGTAATAAGAATGTATAAATACATTAAACAAAAGGTTTTATTATGATATTAGCAAATGTTAACGTTGGTACAGGTCCAGGAGCGAATGACGGAGAGTCATTATATTCTGCCTTTGTAAAAGTAAATGACAATTTTTCTAACATTGAGTCAAATGTAAATTCATTGTCTAACAGCGTTACATCTGTAGCAGGACGTTCTGGTAATGTTACACTAACTGTCAATGATATCATAGGATTCAACGGACTTTCATTATCAAGTAGTTCAGCACCAACAAGCAGTTCAGCTCCGGGCGTAAAAGGACAAGTGGTTGTTGATAGTACGTATATGTATGTTTGTACGGCCGCAAATACTTGGGTAAGAAGTTCCATCACAACTTCATTCTAGCACAAATCTAAATAGTCAAACATTGATAAATACTGTATAATATATATTATATAGAGTTTAAACTATGACCATTTCAACAGAAGCATTTTTAGCAGTAGCAGTTGGGACCAGTGCCAATGACGGTACCGGCGATAGCCTTCGTGATGCGTTTATAAAAGTTAATCAAAACTTCAGTAATATTACTGACATTGGGTTTGATGCTGGAAACGTAACTGTATCAGGTTCGATGTCTTTGGCTAATGTTTATGTCCCAACTTATGCTAATAGTACCGGTACAACTGGACAAATTGCTTGGGATGATGACCACATTTATGTTTGTATAGACACTAATACTTGGAAACGAGTTAGTATCGCAACTTGGTAACAAGGAAAAAGAATGGCCTTACCTAAGTGGATTACTCCAGCAGGACAACTAGGCATTGTACCTGAATTAGATTACTATCAGTACATTTTGGATGCGTATGATCCAAGTGCTGGCACACTAGTCTATAGTCTTGTGTCTGGCCGATTACCTCCAGGAATACAAATTAAATCAACAGGAATATTACAAGGAATCCCTGTTAGCGGATTAACTCCTGGCGATAAAAATGTTACCTATACATTTTCTATTAGAGCAAAAAATTCTTTATCAAATGAATTAACAGATAGAACATTTTCTTTAACAGTAACTAATGTAGCACCTCCATTGATTGATACTCCTGATAGAAACAGTTTCTTAGGATTGTTTCTTGACGGAACAGAATATGAACAACAATTATCAGCAATAGAATTTACTCCCGGAGCAGATCTTACCTGGAGTTTAGAAAGTGGAGATTTACCTCCTGGGATTACATTAACTAGTTCAGGACTTCTTTCTGGGTATTTCAGACCTATACTAAATGATGCGGCAGGACTGGATACAGATTGGGATGATTCGGCATGGAGTTACTTATCTTGGGATTCAAGTCCTTATGCTATTAAGAAAAGATTTATATTTACAATTAAAGTTGATGACGGGGTATCAGCAGACCTAAGTACATATACCTTAGATGTTTATCCTAGAAGCTCATTAACTGTTGATCACGATGATATTAGTGTTGACTTAACATTATTAGGAACAGGTGTTCCGTTAACTATTGACATTGGGAATAAGCATGATCCTATTATTACTACAACACAGAGTGATTTAACCCCTGTTAGAGAAGGTAGTTTCTTTTCATTTAAATTTAGTGCTGTAGATTTAGATGGTGATACATTAATGTATGCTATTCCAGCACTGTCAACTGGTGCCTTTGATGAGCAAGATTTTTCAATTGACCCGTCGTTGAATTATGTCGCAACAACACCAGTAGGTGGAAGAATTTCAGCAGGTATATATCCTGATATCAGTGTTAGTATAAACGCTAATACAAACGTTAGTACCAGTACATTAGATACTACACAAGCCTGGCTTGAACCAGGAGATGATATCAAAGTTTTAAACTCAAGTGGAATATGGCAAGAAGCCACAGTGACATCTAGTGTTACTATACAGGTGTCTGGAAATACTATTGTTACTGGTAGTGCCGGTAACTGGTTAACACAAGCATCAAGTGGTGCGAATGCTACGATTGCGTCAGTCAGTGACACTATAGGTACACTATCTGTTATTGGGTCAGAAACAAATGGTTCTATTAATACAATACTTCCAACATATCAAGTAACATTTAAAAATCCTATTGTTGCTAATGTAGGAGAATATATTACACAGGCATCAAGTGGTGCTAATGCTAGAGTAACTAGTTCAGTTGCGGCATCAACAGTTGCTAATGTTATAATGATACAAGGCGGATTTAAAAATGGTAATGTAGAAGTATCACAAGGAAATATTGCTATCAATGGTGCTAATATCGCATCATATCCAACTGCTAATGTTAAAGATATACAGAACACAACAATAACAGCCAATATAGGTGATTTTATTACACAAGTTGGTTCTACTGGTAACGCTACTGTTACTGCTAATGTTTCAGATGCTATTAATTTACCTGTAACATTTACAGCAGGCACATTTAATTCTCTTAATGGTAATATTAAGATCAATGGCACTGATGCTGGTGTATGGATAACTAGTCAACCTAAAACAACAACAAACATTGGTATGAATATTGTTGATGGTGACTATATTACACAGGCAAGTACAGGTGCCAATGCTGTAATTACATCTGATCGTCCATATGGCACCGAGTTATCCGTAAGATATATTTCAGGAACATTTGCCACAGGAAGTTCATCAGGAAACATAACAGTTAACGGTAGTACAAATCTTAACCTGTATCCAACTGAAGTATTAACAGAAACAGAAATAACTGCTACATATAATATATCTAATTACTTTGATGTTAATCCTAACTTAGTTACTAGCAAACCAGCAATCAATGGTGTAACATATACATATAGTAATGTAACTGCGATTGTTGATGTAGGAGTTACCTTAGGAGCCCTAGGAACAGAAGGCACAGTTGGTTTTGCTGAAGGTTTATTTGACCAAGGTTCATTGAACTTACCAAGTGGACTAAGTTTGGTTGAAGATAGTGGATGGCTAATTGGTACACTACCTAGCCAAACAATTAGTCAAGTTGAATATGAATTTGAAGTAGTTGCTTACAAAGAAAACGATACTAGTTATCAAGATAGACAACTATATACATTAACTATTTTGGGTGATCTTAATAACAGAATTGATTGGGTAACGCCAACAGATTTAGGTATAATTAATACTGGCAAAGTCAGCGATCTATTTGTGTATGCTACTAGTTCTTTAGGTAAAACGTTAGTATATGAACTAGCTGATGGTGAAGATCATAGATTACCACAAGGGTTGACATTAACAACAACTGGATTAATTAGTGGTCGATCAAGTTTCCAGGTGTTTAGTTTAGATCAAGGGCGAACAACAGTAGACAAAGAAGAAACAACATTTGACTTTACATATACATTTACTGTTACTGCCAGAGATATGGCTAGAACAATCAGTGCTGATAGAACATTCACAATAACTATTAGACAGTTTGATAAAGTACCATATGAAAATCTTTATCTTGTAGCACTTCCGTCACAAGAACAAAGAATAGCTTTTAGAAATATTGTTACAGACTCAACATTGTTCCCAATTGAGAAAATTTATAGAAATGAAGATCCGTGGTTTGGTGTTGCTAAAGAAATTAAATCATTGTTCTTACCTGGACTAAGTCCAAGTCAACTTGAAGAGTATGCTCAGGCTGTAGCAACTAATCATTTTACTAAACGATTAACATTTGGAGAAGTACGTACAGCTCGTGCGTTAGATGAAAACTTTAATGTTAAATATGAAGTTGTTTACATCGAAGTTAAATCTCCAAACACTGTGGCACAAATAAATGGATTCCACACACTTGAACGAGGCCCTCAAGATACAATAGATTTATCAAACATAATCGATACACCATATTATGACCTAGATGGAAATACTTATACCACTGCGTATCCAAATAGTTTCCAAAATATGGAAAGTAAAATTGTAAGCAATATAGGATATCAAAACAAAGGTGCTTTACCAGAGTGGATGACTAGTAGACAAGAAAATGGTCGTCAACTAGGATTTGTACACGCAGTTGTATTAGGATATGTTAAACCTGGTGAAAGTGAATTAATTGCTTATAGATTAAAAGAACGTAACTTTAATTTTAATACTATTGATTTTAGTGTTGATAGATATCAATTAGACAATATCTTAACTGCTAATTATGATATTACAGCAAACACTTATGTTACTAGCAATGAAACAACATTCGATAGATATCCAGCACTGCCTGGAACGTTAACTAATGTGGCAACTGTTGACTTTGCTATTTCAACACCATTTGAAGATATCGACGAACAATATATTGATACTATCAAAGATGCTGGTGGACTAGACGGTATTAAAAACTTCAAAGATGGTGATACCTTAGTATTTGCTCAACAGGAATATTATGCTGACGGATCATCAGTTACTGATTACAACCAAGGATGGAGTAATGTAATTATTCTTTGGGATGAAGTAGGTTGGGCATATAACAGTGATACTAGTGATAGTGATACTGATACACCGTACGATCCTACTTTACTACCTCCAAATCCTGGACCATATGATTATACTCCGGGACAGAATTGGGATGATGCTGAGTATGTTACAGGATATAATGAAAATTTATTAGACCCACTAGTACCAAATCGACGTATTGGTATATGGGAAATTAAAATTGAAGACAATATAGTACATCTATACTTCAAACAAGAAGTCGCATATTATGATTCAATATATGTGCGTAATGGATTTACCTATGGTGGAACAAATATCTATTATGATCCACTAGTAAAAGCTGGTAATACTATACCAAATTATAGTATATTACCACAAAACGTTAACACAGATTATACCATCTTTGACGGTAATGGAACAAGGTTCTACGACAATCGAGATAATTACACAGTACCAAGTCAAGGAGATAAATATATTAAATTCGCTAAAACTGGAGTGTTTACATAATGAGTAGTATTAACCCAAATAACATTGACGGTACTTATCCGATCGCTGGTCAAGACAATGATAGTCAGGGCTTTCGTGATAATTTTACCAATATTAAAAACAACTTTTCATTTGCCTATGATGAACTAACTGATCTACAGAGTAAAGTAGTATTAAAAAGTGCTCTTAGTGGAGGAAGTATTAACAATGACATGTCATATGCTCAGTTAATTTCTCCGCAATTACTTAAGGCCGTTGAAACAAAGAATGACCTAGGAACACAAACAAGTGGCTTTGATGTTAGTTGGGCCGATGGACATTTTCAATATGCTACTGTAGGAGCAGATTTATCATTAACATTTAGTAATTGGCCAACTAGTGGATATTACACTAGATTAAGATTACAACTTACAACTGATAGTTCAGCCAGAGTAGTTACATTCCCTAGTGCTGTTTCAGTTGGCATTAGTGATATCCAAGGTGCTTCAGGTCAGGCAGTAACACTTCCAGCAAATGGTGTTTACTTGTTCGAACTTACGTCATATGACAATGGTACAACAATTACTATACAAGATTTATTACGTAACTATGATATAGTAACAACTGGTGAAAGTGGAAACTTTACTAGTTTAAATGTATCAGGTAATGTTTTAGCGACTTCTGCTACACTATCAACTGCTACAGTTAATGGTAATATTACTTCTACTGGTACTGCTATTTTAGCAGATGCTACTGCTAGTGGAGATGTTGATGTTACTGGTACAGTTACTGGTGGTACATTAACTGACGGTACAGCAAGTATTGCTTCAGGTGCTATTACTGGTGCTGTTAGTGCTTCATTAAGTAGTTTCTTAACATTAACTCCTCTTTCAAGTGCGCCTGGATCACCAACAGCTGGTATGATTGCTGTAGATGATGGCTCAGACTGGAGTGGTGTTGCTACAGGTGGTACCGACGAAACTGTAGTTGCTTACTTAAATAGTGGATGGGTAAAACTAGGTTAATACCAAAAATACTTGACATAAACTCCTAGATCTTGTATAATAATATATAGACTAGGAGTTTTTTATGACTGAACAAATTGATTTAAACAAGTACCAAGAATTCGTCAAAGAAGTAACCAGTGTAGAAAGTAATCACACTGGAACAATGATTGAACGACTACAAAACATACATTCAACAACTGACGTAAACCCTGCCTTACTGCTGACAGCCGCTATTGGGTTGGCCGCAGAAACAGGCGAGTTTGCCGAACTACCAAAAAAGATAGTGTTTCAAGGTAAACCCTGTGACGAAGACACTATATTTCATATGAAACGTGAACTAGGTGATATTATGTGGTATTGGGTAAATGCCTGTAGAGCATTGAATCTTGATCCTAATGATGTTATACTAGAAAACATAAACAAGTTAAAAAACCGGTACCCAGGAGGCGAATTTGACGCCTTTTATAGCGAAAATCGTAAAGAAGGAGACCTATAATGCACCCTTTATCGCCAGACTTGACTAGTATGTCAGATGATGAATTACATACGAAATTATCTGATCTTCAGAACAGAGCTATGACTGCGTATCGAACAGGAAATGGTGATCTTGTTCAGCAGGTTAACTTACTAATTAATGACTATCAAATGGAAATTGAAGCACGTAATCAAAGAATGATGGACAAACTTCAACAGAAAAACAAAAATTTTGGAAACATTATTAACATAAAATGAAATACGACAAGTACGGTCAGACTTTTACAGATACAAAAGAGCTTTGTGACTTATTGTATCAAAATCCAGATTTGGATATCAGTCTATTTCAGGTTAATGACCCTATAGAATATAATGAAAGTGTTACAAAATTACATTTAGATAAAAAACTTTTAGAATCATATAAAGAGAAACTTGAAACGCTTGAAGAATTTGACAATAGACAACAAGAAGTTTGGCACATGCCTGAAGAATATAAAGATATGGATATTGCCGAATGGTTGTTATCACAGTGTCAGCAAGATCATGAAATACAACGTGTTGGCCAAGAACTGTTATTATATCAGGAACGCAATCTATTCAATATGTTGAAATATCTTAAGTATATGGTTGACACTTTAAGACAAAATAAGATCGTTTGGGGTGTAGGCAGAGGTTCTAGTGTGGCTAGTTATGTGCTTTTTTTAATTGGAGTACACAAAATTGATTCAATTTATTATAAATTATCAGTGGATGAATTCCTAAAATAAATATTATATACGTATATAAAGGAGTATTATAAAATGGCAAAAATACATAGATCATCTCGAGGAGATGCTGTAGATATGGATGCTTTACGATTATCCAACGAAACAACTATTGCTATTGGCAACGCAAAACAAAATGCTAGAGGAGATCAATTGGGTCCTGGTGGTAAAGTTATAAAAACTAGAGCCCAAATTATGCAAGAATACCATAGATTAAATACTGCGGTTGCTGATGAAGCACCAATTAGTACTAGAGCAACACCTAGTGTAGAAGAACCAGAACAATCTACAGTGGAATCACCAGAATTATCGGCTCCACAAGCAGAGGATGTACCGATTCAGTCTAGTTCCAAACCTAGGGGAAGTTTTGCTGATTCAGTAGCAGAAGAAACAAAAACAGTTGAGCAAGAATTATTAGATCCACCAAATACTACTCGAACCAGAGGCGCTGGTGTTTCAAGAATTTAAGGAGAACATATGAGTATTTTTGATGCTCGAAAAATAAAATCAATACGTGCTATAAGTGATCATGTTCTAGTAACTGATATGAATTTTGATGAAAAAATTACACATAGTGGCATTATTATTCCAAATAGTGATGGTAAATTAGAAGGTGTTCATCCTAGGTGGGGGCGAGTGTATGCTATTGGTAAAGATCAAAAAGATATACAAATAGGACAATATGTTTTAGTTAAACATGGTCGATGGACCAGAGGTGTTGATATTAATGACGGTGAAGATGTGAAAACTCTTCGACGAATTGATACAAATGATATTTTATTAGTAAGTAATGAGCCAATGGAAGATGAAACCATTGGGGAAGGCTTATAGTTGGTTACCAAATATAGAAGAAGTCAAACAAGAGTAGTAGAACCACAAGAACAACATCTTAATGATTCTAAGATAGATAATAACTACGACAACTATCTAGAAGCAATTAAAGATGATCTTAAAATTATCCCTCCAGAGAAATGGGACGCTGTAGGCGTTGCCCGTTATATTAATGAATTAGCAAATCACGCAAAAAGCGGGTATTCAGACGGATTTACCGCTTGTGGTTGTAAAAAAGAATTATATCTGTTAAAATGTTTAATAGAAGATTTATTAGACTCATGTCCTAGTTTTCCTGTAGATGAAAAAGAGTGGGAACAAGAACGTTTGATAGAGTTATTAAAAAGGAAACCAAAATGAAACATCCAGATCCAAAATTACATTTACAATTAAGTTTAGTTAAGTCAGGTATTAGAATACTAGCAGGTGGTGCTCTGTTGTTTGGGAGTTTATGGTATGCGGGTATCAGTTTAATTGTAGCAGAGTTGATAGGTATAGCCGAAGAATTGGTATAATAGAAAGGGTATTCAATGAAACAATTATGGGTTGAGCAGTATCGTCCTAAAGATGTAGAAGGTTATGTGTTTCGTGACGAAGCACAGCGTAAGCAAATACAAGGTTGGATCAAAGAAAAAACTATTCCACATTTATTGTTTAGTGGTGCGGCAGGTATTGGTAAAACAACACTGGCAAAACTGTTAATACATCAATTAGGTGTTGACGAATATGACATACTAGAATTAAACGCATCTAGAGAAAACAATGTTGATACCGTGAGAGAACGTATCACAAACTTTGTACAAACAATGCCATATGGAACTTTTAAAGTAGTACTACTAGATGAGGCAGACTATCTAAGTCCAAATGCCCAGGCCGCTCTTCGTGGTGTTATGGAAGAATACTCGCAAACGGCTAGATTTATATTAACATGTAACTATCCCCACAAGATTATACCAGCACTTCACAGTAGATGTCAAGGCTTCCACATGGAAAAATTAGATCCAACAGAGTTTACTGCTAGAGTAGCAACGGTGCTTGTGACTGA
>Ga0255769_10004759_pt1 | contig 13036 bp, 10 predicted proteins | sample 041ome_9_FD_179637 | JGI IMG/M metagenome (GOLD analysis project Ga0255769, IMG submission 179637) | Coastal salt marsh microbial communities from the Groves Creek Marsh, Skidaway Island, Georgia - 041413US metaG (version 2) | ecosystem: Environmental > Aquatic > Marine > Intertidal zone > Salt... | reverse complement strand
GGACCACGCGTGCGCGGGCTAGGGGTGCGAAAGTTATGGGTATAAATAAAGACGACGCGACGCACGACAATTGGACGTCAGATCGACGCGCGGGCGCGATGTCGGACCGTTCGCCGCCGCGACACGCGAACGGCGGGCGCGGACGAGGGCACATCGAGCGCGGCGCACCACCGCCGGTGCCCATGGGCGCGCCGCCGGGCGCGACCACGCCGCACGGCGCGCCGAATCATCAGTACTCGCGCGGGATCGCGCCACCACCAGGGATGCTGACGCCGACGCCGACGCCGACGCCGTCGTCGCGATGGGGTTCGGGCGCGCGCACGTCGTCTGCGCCGGTGCCGCCACCGGTGATCGCGACGGCGGGGCGGGTGAACGTGCCGGCGAGACCTGGGTACGACATTGTCGCGTCGCCCGCGTCGACGACGCCGCCTCCTCCGCCGGGGATGCGGCCGAGTTTATTAAAGGATGTGCGACAGACGCAGCACATAGCGCGGCCGAGTTTATTGAGTCAGCAGCGACCGCCTGCGGTGGCGGTGTATTCATCCGCGTCGTCGTACGAGACTGGGGAAGTCGTCGGGGGACGTGGAGGAGTAGGGGGGGTCGCGCCGCCGACGACGACGCCGACGCCGACGCCGACGAGCGACGCGGCGACGCCGAAAAAGAGGAAATTTGGTGCGTGGGGTGCGGCATTGGAGCGGAGTGCGCCGCCGGTGGCGCGTGCGCCGCCGGTGGATGATGTGACATTGGAGCATGCGTCGCCCACCCCCGCGCCGGCGCCGCCAAAAGTAGGAGCGCGGCACGTAGCGGCGCCGGCGCCGGCGGCGACGACGGTGGACCCGGAAACCGTTAAGAAGGCCAAGGCGGCGGAGCAACGATTAAAGATGACAAAGGATGCGCTGTTGGGACAAATGGAACGCGTCGATGGCGAAGTGGCGTCGCTGGAGAAGGAACTCGAGGCGCTGAAAAACTCCGCCGAGGATGAGAAATACGACGCCGCGAGCGATCGTAAGAACGCCATGGCTCGACACAAAAAGGAAACCGAGGCGCTGCGACAGCGACTGGTGAATGCGGAAAAATCTGCGGCGCGCGCGATGGAAATCGCTGGGGAGAAGATTCGAGAGGCGGCGGCGTTGGCGCGAGACGCCCAGAACAAGCGCGTCGCGCCGCGGGGCGCGGCTGGGGCCAAGCGCATGAATCGAGACGCCGCCAAGATGGCGGCGACGTCGGTGCGCGACATGACGCGTCGACGTGCGCCGCGGCTCGAAGAGGTCGAAGCCGCGCTCGCGAGTAATAAATCGTTGGAGGCGCGCGCGCTCGAGCGCGTGAAAACCGAGTACGGGTTGCCGCTGCCGGGCGACGTCGAGCGCGTGGATTTCGACGCCGTCGTGAAGCGCGTGATTGATGCTTCGAATACTGCGTATGGGCAGAACGTTGCGCGCAGAGTTTCGGAAACGTTGCGAAAGCGTCATGACGACGTGAAGCGTCGGGAATACGACAACGCCGTGCGGTACATCAAGCAGCGCGAGATTTGGCGCGTGAAGATTGTACAAGCCGCGAACGACAAGCTCGCCAAGGAGACCACCAACGCATCGTCAAGGAAGGCGACACCGGCGGGATTTGGAACGCCTGGAGGTTCGGCGCGCGGCGTCGGGCGAAACCGCGGCGGCGCTGGTGGTGATTTGAGCGCGGGCGTCGCGCGTTCCGAGTATGACGAAATGCAAATCATCAAGGCTTTACAACGCAAGGAGGAACTCCGACACATGACTCGCATTCCAGATATGATTCTCGACAGCGAGGATCGTCGCTGCGCGGTGTTTGACAGTCGCAACGGCCTCATCGAAGACCCGGTGCGCGCGATGCGTTTGGAGAATGAAATCAAACCGTGGACCCCGGCGGAGAAGAAAATCTTTCACGAAAAGTTCAACGCGTACGGGAAGAATTTCAGACGCATTGCGCAGCACTTGGAGCGGCGAGATACTGGCGACTGCGTGATGTACTATTACAAGTTTCAAAAGACGGATGATGGCTTTCGCGGACGACGTCGCGCGGCGGCAAAGAAGAAGCGCGCGTACGCGGACGCCAAGCGCGCGTTGGCGTTCAACCCCGCGTCGGTGGAGGCGCAGCGCGAGCGCGAAGAACGTTCGGCACCGACTGCAGAGGCGCGTTTGGAGCGCGCGGCGTTGGCTGCGGCAAACAAAGCCGCTAAAGCCAAGGCGCGCGCGGAAAAAGCCGCCAAGGCGAAAGCCAAAGCCGACGCCAAGGATGAAAACGCCGCCAAGGAGGACCGTCCTAAAACGCCAACGACCGCGGCATCGACCGCGGCACATAAAGGCCCCGAATGGACGGATATCGAAAAAACCAAATTCATCTCTGGTTTACTTCAATACGGCACCGATTTCGTCGCCATTAGCTCCACCATTCGTACTCGGTCGTTGGACGCCGTCACGCAATTCTACCGCGACAACCGCGAGAGCATGGATTTAGATTCCTTCGCCGCCGCTGCTGGCGGTGGAGAACGCACGTAGCTTTCACCGCGATCACGATGATCACGATCGCGCACACGGCGCGTTGATTGATTAGCACACACGAGCGCATTTATTTTGTACGATACCACGCCACCACCAGACAACATCCTATACCCTAGCCTCGGTAACACCAAACGTTGATCGTTCCTCCAACCGCCGCGCCACACATCGACGCCCGCAACCGAACGCTCGCGTCGTCCAGAACCACGCTCGCGATCGCTCCGATGCCTTTCCTCGCGCGCGACGCCGTCGACGTCGAAGCGTCGGCGTCGTTATTGCCACGAACATCACCCGTCGAGGGCGCAACACCATTCGCATCATCATCACACAAGACAAATTCGTCGTCGTCGTCGTTCGCGGCGGCGGTGGCGGTGGCGGTGGGATGTTGCGTCGGCGTCGCCGCCTATGCGTCGTCGATACCGTCGTCGGCGGCGATGCTGGGATCGGCGAACGGAGGTGTGGATTTGTTGTTGGGCGCGACGACGTTTCCGCGAACGACGCGAATCACGCCTAAAACCATCGATGATGACGACGATGCGGCGACGAGCACGAGCATGGATGCTCGCATGCGTGCGAATTGGGATTTATACCACGGTCGAGGTGGAAGCAAGGACAGTGATCGGGTGGTGGAGTATGATTTCGAAAAGAACTGGCCGAGCGCGGAGCTCGAAGACGCGCTCGACTGGTTACGAAGCGCCGCGCCTGAGGTTTCTGAATCGTGTGCGGCGATACAGTTTGATGGTGGTGAACAGTCAAAGACTTTAACAGCCGAGCGCATGGGCGCCAAGGGGGATGCCGGGAAGACGCTTTCGCACGTCATCGCGTGGGTCAAGGCGCGGGACGCCAACGTGCAGAGCGTCGTGTTGGCGAGCGCCGGCGCCTTCATCAACACCCACACCGGACCTCCGAATGAGTTTGACTCGATCATCGTGAGTTTTCTTTTGCGTGGACCGCAAACGTGGGACGTGCTGTTCCTCGATCGCGGCGAACGCGGTGTTGGGTTGGATGACGCCCAACGCCCAGAGGCGTTGATAAGCAACAAGGCGTGGTTAAACCCCTACGTGTTGTATCGAAACCGCGCGGTGTACGCCGGGGAGAACCTCCCAGTGGGGCTGTACATGGTGTCCAAGAAGTTTTTAGACAAGATGGCGGTGCACATGCGCGAAGAAAAGCTGTATAAGCTTGATAATTGGTTCAACGCGCTGTGCGCGAGCAAATTGGAGTGCTACTCGTACGCGTCGCGCGGATGGTATGAAGGCGCGACCGCCAAGCACAAGGCGCGCATGGCGAAGCCGCTCGAGGAAGCACCGATCGTAGATGATGCTGCGGTCGAGGCGGCATCGGCGGCGAATGCTGCTGCGTCGCGCGCCAAACGCCTCGCGGCGGAGGACGCGGACGCGGACGCAAACGTTCCGGCGGAGAAGATGGCGTCCACCATTTGAGACGCCAGGACGACAGACAACCTTGTAGCACGACACAACACAGAAAACAAACAAACAAAAAATGTAGCAGTGTGGTATTATTATACGATCGTATATTATGATAGTTTTTAAAAATCTTCATCCGTTTCGTCGTCCCATTCCAACGGCGTCGTGCCGCTCGCCTTACCCATCACCGTCGATACCAAAATCGGAATGTTCTCTTTAAACTCCGCACCTCCCCAGAACGACCCTTCGCGCCTCGGGTCCCAGCTCGCGCTCAATACCCCATACGAAATCCCCAAAAACGCCGCACCAAACGTCACCGTAGACGCGGTAAAGAATACCGCCGGCGGTACGTCGATGTGTTTCACCGCCTTTGCGAAATAAAACGCCGGTCCCGTCATAAATCCAAAAATCAACGGCGTACCACAGAAAATCCCCACGCGCTTCAACATGCGATCAGTGACAACTTCAGGAATCCCTTGCGTCGATCGCTTGGCGTACTTGACATCGAACTCAGCGCGTTTACGTTCCTCCTCCGCGCGTCGCTTATCCGCCTCGAGCTTCATCTTGACTATGCGTTTACGCTGCGCCGCGTCTGCATCACCCGGAACCACATTCGCGAGCGACGCCGCCGCCGAAGACGACGACGACGACGCGTTCCGTCGTCGTCCACCGCGCGCGTTCGCCTCGAGACGCTCCACGCTCTCGCCATCGTCCTCGTTCGTCGTCGTCTGTCGTTCGGGTTCTCGGTCGCGTCTAAACCGACTGTTTCGTCCCTTGGCGCGCGCCACGACGGCGCCGCGCGCGCGTAAAGGCGATCGCGTCGTCGCCAAGGGTGTCGTCGCGCGCGTCGCGACGGGCGTTGACATCGTTCGCGTCGATGGTGTCGCGTCGCGCGATGGCGCGCGTACGCTTATCCACTTTTCGTTGCGTCGTCACACCGCCGCGTGCGCGCGCGCGCGCGATGATGATGATGCGTCGCGGACGTCGCGACCGGGCGCGAGATGATGGTTTAGAGCGCGCGTGGTGTGCGGTGGAGGCGTTCGCGGCGGCGTGTCGCGCGAGCACGGCGGCGGCGACGGTGGATGATGACGATGACGATGGCGATGATGATGATGATGATGACGACGGCTGCGCGACTGCTGCCGCCGTCGCCGACACGGCGTCGGCGACCGCGTTCGATGCTCGCGCGATATTTCAAGCGTTTACGCAACTTCAGAGCGAAGACGACCCGCGCGTGCTTCTCGTGGAGACGGCGGGGATATTTCTCGACGCCGCGGATGCGATGCGGCGGGCGTCGACGTCGACGTCGGCTGACAATGATGACGACGGTCCACGAGTCCGCGCGATGACGCACGCGTGTGTGATGTTTATACGTGCTGAACGCGCGTGGGGCGAACGTCGCGTCGTCGGTGCGCGCGTGAAATCGGCGCGTGCGGAACAATTGGAGTACGAAGGCGTATTGCTTCGATGGCTCGCGTGGGCGCTCGAGGAGTGCGAGCGTTTGGATTTACAATCGTACGTACTCGAGAACAGCGCGCGTAAAGATGAACTTTTAGGATGCGTCATTCACGCGTTATTCGTTGATGTCAACGCCGACGACGGCGAGAAAGACGGAACGCAAGACGTGGCGGCGAGTCAAACGCGCGCGTTTCGCGCAAACGCCGTCGGCGTCGCGTATTTGGAAGAAAAGTTATTGACGCAAAGCACGCACTCGTCGCCCGAACCACTGATGCGCGAAGTATTCTTGCGTGGGTTTACCGCACACACATGGCTGGTGTTTATCACCCGCGCGTTTGACCGTGTACGAACGCTGGCGTACGAAGACGCGTTCACGCGAGCCGAATCGTACTCGGTCGACGGCGTCTCCATCGAACGCGCAATGGCTCGACGAGGCGCCGTGCTCGCCATGTACTTGAGCTGGTTGAAAGATGCGTCGTGTCGGGACGGTGATGGCGCCGATGCGGACGATGAACTTCTCATCGACGCGTTGACATTCATACGCGAATGCCTCGCGACGTTGAAGCGTCACGCCGAGGAAGATGATTACTCATTCGCGTCAAACGTCGCAGACGCGGCGTGTAACACCGCATACGTCTTGGTGAACCGCATGCGCGTTCACCGCACGCCGTGGGATGTTCATGGACTTTTAGAGAGCGTGCAAGGCGTCGTCGACGCCGTGCGCGCGGTGGAATTGGAACGAAGCGACGAGGATGCGTTTTCGCTCGCGTGCGTCGAGCTCGCGAGCGACAATCTGTGTCGCGTTTTACGTCAGCGCGTCGAAGAATAATGTCCACGTGGTGCGTGTTTAAGTTGTACTACTAGAATGTTTTGTGTGATTATACTACTGTAATGCTGTATTTGTTGTTACACTACACGACGCGCGACGCGCGAGAGAGCTAGGATGCCACGCCGTTGGACAACCGTCCGACGCCCTCGATGTCGATATCCACAACATCACCGCTCTTAAGAAACAACGCGTTCGGTTTCTGCCCCGCACCCACGCCCTTCGGCGTGCCAGTGAGTATCAAATCTCCAGCGTAAAGCGTTTGGTATTGCGAAATGGTTGAAATGAGCGTCGCGACGGTGAAAATCATGTCTGAAATCTTCGCCCGCTGCCGTTCTTCTCCATTCACGTACGTCACGAGTTCAGCGGCGCCGCCCAGAGGTAACGCCGAGCCTGCGACGATCCAGGGCCCGCATGGGCAATGTGTGTCGCAACTTTTCCCCAAGTACCACTGTTGATGTTGTTTCTGTAACGTTCGCGCCGTAACGTCGTTGGCCACCGTCCAACCGACGACGTACTTTTCTAAAATTTCCTCCTCCGACATCGACTCTAACGCGCGGGTTCCGGCACCGAAACACGTCGCTCCGATCACGCACGCGAGCTCACCTTCGTAATCCACGTCTAATCGTCCGTGCGTGCGTATGTCTTGCCCGTACGCGACGACTGACGTCCCGGCTTTGGGGAAAATGATTGGCAACTCTGGCACCGCGTCGCGCGAGATCCCAGGCATGGACGAATCCACCTCACCCACGTGTTCAAAGTAGTTTTTCCCGACGCACACGATTTTATTGTGCACGCCACTGGCGGCGGTGGCGTCGTCGAACGGCGCGAGCACGTCGACGTCGCCTAAACCAAACGTCGACGCCGCAAAAGTAACGCTCTTCGGGTCGGCGTGATACGCCTCGAGCGCGCGAGAGAGCGACTGTGGACGCGATGACACGGATGATCCCGCCGCGGCCGAGCCTCCGTCGTCGTGTACGACGTCAAACACCGTGTTTCCATCGAGAGGGAGCAACGCGCCGACGCGCGCGGGCGCGTTCGCTCCGCGTTCGCGGTAACGAATAAATCGCACCGTCGTAAACGCGGTGTTTGACGACGAGAGTAACGGTGTCGCCATCACTGCGCACGGTTCGCTCGTCCTTTGTTTGTCGTGCGAATCGAATAGCGGCGTCGAAGAGTGACGCTAATACTACTACTACGTCGTCGTGACTTTTTGCACCACCTTGGCGGACTCCTCGAGCGTCGTGGCGATTTTATCCGCACGCGTCGTGAACACAAACGTGCGCGCATCACTTACAGGAAATCCTTTCTTCACCAGCGCCTTGCGTGGTCGATACGCTGGGTACGCACACCGATCAAAGATAACCATGCCGGCGCACGTCAACGTCGCCGACGCGTCCGACTCGCCCGTCTCTGACTGTTGCGTCACCGTGCGCTCGTGAATCCCCCAATCGCACTGCATCCCCACCTTATGCGTGATGTGTACTTCGCCATCATCGCTCGCCACCAGCCGCGACGCGCCTTGGCAAAATTTCTCGACTAAAATTCGATTCGCTTCGAGCTCTTCGGCGCTTCTCGCATCCGAGCCTTTCAACGCCGCTTCTTGCGCCGAACCATCGGCGTTGCGCGCGACGCACGGGAAATTCCAGACCACGCGATCGAACACATACGCGTTGTCACCATCATGCGTATTGTCGCCATCGTTCGCCAAGCGAGGCAGCGTTGACGCTAAATCGGCGGCGTCGACGCCGTGCGCCACGCGCGCGCCCGACGCCTCGAGCTCGCGCAGCGTCTCCATACACGACGGGCCGTAAATCCGCTCCAGCGACGCTCGGGACTCATACGATGTGGCAACTATGCGCTCACCCCCGAACGCGCGCGCGAGAGCGAGGGAGAATGAGAAATCTCCGTCGCCGACGGTGAGCACGCGCTGCGTTCGCGAATACAGCCCCAACCGTTTCTCACCCCCACCAGGCGCCTTTGCCGCGTTTGCCGCGTATCGTAAGCACGTCTCGGGACGAGCGTTCGCACCGGGTGGCTGTCCCGCGGCGTTTAATACGACGTAGCGACACGGCACGCATCCGAGGCGGGCGCACTTGAGCATCGCTCGCGCGACGTAGAGCGGAGGCGGCGGCTGCGTCTTTGGTTCGTTGTCAATGCGCGCACGTTTCGCCGGTGGTGGAGTGTTTGATGTATCGACAGCGATGTCGTCGTTGCCGTCATTATTCGTCGCAGAGGGCGTCATCGTCGCGCGCACGCGCGTGCGTGCGTCGCACGGTGTGGGATGGTATCGCGCGCGTGGAGGCGTATGGTTGTGCGTCTATTACAAGTCGTCGTTGTCGTCGCGTGTTCGGGTGCGTTTCGAAGCTCGTCTGCCGTCAGCCTTTTCAGCGTTTTGCAACGCCGCGACGGCGTCGAGTTCAGATGCGCTTCGCGCTAAATACGTGCGAACGAATTCATCAGCGTGGGACGGATGCGCTTCGAACTCGCTCATCAAGCGCGATAAATCGCTCGAGTACTGTCGCGATATTTGTCGCGACAACCCACGCGTGAGGGGCGTTCCGGGCGCGCCGAGCGGCGGTATAGACGCGAACAACTTTTGAATATCCATCGGTACCGCGTTGGCGCCGCCTGTTGTCGGAATTTGCGGCGTGCGAGACCGCGACGGCGGCGGAGGCATGGAAAACGCCGTCGCCGGTGCAGCCTCCGCCGCGCCGCGGCCTCCGCCGCGGCCACCACCGCGAATCATTGATTCAAGAAACGGCTCGGGTTCAGGCGGCAACGTCGTCTCGGGTGGAATATTCAGCGGCGTACCGCGCGGGAACCCTCTCGAGCTTTTTCTGGGCTGGCCTTCGTACACATTCGCGACGTCCCTGGCCGTCATACCGAGCTTGCCCAAGACGTCTTCGTCGAGCACCCACTCCGCCGCCTGCCGCTCTTCTTTCTTCGTGAACAAGTATTTCACGTCATCATTAGCCAAGTTCAGCCGACCGTCGCTCGCCACGTACAGCACCGCACGGAAAAACGGTTCAATTTCGGCATTCTTGTACCAGTAATGTCCTTCCTCGAATGTTTCTCCGTACGTCTCAACCAAGAAACGATCAAACGCCTTGCGGTAACCCACGCCTTCGCGGGAAATAAAACTCGCGTGACCAGCGGCGCGAATAATCGCCGTGGTAAATCGCGCGATTGCACGTCGACGGTCGGCGCGCTTGGGAATATACGTCCAACCATGATGGTCTCCCGCATCCGATGACGAGTGCTGTGCGTTCACGCGTGCCAGGGCGCCGCCAGCGGCGGACGACGACGCGCCTCGACGCCCAGACGCACCCTTCGTCACCGTCGCCGCCGGCGCGTTTGTTTTCGCCCGTCTCGAGCTCTTGCGCGTGGGATTTGACCGCGTCGTCTTTGTCGTCTCCTTGCGCGTTTCGCCGGCGGCGTTATTCTCATCCTCGACGAGCAGCGACCGCGCCGAGTCCAACCGCCCCAGCACCTCTGGCAACGTGAACGGATCCGGTGCAAACGACGCCGTCGACGACGATGCCCCACGTCGCTGCCGTCGTCCACTACCTATAGCTCCGGCGTCATTCTCGTCACCCTCGACGACGACGCCCACGCGCCCGTCGTCCACGCCGTCCCCGACCACCGCCTCCGACGAACTCGTGCCGCGAAGTAAACGCCCGAGAAACTCCATCGTGTTCTGTCGCGTCAATCCCCCAGCCATGCCGTCGCTCCCACCGCTCATCGATCGTCGAAGCGGCATATTGATTCAATTCAATGAATGGATTGCGATTCAAATCCAAAACACACCTCGATCGACGACGACGACGACGACGACGACGACGACGACGACGACGATGCCTCTCTCTATATATATATAAACACACGCGCACCGTGCGCCCGGCGCGACGGTCGCGCACCGCAGTTTGGCGATGACGACATCGTCGTGCGCTGGCGCGATCCGAGGCGTATCTACATACTATACATATAATTCATCTATCACGCTATAAATAGTTATGCTTACATACCCATATATGTGATACAATATGAAAGAGTCGTTTGTGTGCGCATCCACGCGTCGTCGTCGTCGTCGTCGTCGTCACACTCGCGCGCACGGCGCGTGCACGCACCACTCGCGCGGGCGCGTAAAACTCTACACACACACAACACACACATATTTATCAGACGCATGGTGTTTAGGTGCGTGACTCGAGCGCGACTCGCGTGCATTCGCGCGTGCGATGCGAGAGGATAATACACCGCAGCCGCACCAGATGGGCTTTGACTGACGGAACGACGTACGTGCGACGACAGTAGTAGTCATAATAATAATTCTAGGCGGTACGCACACGGCAAGGCGTCGTCATCGTCGTCGCCGAGCGCAGCGGCGGTGGTGTGTGGGTCGATGCGACGAAGAGCCGCGACGGCGACGCTCGTCGCGTTGGCGTTGATGTACTTTGCGCTCTCGGCGGGCGGGCAGGATTCGTACGGCGCCAAGGTTTTGCGCGATGGGCCGTTGAGTGTGTTTACGATTTCGGCGAGGTCAACGTCGCGTAAGGTTTTGATGCAGTCGTGCGCGCGTAACGTCCCGACGGAAGAAGTCGTTTTAGTGACGGGAGCGGCGGGTTTTATAGGCTCGCATGTCTCTACGGCTTTGAAGCGTCGAGGCGCTGGAGTGATTGGGTTGGATAACGTGAATGATTATTACCCTCGTGGGCTGAAGCGCGCGCGGATTCAAAAGCTGAAGGATATCGGCGTGCATACGGTGGTGGCGGATTTGAACGACGCGGCGACGTTGAGGAAAATTTTAGACATTTGCCAGGTGACTTCCATAATACATCTCGCCGCACAAGCTGGGGTGAGATATGCGGTGAAGAATCCAGCGGCGTACGTGCACTCCAACGTTGCGGGATTTGTCACGCTGTTGGAAGCCGTGGCGCACACGGCGCCGATGCCAAAGGTGGTGTTCGCGTCGAGTTCGAGCGTCTATGGTTTAAACACAAAGGTACCATTTAGCGAGTCGGATATTACCGACTCGCCGGCGTCGTTGTACGCGGCGACAAAAAAATCGGACGAGTTGTTAGCGCACACGTACAATCACATCCACGGCATGTCGCTCACGGCTTTGCGGTTCTTCACCGTGTACGGGCCGTATGGTAGACCCGACATGGCGTACTTTTCATTCGCCAACAACATTATGAAGGACAAGCCGATTAAGATTTTCAAAGCTGAAGACGGCGGGGAGCTGGCGAGAGATTTCACCTATATCGATGACGTCGTGCGAGGCACCATCGCCTCGCTCGACACGGCGCAACGTTCGGGGAAAAACCAAGACGGCTCCAAGCCGCCGTTTCGTGTCTACAATCTCGGCAACACCAACCCGGTCACCGTGAGTGATTTCGTGTCGAGCTTGGAACGCGCGTTGGGGAAAACCGCCAACCGCAACTACGTGCCCATGCCGAAAACTGGGGACGTGCCGTTCACGCACGCCGACATTTCGGCAGCCAAGCGCGACCTCGGGTACACTCCCACCGTGAGCTTGGACGACGGGCTGAAGCATTTTGTGTCGTGGTACTCGAAGTATTACGCCAACGGGAAAAATGCCGAGGACACAAACTATGTGCCCATGTAACTTTTTAGCGCTCGAGCGCTGGGACGTACATGGTATGATAGAGAGTAGAGAAGAAGAGCAGCAGTAGTACTGTAGTCAGCATTATTTCAAATTTCCTACACTACGAGTGTATTTGTTCGCATGGTGGGCATCGACGGGAGGGCACTCGCTAGAGATTACTCGCTCCGCCCAGTACTTGGCCTTTGTTGGTTGTTACCTTCGCTGTATTTCGTGCGTTGTTACCTTTGCCGCATGCGGCGTTACCCCGGCCTTTGATGATTTCTACCCGTAACTTTTGACACGGAAGTGGAATTGTGAAAGGAAACCTCTTCGAACTGATCTCCATCGCATCCGTAGAACCCCATGCACAGTAGGAATAGCGCTTGGGTTTTTTGTCGCGCCTGAATGGTTGACGCAAACGCGTTCACGTCGCCGCGCAGCTTCATAATTTGCTTAATCTTCGTAGCGTTCATTGCGCTACGAAAATTGTGCATCGCGCTGGCGCGCTTGGCGACGCGCGCCTTTGTAGACAATAGCGAACAAGAACTAGAACAAGAACAAGAACAAGAACAAGAACAAGAACAAGAACAAGATAGAGACGTGCCAATGATCGACGGCGCCGTTAGTCCCCACGAAGGCTTGACTCAAACTCAAGAAACACAGGAGATCCAAGACACACAAGAAATGGAACAAGTAGCTGTTATTGAACAAGCAGAAATGGAAGAAGGTGAAATTCATTTGCATCTTGAAGGGAGAGACACCCGGGTTGTGGATGGCGGTTAGCTGTCCCCCAGGTAAAATGGAAAACACAAGGAGTAGAAACACACGCTTCAGGCGTGACGATGCGCTAGGATTCGTGCGTAGACAACTCGTAGAGTGTAAAACATTTTTAATACACACGGGGAAGAAACACACGCCTCAGGTGTGACGATGCGCTAGAATTCGTGCGTATACACGCTGGTGGCGTCCATGTCATTCGTCCAAACCCTAAAAATTAGGGTTTGGACGAATGACATGGAGCAAATGTGTCATCGAAGCCTTGGACGACGTCAAGTCAACGAAACTCGAATGCGTCGATGCGTCAGGAGCGATGCCGGAAAACTTTTTGGACATTTTTTTCGCAAGACAACTTGAATGGGAAGACAAAGAAGCAGATTTTGGATTTGATCAATGATGACAAGATGGAAAG
>Ga0255769_10004754_pt1 | contig 13044 bp, 13 predicted proteins | sample 041ome_9_FD_179637 | JGI IMG/M metagenome (GOLD analysis project Ga0255769, IMG submission 179637) | Coastal salt marsh microbial communities from the Groves Creek Marsh, Skidaway Island, Georgia - 041413US metaG (version 2) | ecosystem: Environmental > Aquatic > Marine > Intertidal zone > Salt... | reverse complement strand
AACCAATATAAATTACGTTTAATAACTTGTATATCATTTTTTTTATTCTCTTTCTCTTTATCGGTTACATTCCCTTGAACTTTATCAGCATTGTTTCCATTATCTATTCCTTGATTCGTTTCTTCCGTATCTTTTTCTTTCATCCTTTTTTTTATTTCATCAGCATCGGTCGTTATTTTTTCTCCTTTTAAAGCATTATATAATTCAGTTGATATACTTGTCATTACAGAGTCTAAAATTTCATAACCTGTTTCAATAGCATCAGCAATTTTTTTTTTATTTATACTCATTTCATAAAATTTATCTTTTTTAGTTTTTTCATCTATGTCATCATTTCCATCATAGTCATCCTCTGGATCTAATCCTAATCCTGGTGCTGTTAATGGACGTGGACCTAACCCCTCAATAACATCTTTCTTCGTTTCATTTACTTCTGGATATTCATTTTCCGTTTTGTCATCATTAATATTAATGAGAGGTTCTATATTCGCAAAATTCATATCCTTTTTCATTTTAATTTTTTTCATCTTTCGAGAACTATTATTCATTTTAAATCCTTCTTTTTTAATATCATGTTTCCATTTTGTTTCTTCCATTTTATAATATTATGATATAAAATTATAAAAAAATACAAAATTTATTTCGCATACATTAAACCACAATTACCACCAATAAATGACAATACATTATATCGTTCTTCATATAATACCATATTATAGTTATAGTCATATAATTGATAACTTCCTTTACGAACACCTACTGGATTACCATCATTATCACATATTACATCATAACTAGAATTAACTAAATCAATCTCTGGCACATGAGTAGTTATTTCTAATTCTATATTTTTAAAATTATTCATATTTATTGCTCCTGAAGGTTGATATTCTTTTGGATCTGTTTTCAAACAAAAATTATAACAATAAATACCTTCCTTCGCGGAACCATTTGTGCGAGTATATTTTTCAATATAATCAAAAATTCCACGAGTCATTAAATTTTCTCGGTAATCTCCATTCAATAGGATACCCATTGTTTCTAATATTTCCTTTCTATTAACAGGTTTGAAATTCCCTGTAATATATATACCCGTATTACGACCATCCGTAGGATCTGTAAATGGACCATAATCATTCGGTATTGTATTTTCCGGAATTAAATCACTTATAATACGTGGTGCAAATTCAATTTCAGCTGGCTGTGTATAATAAGGCCAATTTGTATAATTAGACCATTCATTTCGCAAATTAACATCGTTTCGCTGCATATGCCACATCCATGATGAAATCATACCATTCGATTGTAATTTGATTTTTCGTGTACCTGTGACATTTTCAAATTTATATTCATATACATCTTTTATTAAATATACTTGATCTTCCATAGCAAACTTATTACGCTCTTGTTGCGATAAAAAACAATATGTTGATATTAAATGAATATCCGCATTCCATGTATTTATTTTATTTCCATATGATTCGGGTTCAATGAAAACACTAGGTGGACTCTGTAAAAAACGATACATTTGGAAACGTGATTCATTAAAATCGGGACGCACATACGGACGGTTAAATACATTGTCGAATATATCACGCACTTGAAACAATTCTTGAATAGGGCGCATTGTCACTGTAATATTCAATTGATTATATTGTAATGAAATAAGCGGAAACGCACAACGATTATCCATGGTAAACCATGTATTTATGGGTATATAAATATTGCGACCACGAATAGATGGTTCAGAACCGGTTGCGGACTGTGTATAAAAAGCAGACGGATAAGTATTCGCACGACCGTTCATATTTTCGGGTTCATATAATTCTGGTATGTTGCCACTCATTTTATAAAATAAATCCTTTTTTTCTGCCGTAAAATCACGTTCTACCATTGCATGCAAATATTCTCCCGTATATCGCTGTATTGTTGTTGAACCACAAGTAATTTCGATTTCTTTTATCATATGTGTGCCCAAATTACGAATCCATTTAAATTCATACGGTGCCCAACGATTATTTGTATTAGATACAGGATGATGTATTGGACTCCATATATTGGGAATAGTTACTGCCAAATATGTATCCATTAATAAATCCGCATGACGAGGAACTTTGAATGTGAATTTGGATTCTTCAGACGGACGGAGTTCTCTTGAACCACTATAATCTATGCGAAATTTTTGTAATCCAAAATTACTATACTTTGAATATGTTACTTTAAAAAATGTCTTACTAGGATTTCCATTTAATATAATATTATTTGAACCTTCTGATTTTAAATTTAGTAATCCACCTGCCATATTTTTATTATTAAATTATATTATATCTCTATATAATAATATAATGAAGATGAATTATTTAAATGCTCTTATTTTATTGTTTACATTTTTTGTAATAATATACATTATTTATTCCATATATTCCAAAAAACAAATATACCAATTACATTATAATAAAACAAGCGATAAAGAAACGTGTGAGGAAGGTTTTTTAAATGACAAAGATAGTGAAGTAAAATCGGTTTCATATAATACTACTGGAAGTGGAATATCTAATTATAATGGCGAAACGCTATATCCATTAAAAGAATATATTATAAAATCAAGCTATAATTCTGCTGTAAGTGGTGATTATGTAAGCACAGATATGATTCGCTATGTATTATCACGTGGTTGTCGTTTCCTTGATTTTGAAGTAGTTATTTTAGACAACAATGTACCATATGTTGCCATTACTAGTGATAAAAATTATGAAATAATAGACACTAGTAACAAATTGTTATTAGATAATGCGTTGGGTTCTGTTGTGTCATATGGTTTTGCACCTCCCGCTCCTTGTCCGAAAGATCCTATTTTCGTTCATATTCGCCTTAAATGCAAAGATGAAGATCTTCCAAAGGCATTACGTGCTGTTGCGAAATCAGTGGATTATGGATTAAAAAATCGTTTATATCCAGGTAAAATTACAAATAAAACGACTCTGAATGAAATTATGGGTCAAGTGGTTCTCATTTTTGATAATACAGTTCATACAAATTATATTGAAAAAGGTAAATGTAGTACTAATGAAGCGAACTGTTATGATATCTCAAAACAAGTGAATATCAATAATGGACCTTTATTACAAAAAATGAAATTCTTGGAATTTAGTGAAGGAAATGGATATATAAATAAACCTAAATTGACAAACGATAATAATGAAACGAATGTAGAACAAATGGTTATCTGTGTTCCCGAATATTACAGTAAAAATATTGACGGTGCTTCTTATTTTACTAGTAATTATGTGGAAAATGTGAATATATTAAACTATATTGATAAATATGGCGTTCAAATGTTATGTTATCGTTACTATCAACGCGATGAAAAATTAAATGATTGTGAAGATTTTTTCAAACATCATCAAAGTGCGATTGTACCCATGTATATTGCCCTTTCATATATTAAACGATTAACAGAATAATTTAGTCATTATGATTTTTTATGATAATAATATATATTACTATTATTATGAAATATAAATTCAATGAATCTAAAATGGAAAATCGGGAACCTATCAAAATCAAAACACCGAGTTTTCGCACAATTAATAGTCAAAAAGAATTGAAAGACTTGCAACAAAGATATGACAATGAATTATGTAACGATAAAATGACATTTCAAGAATGCGAACTCGCAATATTGCGTCAAGCAGTTGATGAAAGTGAACTCATCAATAAAAAGAAATTGGCGAATAGTGAAGAAATCGAGAACATATTGAAAATAGTGGAAGAATTTTTGAAAAAGAAAAAATTAATATGTTATGGAGGTACTGCTATCAACAATATATTACCCGAGGAATCACAATTTTATGACAGAGATATTGAAATCCCCGATTACGATTTTTATTCCCCAAATGCATTACATGACGCTATTCATCTCGCGGATATTTATTATAAAAAAGGATACAATGATGTTGAAGCAAAAGCCGGCGTCCATAAAGGTACATTCAAAGTGTTCGTCAATTTTATACCTATTGCCGATATTACACAATTACATCCTAAAATTTTTAATACAATTTCACAAGACGCTATCACCATTCAAGGAATAAAATATTCGCCTCCCGATTTCTTACGTATGAATATGTATTTGGAATTATCGCGTCCCATGGGTGATGTTTCACGCTGGGAAAAAGTAATGAAACGATTAACTTTGTTAAATAAACATTATCCTATGCGTCCTGGTGTTCCCTGTTCTCGTATTGAATTTCAAAGAAATATGAAATCCATTCAAGAACAAGGTGAAAACTTGTATCAGGATATTTTGGATAACTTGGTAAATCAAGAAGTTATCTTTTTCGGTGGATATGCGACCTCTTTATTTTCACGACATATTAATACTACAAATAGTATTACCAAAAAGGTTCCCGATTTCGATATTTTAAATGATAATCCCGAAGTATGTGCGACATTACTGAAAGAGCATTTAAGCAAAATAGGTTATAAAAATATTGAAATAAAGCATCATAATGAATTGGATGAAATTTTATCAGAACATATTGAATTTTGCGTTAACAATGAATCTGTATTATTTATTTATAAACCTCTTGCTTGTCATAGTTACAACAAGGTTACAATTAACGGACAAAAATTAAAAATAGCAACCATTGATACTATACTAACAATGTATTTGGCGTTTATATATGCCGGGTTACAACATTATAACAAAGACCGTTTACTATGTATGGCAAAATATTTGTTTGACGTTGAAGCGAGAAATCGTCTATCCAATAAGGGACTTTTGAAACGTTTTTCAATTAATTGTTATGGTAAACAAAAAACAATAGAAGAAATACGTATGACGAAAGCGGATCAATATAAGAAATTGAGAACAAAACGCGGCACAAAGGAATATGACGAATGGTTCTTGAAATACAATCCTGCGGACATCAAAACAACGAAAAAATATCCAAGAACAATGAAAAAACAACGCTCAAAAACCGCATCGAGGACCACAACGAAGACCACAAAACAATACAAAATGAATAATAAGCAATCTGATAATAAATCGTCCAGTCTATTATACTAAATAACATATTTTATGTATATGTAAATTCATATACACAAAATGGAAGTGCTGTCACAAGAATACACATGCTGTCACAAGAATACACATGCTGTCACAAGAAGTCATTCATTTACAATTCAACTAAATAATTTGTTGTTTTTTGTGTAATATAAAAAAAGGTACCAAATAATAAACTTTTAAACACTAATCCATAGACATTTAAATTTCCATCCGCGTTTAGTATTGGTAAAAACGTAAGATGGTTCCAAAATAGTTTTCTGAAAGCCGATGTTTGAAAAACAAAAAACAGCAATGAAATAAATAATGCCATTTGTATTTCCTCCAAAATAATATCCACCATTTTTTTGCGATGTTCCTGATGTTCGTATGTCTTTTGACGTTCCAATTCTCGTTCATAATCATTTATAAAATCTTCTTGAATATTTGCATTTGGTATATGTGTTGCTTGAACGTTTGGATCTTGTGTATATCTCGAATTATCAATAGGTATATCTCTTGATGGTAAATCGTGATTCATAGATTGCGCCATTACCATTTCTCTATAATTGTCTGGAATATGGATTTCATTACTTTCTATACTTGGTTGCTGGGGTGCCGTTTGTGATTGTGAAGGATGTTGTATCGGATTTTGTTCCGATATACCGTAAGGATTGGGATGTATATTCAAAGGCTTATAATTTTCATTCATTACTGATTTACGTGTCAATGTATTTTGAATATTGGGCTCCTGCATTTGTGGAGCATTCGGTCCCCCATTCATACCATTATTTACTGGTAAATCATAAATATTGGTTGTGTTCTCCATTATGTTATATAGTTATATAACTGTAACTATATATAAAACGAATTATACATTTATTTTACAACGACAATTCTCTTGTTTGCATCACAATCATCGTGATTTACTTTATATTTATAACATTTATCTCCTTTTTTAAATGTTTTTCCATCTATATCAGAAATTACGGGTCCTTTAAAAACAAGACAATTTTTATCATTACATGCCTTTCTAAATAAAGTCGCTAAACCTAAACCTAAAAATAATGATATAAATATATGACCCGCTTCTGTATTTAAAAGTCGTTTAAAATTCATAATAATATATAAAATAGATATATTATTTGTTATTATAATATTATAACATGAATCAAGTATCTTCATGTTATTTAAATATTTTTATTGCATAGGAATGTGCTCTATATTACCAAGCATAGGACACGCAACTTCCTCTTGTTTCAACGAAAAACAATTATCAGCATCATCTTTGTATTGTATCTTATCCACATTATCTGGTGTAGGATAGACTATTATTGTTTTACTCTCCGGCATGACAATATATATTGCTAATAATCCTAAAACAAAACTTAAAATCATTACACGTATGTTAATGAAATGAAAAAATTTCATAATATATAATGTAATGATAAAATTGTATTTTCATAAAAAGAATCATATACCATAAATCGCACATACCATAAATCGCATATACCATAAATCGCATATACCATAAATCGCATATACCATAAATATTCATATACATCATTGTAATACCACCATATATCGTTCACACAATGATTTATTTTTTTCCTTTTCCTTTAGCTTTCTTTTTCTTTGCCGCATTTGTCGTCTTTTGACTTTTCTTAACTCCTGGTTTGTCAGTTGGTTCGTCAAGTGTCATATTTTCCACTTCTTTCAATAATCTAGGATCAATTGAACTTTTTTGTTGTTTTTCTTCGCCATCAACGCGAAACATTTTTTTATTATTTTCTTCGACAATCTTTGCCTGTTTACGTTGTTCTAATTTCTCCTTCATACGTTCTTTGCGTTGTGATAATGATGCCATTTGATTAAACATTCCCATATTTACACGAGCACCTTTACCACCCATTGTCTTTGCCATATTTTTCATCATATCACCGAATTCCGCACCGCCACCCATTTCCTTCATTTTTTTCATAATGTCGCCAGCTTCTTTCATTAAATCGTCTTTGGAAATATTTCCAGACTTCATTTTTTGTTCCAATTTACTTGTTACCTTTTTCATCAATTCACTAATCTTCTTTGGATTACGAATTAAACGTTTAAATATGTCTTTTGTTGAACCTGTTGGATTGTCCCCTCCCAAAACATCCTTGAAATCATCGGAAACTTCTTCTGCTAATTCTTTTGCCAAACAACCAATTTTTCCATCAAATAATCCCTGTAAATGTTCTTTGATATTATCAAAATTCGGCAAAGGATTCGACGACCCACCATCAGTATTGGCATTTTCTTCTGTGGAATTTTCCGTTGTGTTCGCTTCGGTTTCATCCTCTGCTGTTTCATCCTCTACTGAACCCATATTTTCTACAATCTTTTCCATATTCATAAATGCCTCTTGCATTTTATCTTGTAATTCTTCTTCATCGATTCCACTAAATAATGATGCTGTATCTCCGAAATCATTTTTATCACGAACATCTCCTACAACAGTAAATAATATTAATTGTAAATATTGCCAAATAGCAGCCTTTGTCTTATCACTTACATCTTCGGCCAGAAAAAATAATTTGAAATCTATTCCTGGTAAAAAGAATGTATTTATTTCTTCGTCTTCGAATATATCGTCATTTTGATATAATATATCGAAAAATCTTTCTGGATATACAGTCTTACAGAAATCCAACAAATCCACGTCATACAAGTTCTTTTCGTCATTTTCTATTGCATTCTTATAAACTGTATTTAAATCATCCTCGCATTCAGGAAAACTTATTTTCAAATCATTAATTAAATCAGAAACGACTTTTATCAACGATTCATTATTTTCTGGTATATTTCCCGATTTTTCCATAGTATATGATAATATATATTTTTTTTCATATTATTAAACACATAATATATAAAACGAATATTATATTATGTTATTATGTATTTGAAGACATTAGTTAATCATTATCATATATTATTACGGAATTGGATCACAACAAATAGTAGAAATATTAACCCGGCTTTGTATACATCGTTTCGTAAAAACAATGACGTGAATAATATTACAGCGAAATATACCGAAAAAGATATTACACAATTTGGAAGATCATATTATAAAATACAAACACTCCTCGCAAAGAGACATTTACAAAGCAAACAACCAAAACATTTATTTCATAAACGTAAATAACAGTAAGATGCGTTTTATTTATTTTTATATAGCGTTAGATTATAATGGAATCATCTATAAAATCAACTCATGCTTTTAACTTGGAAAAATTAAAAAACAGTTTTAATAACATTTTACAATTGATTGATGAAATAAATCATATCAAATTACATGCTAATAAAAAACTTAATAAATTGAGAGATGCGTATTTTAAATTAATCGAAAATAATAACAAAAAAGTGTTTTTATTTTGCTTGGATTCTTTTTATTTTCAATATAAATCTTTTCAGTTGGAATATGATAATTTAGAAAAAGGATTAGCATTTATTAATAATCGCATGTATTGTGATTACTATAAATTGTATCATATGATTGTTGATACAATAAAAACGAATAAAATAGACGACAGTGATATTTATGAATTACGTGAATATATACAATATAAGGATTTGGAACCATTTCTAGAATATCGTTTAGAGGATATAAAGGACATCCATCACAATATTTTACATATCGTCCAAATATTATTTTCACAATATTCTGAACGTCATATGTCGATACAAAATTACAACGATCATCATAAGATTGGTTTTTCTATTTCTAATTTTATTAATACACTGCAATACGAAAATAGTATATTAAACGAACAAGTGAATTTATATATTAATTACATGGCTTTTTTTCACATTTCACAAAAAAAATATTTAGCACGTATGTATTCCAAATTTGATAATTTTTATAAAGAAGTTGAAAGTAACATTAAAACAAATATTAACTTTTCTATTGATGATATTAATGCAGAACCAATTATTGAAGGTGACAATGAGTTTGAAGCCAAATTGAATACAACTGAATCAATTAATGGTATGGTAAATGAATTAATTGAAGCTGGAGAAACTGTTGTTATTAAAAAGAATATCAGTTTAAGTGACGAGATCCAAATAATGGACGAAATACAAAATAAATTCGGATCTAATGATAGTATCAATAAAATCGGCGCGAACAGTGATGCGAACGTCGGTTTGAATATTGATATTGATACTACATCAATGAAAGGAACTACTAATACACAGACCGAAAAGAAAAATTCGACAAAAAAAGAAAATCCGACAAAAAAATAAAAACTCAATAACAAATTCCAAGATAAATTACACTATAACCAACTATTGCCGGTGTAAGAATGGTGGTTATATAAGAACATAATATAAACATGATTTCTCCATATGACCGTTTATTCCTTCTTACAATATTAGGATCCCCTAATAAATATGTATATTCTCTATCCATTTGATACATAATAATATCATCTTTTATTTTTTCGTATAATTTTTTGAATTCCGCTTCTTCTTCTTTTGAAATAGATATATTATCTATTTCATCAATAAATTTTAGGGCCATCGCATTAAGAACTATTTCTAGAACACCATCGGAGTTATATATTATAAAGACAGTACCAATTGTTGTTAGAATAGCAGAATAAATATTCACAAAAAAGAAAAAACTCATCATTCTTGTAAAGAACGTCCCTCTATTATAAAAATTGCGAACTCCTTTATAATAGTCCGAAAACCAAAACAGCGAAGATCCATATTTTTCAATTTCTGTATTTATTGCTGTAAATGACGATATTGTGAGAAAAGTAGTCATTACTATTGCAACTAATTTAAGAAAAACACTATTCTGATTTTTACACAAATTATCACTATCCGTAATAGCATAATATATATTGATTGGATTAACAACAAGTTGTATTAGTATACATGGAATTAATTTGTAAAAAGATACAATAAGAAATCTGTAATTATAATTATTTAGTGTATCATCTACACCTTTACACTCACTTATTTCATATGTTGTTTCGTCAAATTCTTTCGGAGTATCATAACAAAAATAAAAAGAAATATACATATAATAATCTATATTATCCATAGTACGATCCAGAGTTTCCAATTGTTGTTTTACTGAATTTTCAATATTATTGTTTGGTATTTGTTCCTTATATTTATTAAAATAATTTTTATCGTCTCTCCATGGCTGATTGAATTCGTATATATTATTATTTACACTGTTTAGATTAGTATTCATTAATATTGTTATTATAAATATTGTTTTAAGTTGTTTATTTTTATTTCTATACACAATATATCATATTTTGTATATTATTTCATAAAATAATATATACACATATTCCAATATAATAAGTATATTATGCCCGCAGAAGAAAAAAATAATGAAGAAAACGCAAGTACAGGTGGAGATTCAAATACTCCACAAGAATCCAAGAAAAAGATTGAATGGTCCCCCGAGAATGAAATGATATTGGTTGAATGGTGTGATGCAGCACAATGCTATAAATGGCTTCATAATCAATCACATGTAAAATATTCCAAATTACATGCTTGGTACACTATACCCGCAATCGTATTATCTACCATTAGTGGTACCGCATCGTTCGCACAAAAGAATTTACCTCTTCATATGCAACCGTTGGCTCCATTGGTCATTGGTTCTCTGAATATATTTATAGGTATTTTAACGACTATTCAACAATATTTGAAAATATCCGAATTGAATGAATCGCATCGTGTTATGTCTATCGCATGGGATAAATACGCACGTAATATTCGTATTGAATTGGCAAAAGCACCCGATGAACGTTCAGATGCTTCTAGTTTTTTGAAGTATAATCGTCAAGAATTTGATCGCCTTATGGAAACAAGTCCAGCTATCGAACAACTTATTATTGACAAGTTTATTAGCACTTTCAAAGGGCGCGATGGTTCCGATCAACGTGCACGTTATGAAAAACTCAAAAAACCGGATATTTGTAATATTATTGTTAGCGCACAAGAGTCACGACATCATTGGTATTTAGATTTATTAAAAGATCCTAATAATCCCGAATTGTCGTTGGAAGAAAAACAACGCAATTTAGAAGAGATAGAAATGGCACTTAAAAACAAGGAACATGAATTGCTAGAAGTTGGAATGAAAAAAGAACACGCCAGGGCAAACTTTCGTTCATCTATGACGAACGCCGCACAAAAATACAAACAAGACGCGGAGAAAATAAATGAATATATCAAATCGTTTGTTGGTTTGTATGGCAGAAAACCATTAAAAGATGAAATACGCACATATATGACAACTTATATGGAAGATATAATTAGTGTTGATAATATGGATACATTTTTACGAGAATATGATGAAATGAATAATGATAATAATGTGTAAACATCTTTTTAGTTATATAATAAATTCGGTCATGTATAATCATAAACATAATAACAAATATTTATGATTTTCTTATTCTATTACTACGAACTGTTCCATGTTCTTTAAAAAATAAAAACAATGAACGCTATCGTGATATATTATTGAATTATGAGTACTCATTTCATTTTTCATTTCTTTATCAGTTTTATTATTTCCACCGATATTTGTTGTTGCTTTGACTTTGCCAATGTCATCAAAATAAAAATAAATGTCGCTCAAAAAAATGGCGTATTTCTTATATATATTATCGTCATTGATTAAATTGTCACTGAATACATAATTCAAACCAAATTTAGTATGGTCGGTTTTTTCTTCGTAATTATCATCCGTTCGAATATTCACTAATTCATTTTCTTCTTTATCATATTTACAAATATATCCTATCATAGGCACATCTACAAATACTTCTTTGTCGTCTACCAGCTGTTGAATATTGATATTTTCTTTAAAAAAATCCACTATATCGTCGTGTATTTTTACCGTATCAACTTCTTTTATCGTAACAATTTCATCATAAATAGTTAAATATCCATATTCTGTGAGATCCTCTTCATCATTGGATACCATTAGATACACATAAAACTCCCCATTTTTATTTGTATATCCCTTGTATTTCATCGTACTTATCGTATATTCTTCTGATAATAATCTTTCCAATTCCGCAATCAATATATTATTTTCTTGTCCGTCTTTAACATCTTCGTCAGAAACATACAAATCACTCATTTCTTCGTCAAATATTTTTCGGGAAATACTGAATTGTGGGAATCCCAGTTTATTGTTATTATTAACTAGAAAATATTGTAAAAATGGCATTTTGAGTTCATCATTTACATTCATTATCACCATATTCATAATGAATTCTTTCGAACTCGTGTTTTCTAAAATAATGGAAAAATCATAGTTCATTTCCTTTTCAAATAAGTGATAGTACATTTTCCCATTAATATCAAATTCATTCATATCCTCGAAATCATAATCATCAATGCTTTCTTGCGAAATATCATCGGATGTTGTATCTGCTACTAACGGTTCATCTTGATAATTGTAATTTATTTCTAAAAATTTTTCCATATAAAATGATTTCATCTTTTCATTATTAATACTCATATAAATATACACTACATAAAAGTTTATCTTTATTATTAGTAAATAATGTTTTTCATTTACATTTATTTACTTTATGCAACACATAAAATACTAAATAGCGATAAACCCATTACAAATAAAAACTACTTGTTAACTGGTATGGATGAAAGAGTTTCGTTACTAAAAATACAAGAACCAATTGTAAATATAAGAACATTACACAAAAAGAAAAACATACTGGATATACTTCAAGATAGTTCTAACAGCATTCCCATAAAAATGGAATATATTCAAATGTATAAAGACCTTTTTGTTGAATCGCAGATAATAGACTTGCGTAAAGGTGGGTTATATGATGATTGGGATGATGATTGGGATGATGATTCTTACATTTCAAATGTTTAGTGAATTTTATCTATACATATGATATATTATTATTATTACAAATATGAAAGAACAACATATACCATTA
>Ga0255769_10004745_pt1 | contig 13071 bp, 14 predicted proteins | sample 041ome_9_FD_179637 | JGI IMG/M metagenome (GOLD analysis project Ga0255769, IMG submission 179637) | Coastal salt marsh microbial communities from the Groves Creek Marsh, Skidaway Island, Georgia - 041413US metaG (version 2) | ecosystem: Environmental > Aquatic > Marine > Intertidal zone > Salt... | reverse complement strand
TATTAGTCCAATACCAAGCCAAGCAAGAACGAGTAATTCAAAATTTTGTATCATCGATTATAATTTATGAGTAATATTTAATTCTTTCAAATAGCAGTTATGAAAAAAAATATAATAATAACCGGTGCGACCGATGGTATAGGATTAGCAGCAGCTAAGATTATTGCATCAAAAAATTATCAAATAGGTTTGGTGGGGCGTAATCCAGAAAAAGGAAAAAAAGCCATAGAAACTATACAGTCCTCAACAGGGAATGAAAATTTAGATTTTTTTCAATGCGATTTAAGCTCAGTTAAGAATATCAAAAAATTATCAGATGAGATCAAAAATAAATATTCAAAAATTGATGTTTTGTTGAATAATGCTGGCGGAGCAAACAAAACTAAAGTGATTACCAGCGAAGGTCTTGAAAAAACATTCGCTACAAATCAAATGAACTATTATGTCTTGTCCACTGAACTCTTGAATATAATTTCAGAATCTAAAGATGGAAGAATCGTTAATGTAGCTTCTAATGCACATATTGGAGCAGAGATAGACTATGAGAATATTAACGCAGAAAAGAGTTTTTCAGCATGGACATCATATTGCGTTTCAAAGCTAATGAATATTATGATGACATATAAAATGGCTGCAATGCAGGATAAAGTTTCTGTGAATGTATTGCATCCAGGATTTGTTGATACAAATATTGCTGGAAATGAAGGAAACTTAATAAAATATATTGTCAAGTTTGGCGCAAAACTTTTTGCGAGATCTGTTGAGAATGGTGCCGATTCCAGTATTTATCTTTCAACTTCTGATGATGTTAAAGGTGTATCGGGAAAATATTTCTTTAAATGTAGAGAAATTCAGTCCTCTAAAGCTTCTTATGTCAAGGAAGATTGGGACAAAGTATGGAGTTTGTGTCAAAAATTTAAAGAAGATATTTTATGAGAAATAAAATACTTCAAAGAAAGGATTTTGATTTTTTTACATCTGCAAAAACAAGATGGAGGGATGTTGATACGCTAGGACATATTAATCATACTGTATATTTAAGTATCCTTGAAACCAAGCATAAGGATTTTATTGATCATCTTTACGGTCAAACTACATATGATTTTGGGTTAAAAAGCACCTCAGCTGGACTTTTAGCTTCGATGGATGTTGCGTACATAAAACAAGTTCATCATCCTGTAAAGCTTGAAATAGGATGTCGAATTACAAGAGTTGGAAGTAAAAGTTATGATGTACATCAATGCATTTTTGTTGAGGGAGAAGATGACCCTTCCTTTCAGACCATTCATACTTTTGTGATGTTCAATTTTGTTGAGCAAAAATCGATTCCAGTGCATCAAGTTATTATAGACAATTTAAGGGAGTTAGAATGATTACGTTATTATCGCCGTCAAAAAAGTTAAATTTCAATCATCAAGATGCTGTTTCAGCTTTCACGCAATGTGATTTTATTGAAAGTGCTCAAGAGCTTGTAAATCAGGCGAAGAATTTTACGTCACAAGATTTAAAAGATTTAATGAAAATCAGCGACTCATTGGCAGATTTAAATAAAGAACGTTTTAATAATTGGTCCTTGCCTTTTAATCAAGATAATGCAAAACAAGCTATTTTAGCTTTTGACGGAGGTGTTTATTCTGGATTAGAAGCACATACATTTAATCAGAAAGATTTAGAGTTTGCACAAGATCATTTACGAATCCTTTCTGGGTTGTATGGAGTGCTAAAACCGTTGGATTTAATTCAACCATATCGACTTGAAATGGGAACAAAATTTGAAAATGCCAAAGGAAAAAACTTGTATGAGTTCTGGAGTCATGAAGTGACTAATAATCTTAATAAAAATATGAAAAAACACGATAACAAAACCATTATAAACTGCTCTTCAAATGAATATTTTAATGTCATCAATCAAAAGAATCTTGAAGGAAACATCCTAAATACAGTATTTAAAGAATACCGAGATGGTCAGCTTAAATTTATTTCGTTTAATGCAAAAAAAGCTCGCGGTTTACTTGCAAAATTTGTAATTAACAATAAAATAACAAGAAATAGTGATTTGAAAGATTTTAATTTAGATAATTATAAATATGATTCATCTTTATCTGATGATTTAACATTTGTATTTACAAGAAGTTAAACATGAAAAACATCTATATTATTCTTAGCGTAATATTCATCTGGACCTGTTCCTCACCAACTAAAAGTGAACCAGCTCCACAACCACCAACCGTAAACAACCTAAGTATTACCACCAATGAGGATACACCAGCCACCTTTACCATGACTGGTACGGATCCTGAAGGTGCAGCGTTAACCTTTAATGTCTCAACCCAACCGCAAAATGGAACGGTTACAGCAAGTGGTGCAGCTGGAACCTATACTCCTAATGCAAACTTTAATGGTAGTGATACCTTTGCTTATATTGCAAGCGACGGTAATCTAAGCAGTACAGCTGGCTTAGTAAGCGTTACTGTCACCGCAGTTGATGATGACCCTAATACCATGAACGTAAGTGCAATCACTGATGAAGATAACGCAGTAGAGATTACCTTAGAAGCAGAGGAGTTCGATGGAGATACCATCTCTTTTAACATCAAAGATAATCCAGCTAGTGGAAGTGTAACCATCAGTGGAGATAAAGCAACCTACACACCAAATGCAAACTACTACGGAGCAGACTCTTTTACGTTCGAAGCAGTAGACTACACAGCGAAGAAAATTTTAAATACTGCATCCGCATCTATTACTATCAACCCAATTAATGATGCACCTACTATTGAAACGCAGTCAGTTGAAGGAATGCAATATTCAAACTTATCAATTTCTTTGGGTGGAAGTGATGTCGACGGAGATAATTTGTCCTATGTAATTGATGAGGATGTTAGTAATGGTACAACAACTATTTCAGGTTCAAATTTAGAGTTTATTCCCAATGCTGTATGGCATGGACAAGATTCATTAAGTGTTAAAGTTTATGATGGAGTATTATACAGCGATCCAGTAACAATTTACATTGATTATGATTATTTCTTTCAAGCTTCACCAATAAGCTATAACAAAACAGCTTATCAACTAAGACACTCTCAATTATGGCTAGATTATTATAAAATCCCATTAGATAATGGACTTCCACTTAATGGAACAATTGATGGAGATCCTTGGTTTCCTTTTTGGTACGATGCTGCAGTGTCTATCGCTGATTTTAACGGAGATGGTTATGAAGATTTGTTACACTCTAAAACAGGTAGCGATTTAGTAACTGAAGAGTATCCTCTGGAACTATTTTTAAATGACCAGACAAATCAAAATTTTATTTTAGATAATACGTTAATTCCAGATAATGCAAAAAATACAACCGCAAGAGAGTCTGCAATTGGAGATTTTAATGGAGATAACATTCCTGATGTAGTATATGTTACTCATGGAATACATGGAGGACCTGGAGAAATTCCATCCATTTTACTAAGCGGTGAGTCAGGTTTTACGTTTAAAAGACTAACTCAAATTTCACCAGGATTTCATCATAATATTACATCAGGAGATATTAACGGAGATGGAATCTTAGATGTAATTATGATGGGAGGCGCTGGCGTAAGTTCATTGCTAGGTAATGGAGATGGAACATTTACTTCTGAAACTTATTTGGTAAACGAAAGTGGAAATTTATCTGGGATGTGGTCACATATTTTATATGATATTGATAAAGATAATGACCTTGAACTTATTGTAAGTGGAGGCAGCTCTGAGCAACCTTTTGTTCCAAACTCTTCACAATCAGCATTGATAATCATTTTTTGGAACGATGGAGAGCCTTTTAATGCCAATAATCATACCGTAGTTGCAATTGGAGATCCTGCAACTGATTTTATTGGCGATATTGTTATTCATGATATTAATGATGATGGAAATGAAGAAATTATCGGAAGATATGGTGATGACGGAGTGACAGAACAAATAAAAATTTATCAGCATAATGGTGATTTTATTTATTCTAATAAAACCAATGAATTAGTTGATGATAATTCTAATTCAACAGGAAGATCTATGGTTTGGTTAAGAGTGCAAGATATTGACGGTGATGGTAATGTAGATATTTTTAACTCTGATAAAGGAAATTCTAATATTGGAAATGTACAACACTGGGAATGGGACGGTTCTCAAATGAGGAGGAAATAATGAAAAGGATATTAATATTACTTTCATTTTTAGCAATCAGTTGTCAGTCAAACTCTGGCGAAATGCCAAGACAGGCTGGTCAAGCTTCAAATGAATTAATGAACGGATTGGAAGCAATGCATCATGTACGATTTGAAGAAGCAAGAGAGCTTTTTAAAGAAGGAATTAAAAAAGATCCTAACTGCGCTTCTTGTTATTTAAATCTAGGAAATGCAGAGCAAGATAGAGTTTTGAGAAGAGGGTATTTTGAAACAGCTTTAGAAATATCTAAAAAAGGACACCCTGAAACCAAATTGATGGAATCAGCAGTTAATTGGATAAATGGTGAAGGCGGTAGATTCGATGCATTTCCAGATCTATACAGTAAATACAAAGGTGATAAGTTTTTAGCCTCTGGAGCATATAGATATCTTCAGTTCAATGATCGTATTGAGGAAGGCAGAGAGTTGCTTGAAGATGCTGGAGAAAGATTAGCTGCCGGTCATTTATATAATCTGTTAGCTTATTCATATATTTGGAATGAAGAGAATGATGAAGTGTATGAAAAAGGATTGCCTTATATTGAAAAATATATTGAGTTAAATCCCAATGAAGCAAATGCATACGATTCGTTAGCTGAGTTTTACCTAAATAAAGGTGATTTTGATGCTGCATTAGAAAACTATCAATTAGCTTTTGAAGTAGATCCAGAATTTGAATGGGCTACTAGAAATTTAGCAGTTGCAAAACATCAGAAAAAAATGGCAAGTGAAGATGCTTTAATAATGGCATGGTCGAGTGATTCAGAAGATGCTAAAAATTTATTTAATAATGGAATGTGGCAGCTTTACAATCTTGAATGGGAGCAAGCTAATGATTCATTTACTTCAGCAATAGATATCGATGATAGTTTTGCTCTTGCTTATGCAATGCGCGCTAGAGTCAACTTCTTTCTTCAAAACCAAGGTAAGGTAGAAGAAAACTTGGATATCGCTGTCAGTATGTCATTAAATGCTTCTGAGGAAGAGAAGAACATGATTATGGCATTAGCTAAAGATACTGAGGACGGTACAAATACTTTTAATAGAGTAGTAGAACAATTAGTGAGTAAATATCCTGATAGTTCATTTTTAAGATTTGAAACAATATTTGCTACTATAGATGATATAGGGCCTGATGCTGTATTAAGAAATGGTAAAGATTTGTATCGAATGAATCCGAACTTTACTCCAGCATTAAATATTATGGGTTATGCATTTCTTCAAAAAGAAGAGTATGATAATGCAAAAAAGTCATTTCAGGAACAAGTAAGAAGACAAGCAGGAAAAGCAAACCCATATGATTCTCTAGGTGACTACTACTTATCTGTGAAAGACAATGATATGGCCTTAAGGTATTTTGAGCAGTCAGCAAAGATGGGCTTGAAAGCAAGCGAATCAAAAGTTGATAGTCTTAAATCCATAGTTTCAGAACAATAAAAAGGAGAAAAAATGACAATCGTAAATAAGAAAAACTTTAATGAGTATGATGAATTAAGAGAGCCAGATAAAGCAAAAATAGAACTATTAAACTTTCCAGCTGGTACTGTAGGAAGATTTACATTACAACCTGGCTGGAAATGGACAGAAAGTGTAGGTCCAATTGCAGGTACAAAAACCTGCCAAGCTCCTCATTTAGGACTTGTTATTAAGGGAAGTATGAGTATTTTCGGTGATGACGGTTCTGAAGAGCAATTTGAACCAGGAGATGCATATCAAATTCTTCCAGGTCATACCGCTCAGGTAAATGGAGATCAAGAAGCTGTATGTTTTGAATTTGATTCATCTACAGCACAGTCCTACGCAAAGTAGATCCAATATATTGCTAAAAAAAGAGCGTAGAGTTTTTTATATTTCTACGCTCTTTTAATATCTTTAGTTAAATTGTTTTTAAAAAGGAATCAAGTTGTCAGAAAATTATCAAGTTTTAGCTCTTAAATGGCGTCCAAAGCACTTTAACGATGTTGTTGGTCAAGACCATATTACAGCAACTTTACAAAAAGCATTCGAAAAAAGTCGCCTAGCTCAAGCATTCTTATTTGCTGGTCCTAGAGGGGTTGGTAAAACAACTATGGCAAGATTGGTTGCTATGTCCTTAAATGGTTCAGATAAGCCAACGACTGAATACGATTTAAATTCAGATTCTATTAAGGATATTATTGAAGGAAGGTCTATGGATGTTATCGAAATAGACGGTGCATCAAACAGGGGTATAGATGAAATAAGGGAATTAAGAGAAAATATCAAGTTTATGCCAGTTTCAGGCTCTTATAAAGTCATTATTATTGATGAGGTTCATATGTTAACTGTTCAAGCTTTTAATGCCTTGCTTAAAACACTTGAAGAGCCACCTAAGCATGTAAAATTTATACTTGCAACTACCGATGTTCATAAAATTCCTCAAACCATTATATCAAGATGTCAGAGGTTTGATTTTCTTCCGCTAACCAATAAAATAATTTCAGAACGACTAGCTTTCATTGCTAAAGAAGAGTCTCAAAAAATTGAGCCTCAATCACTTGCCTTGATTGCATCAAAATCGGAAGGAAGTATGAGAGATGCTTTAAGTTATTTAGATCAAGTGTTAGTGTTAGGCGATAATGTTCCTTATCAAACAGTTCAAGATCTTTTGGGCGTTGTTCCTAATGAGGTGTTATTTAGCTTGTCAGATGCTTTACATGAAAGAGATGGAAATAAGCTAATTGACAATCTTGAAATGATTAGAAATAAAGGATATATAGTTGAAGACTTGCTGAAAGATTTAATTATTCATTTTAGAAACCTTTCAGTTATAAAGTTTAAAAATGGATTGAAATTAATTGGATTAGAGCCTGAATTAGCTAAAAAATATAGCGAATCAAATTATAGTTGGTCAGACAAAGATATTATCAGATTATCAAACAACTTATCAAGCCTGTATGCTACAATTAAACAATATTCTGATCAGTATTTATTGCTTGAAATGCAATTGATTAAATTGCTTCAATTTGATTCAAGTATTGATATTGAAAAATTTTTGAAAGAAGATAATAAAAACACTCAGCAGACCAAGGCGGTTGAAACTGTTAAAAAGCCTTTAAAAAAAACTGAAAAAGTAATACCTGAACTTAAAAAGAGAGAAAATATTCAAAGCGAAGATTTGAAAAGTAATTGGGAAACAATTCTTCAGACTATTTCAAAACAAAGAGGCTCTATTGGCGCACAGCTATCTGGGTGCATTTTAGGTGAAATTGAAAACAACAAAATTGAATTGATTTCATATGATAATTCGGAGTTTAACCAAAAACTGTTGAATGATAGTTTGCCATTATTGAAATCTGTAATTGATGAAAAGTTTAATTCAAGCGTTGAAATAAAGTTAATAATCGATACTAAAGTTGAAAAAATTGAAAATGATGAAGAGAACCAAGTAAATGAAAATGATATTGTAAACCTCTTTGAAGGAAAGGATATGTTATAATGTTTGGAAATATGAAAGAAATGCTAAAGCAGGCTCAAAATATGAAGTCTCAAATGAAAAAGATAAAAAAAGAACTTGAGACAATTGAAGTAGAAGGTGTCTCTGCTAATGGAGCATGTCGCGTTACAATGACAGCAGATATGAAAACAAAAGAAGTTAGGATTGATGAAACTCTTTTAAGTAGTGAGGCTCATGTTATAGAGAATGCTATTAAAGTAGCTGTAAATGATGCCTTGGAAGATGCAAAAGACACTTCAGCTAAAAAACTTAAAGCAGTAACCGGTGGATTAACTGATGGATTACCAGGTTTTTAATGGCTAATGCACCAAAATATATTGAAGAGTTAGTAGAGGCATTTACCAAGTTTCCTGGAATAGGAAGAAAGGGCGCTGAAAGAATTGCTTACTTTATTGTTAAATCAGAGAAATCTTTTAGTAAAAACCTAATTGAAGCAATGACTGATGTTAATGAAAAGCTTGAAATTGACCCAACCAGTGGAATGATTTTTTTAAAAGGAGAAGAGTCTACGTTCAGCGATGAAAACAGAAATTCAGAATTTTTGTGCATTGTTGAGAATATGGAAGATGCTATTAAAATTGAGAATACAAATAGTTTTGATGGGCTTTATCATGTACTTGGTGGATCAATATCTCCATTAGACGGCATTGGACCATCAGATCTTTCTTTTGATAAGCTTTTAGAAAGAATCAACCCAGAATTGAAAGAAATCATTATTGCGACTAACCCAAGTACTTCTGGAAATGCAACAGCTTTATATCTTGAAAAAATTCTTAAAGACAAAAAGTTGAAAATTTCACGTCTTGCAGTTGGATTGCCAGTTGGTAGTAATTTAGAATATATTGACGATAAAACCATATCAACGGCTATCGCTGGAAGGGTCAAATTAAATTGAAGCTCTTTCTTAATTTTTTAACATACTCTAGAATAGTATTAACTCCATTAATTATTTATCTAATTCTTAATGATAGTTTTTTACTTGCCGGTCTTATTTTTGGATATTGCAGTATAAGTGATGTTGCAGACGGTAAAATTGCCAGGAAATTTAAATTAGTTTCAGAGCATGGAAATTATATGGATCCTTTAGCTGACAAAATACTAATGATTGGAACATTGTCTGCTCTGCTCTTTTTAAATATTATTCCATTATGGGCTTTTTCTGTTATTGTCGGAAGAGATGTTGTTATAACATTTTATAGAAACTATTTATTAGCAAAAAATAAACCCTTACAAACCTCACAATACGGAAAGTTTAAAACAGTATTTCAACATATTATGGTCTTAATAATTCTTATTTCTAGTCCAGCGCAAAGCTTAATAGAAATTATAGTAGCTATAAACGCATTTTATGCCGCTTCAACTGGAATACATTACTTTGTTAAAAATGGATTTTAGTAAAGGTTTCAATATTCAACTAGCAACTCTGTTTGGATTAGGTAGATTGCCTGGCGGTGGTACATGGGCATCATTGTTAGTGTTGCTAATTGCTTTATATGAACAAAATGTTGAAACAGCATCATTTCTAGCTTTTTTTACCCTAATAATTGGCCCTAGAGCATATAAAAAATTGACTGATGAATCAAAATCTGAAGATCCTAAAGAGTTTGTATTAGATGAGGTTGTTGGAATGGGAATAGCCTTAGCTGGTGTATACATATTATATAATGTTTTCGGTGAATTTGATTTCAATATTGCATTTCTTTCTGACATTGATGCACTTTTTATCTTAACATTTATCATCTTCCGTTTTTTTGATATATCCAAAATCGGACCTGTTGGTTGGGTAGAAAATAATCAGAATGAAAAACCTTATAATAGGGTTATTGGAGATGATATCATGGCTTCGTTTTTAACCATATTTGTGATAGTAATAGTTTTAAGTATTAATTTATGGGTGCTATGAAAATAGGAATTATAACAATTGGTAATGAGCTTTTGAGCGGTTTTACATTAGATCGTAATGCGGCATGGATAGGGCAACAATTATTAGCGGCAGGTATGAAGGTTGATGTTCATCATACAATCTCAGATGATTTTGCTGATATTTATGACACTCTTGAATATCAATGGGATATATGGGAGTGTGATCATATCATTGTCACTGGAGGTTTAGGGCCAACCGTAGACGATATTACAGTTTCAGCATTTATTGAATACTTTGACGATACAGATAAATTTGATAAAGATTATTGGAATAAGTTATCAGAAAGATTTAAAAAATTAAATTTTAAAATGCCAAATCTTAATAAGAATCAGGCTTTTAAAGTGAAAAAAGGAAATATGATCCCCAATAAAGTTGGTTCTGCTAGAGGATTGCACTATACAAAAGAGCATGCATCTTTCTTTAAAGCGATTAAATCAATGGTTAAAAAAACACCAAAAGAAACAAATTTCTATGCCTTGCCAGGCGTTCCAAAAGAAATGAAGTCAATGTTTTCTAATTATGTACTTCCTGAAATAGAAAAAACCAACAGAAATAAAGTAATTTGTAAAAGCATAAGAACAACTGGAGTTCCAGAATCTATTTTACAAGAAAAAATTACTGATTTGATTGAAAAAAGTGAGGATAAGTGCGATATAGCTTTTTTACCTCACAGAATGCTTGGAGTTGATATAAGGCTTACTTCAAAGGATGATAAGCTGTTAGATGTTTTGTTAGATCAAATTGTGGGAAGAGTAGGGAAGTATGTTTATGGTTTTGATAGCGATAAACTAGAAGAGGTTATTGCTAATTTATTTATTAAACACAATCTTACGATTAGTACCGCAGAGTCCTGTACTGCCGGAATGCTCGCTGCAAGGCTAACAGATGTAGCTGGAAGTTCCACTTATTTCAAGGGAGGTTCAGTATGTTATAGTAACGAGTTGAAAATTAATGATGTTGGAATCAAGAAGGATTTAATTGATCGTTATGGAGCTGTTAGCGAGGAAGTTGCCGGTGCATTAGCTAAAAATATTGCTCAAAAAAATAATACAGATATTGGAATTGGTATTACAGGAATTGCAGGACCTGATGGAGGAACAGAAAAAAAACCTGTTGGTTTAGTATTTGTTGGAATATTTTATCAAAATAATTTATATATTAAGAAGTATAATTTAACACCCAACAGAAGCACCAATCGAGAGCTCACTGTTATATTGTGTCTTAATGAAGTACGAAAAATTTTACAAAATTCATAAAAAGTTAAAGGATAGTCACAGATGGCAACAAAAAAAGTAGATAAGGCGTTAGAAGCGGTTCAATTAGATATTAATAAAGAGTACGGAGAAGGTTCGATTATGAGGTTAGGTGGTACTGCCACACTTGATGTTGAAGCAATCTCTACTGGATGTTTATCATTAGATATGGCTCTTGGGGTAGGCGGTGTACCAAAAGGTAGAATTGTTGAAGTTTTTGGACCTGAGTCATCAGGAAAAACAACATTAGCGCTACATATTGTTGCTGAATGTCAAAAAAATGGCGGAAAGGCTGCATTTATTGATGCAGAGAACGCGCTAGATCCAGAGTATGCAAAGAATTTAGGTTGTAACGCAGACGATCTTTTAGTTTCGCAACCAGATTCAGGTGAGCAAGCATTAGATATTTTGCAAAAACTTCTGGAAACAGCAGCATTGGATGTTATTGTAATTGATTCAGTTGCAGCTTTAGTTCCAAAACAGGAACTAGATGGTCAGATTGGAGATGTAACAGTTGGATTGCAAGCAAGATTAATGTCTCAAGCGCTAAGAAAGTTGTCCGGACCAATTAACAAGTCAAGAACTTGTGTTGTATTCATCAATCAAATTAGAGAAAAAATTGGTGTTATGTTTGGAAGTCCAGAAACAACACCGGGTGGTAGAGCTTTAAAATTTTACTCTTCTGTTAGATTAGATATTAGAAGAATTGCAGCTATTAAAGAAGGTACAGATATGACTGGAAATCGTACTAGAGTTAAAGTTGTTAAGAACAAGGTTGCGCCTCCATTCAAAATGACTGAATTTGATATTATGTATGGAAAAGGAATATCGTATGCAGGAGACTTACTTGACCTAGCGCTTCAGGGCGGAGTAGTTGAAAAAATGGGATCATGGTTTTCTTACAAAGGAGACAAGATTGCCCAAGGACGCGAAAAAGTTAAAACACTGCTTGATACAGATGATAAATTAATGAAAAGCGTACTCTCTGATGTCAAAACTTATTTAGAATTAGCTTAAAATTAAAAGCTTAAAAATAGGCGACCAGATTGAATTAGAAATTGGCCCCATTGCTCATGGTGGACATTTTATATCACGTCATAATGGACAAGTTGTCTTTGTCAGACATGCAATAACTGGTGAAAAAGTAGTTGTAAAAATTACATCCATTTCATCAAAATTAGCGCATGGCGATGCTATAAAAATCTTAAAAGAATCAAGCAAAAGAATTAAACCTGCTTGCAACTATGCTACGCCTGATGGATGTGGAGGTTGTGATTTTCAGCATATTGAAATATCAGCTCAGCAAAAATTAAAATTAGAAGTTATCAAAGACCAATTTATGCGTATTGCAAAGATTAAGGTAGATCCTAAAATAGTCAGCTCTAAACCTAGTGATGGTTTGCGCTGGCGTACTCGTTTTGACTTTGCGGTATCAGAAAATGGTAAGGTTGGTTTGTTTTCATCAAAAACTAAAAAAGTTTTTGAAATTGATAAATGTTCAATTGCGCTCAACAAAATTAATAATTCAGATATTTTTAGTAAAAAATGGAACGGAAGTGATCGTGTTAGGGTTGCGGTTTCTAGTTCTGATCAGTTAAATATATCTAGAGGAAAAAAGACTATAGCTGGTCCAAAAAAAATCCGTGAAGTTGTTGGAGATAATTTTTATGATATTTCCCCTCAATCGTTCTGGCAAAGCCATACGCAGGCACCATCAATATTAAGTGATTTAGTCATTGACTTTATGAGACTAAAGCCCGGTGACATAGTATGCGATCTCTATGGTGGAGTTGGACTGTTTACTATGCCTATTTCAAAAAAAATTGGTAATGATGGTCATGTTCACTTAGTTGAGCTTAGTAGTCATTCCGTGCGGGATGCATATAAAATATTCAAAGACTATACTAATGTTTCTATTCATCGTGGTAGTGTAGATAGAAAACTTCCAAAGATTAATAATATAGATATTATTGTTTTAGATCCGCCTAGAACTGGAGCTGGTAAGGAAGTAATAAATCAAATTATTTCTAAGCAGCCAAGAGCGGTTGTATATATTTCATGCGATCCAGCCTCTCTTGCTAGAGATGCAAAGTATCTGAAAGATTCTGATTATGAGTTAGATAAAATTAATGCTATTGATTTATTTCCAATGACGCATCATATTGAATCTATTGTTAGGTTTGTTCCAAAGAAAAAGAATTAATATTTTTCAAAATATTCGTT
>Ga0255769_10004735_pt1 | contig 13080 bp, 21 predicted proteins | sample 041ome_9_FD_179637 | JGI IMG/M metagenome (GOLD analysis project Ga0255769, IMG submission 179637) | Coastal salt marsh microbial communities from the Groves Creek Marsh, Skidaway Island, Georgia - 041413US metaG (version 2) | ecosystem: Environmental > Aquatic > Marine > Intertidal zone > Salt... | reverse complement strand
TCAATAAATCTTTGTACAAAATATTGTGTAGGAGTTCCTGTATTTGTTTTATTTGAAAGACCTTGATATGCAGATCTATTTATTTTTGTTAATGGAAAATCAGTTGAAGAAGAATTTCTATAAACAGCTTCTAATATATCATCAACACCATAAACTGCTGTTGCATCTGAAGTTCCATCAGACGTTGATCTATACATTGTATAGACAGCTTGACCATTAACTAATGTGATATCATTATTTCCAACTTCCCAAAAATGCAAACCTCTGTTTGCCCATTCTTGAAACATAATATTTAAAGAACGTCTTGCAGATTTTATATCATTACCTGAATAATCAAAACGTCCTAATCTTTCATAAGCTTCGGTGATTATATCATCGATAGCAAAATTTTTTTCAAAGACTGTAGTTCCTGAAGTTGCCATTAAGCTCCTGTTATAGTTACTGTAATGCTTCCACCTGCTCCTGCTAAATTATAAACAATACCATTTTCAAATTTAATACCTGAACCTGGAACGTAAACTTCTAATCCTTCAGTTCCATATTTATAAGTAGCTACTGCTGTTCCTGGCGTACTTGCATCTGCTGAATCATAAAAAATAATTGTAGATGATGCTATACCTAATCCCTGAATAGAAGTAATTCTAGCTCTACCTTCTCTTGCAAGAGTGTTAGCTCCTACTGTTGTCATGTTTAATGTCTTCTGATCTGAATCCATTTTTATCCTTACTTATCTATTAACACGGTTGATTTAGCACTAGTAATAGCACTACAAGTCATTCCAGATTTAAATAAAATTCCATCTTCAGGCATGTTAAAAGTAAAAACATCTCCTGGAGGAACCTCTGCAGTGAATTGAGTTCCGTCGATATCTTGTAAAGTTATTGATCCTGTATCAGTAGTAGTTGTTGTGTTAGAAAGAATAATTCCTCTTAGTCTTGTTCTTCCACCAAACACTTGACCTGTCGCTGTTATTTGAATCGCTTTTACATCTGATCTCATATTTAATTCTCCTTAAAACTTGTGTGAGTCCAAAGACTCACACAAATTAATTATCTATTACGTATCGCTAAATGGTGTAACAATAGTTCCTGATCCTAAGATCAAAGTATTGTGTACCAAGTATTGAGCAGTTTCTAACGCTGTAACTTGAATTACAGATCCAACGATCCCACCTGTAGTTGTTCCATTCATAGAAAGAACATCATTATCTGTAGAAGGGAAGAAAGCTTTTTTAGCTCCATCATCCACTGCGATCATAGCTGCACCTGTAAATTTATCTACACCGTCAGTTACGATTTGAACATCAGTTGCAGTAGTGTCTACATAAAAAGTAAAACTTGCACCAATGTTATTTAGATTGTTGTAGTCTGTAGCACCTGCTGTAGCTCCGTTAGCATTTGCATTGATTGATGGTAAAGTAAAAATACCATCTGCGTCTTGAGTTAAAAGGATTCTTCCTGCGTGATCATTTACAGTTAATGAAGTATTAGCTGTTAATGCAACAGTTGATCCTGGTCCAGTACCTATAAAGCCATTTTTAGAAATGACCGGTCCTGAAAAGGTTGTGTTAGCCATGATTGTTCTCCTAGTTAATTCTACATAGTCTCTAGGCCGTCGACTATACTGCGTCTATGCAGAAAATTAATATATGTATAGTGTATTTTTTATACACTACTTTTTAGTAGAGTGCAAGAGAGCCTGTAGTGTGGAGTGGATTTTTTCCAACGATGTAGCTTTTTATTAAGTAGCTACTGAAACTGTAGGAGCGACTGCCTCAACTTTATTCTGCAGATGTGCTTGTTTAGCTTCTGCTTTTTTAATATGCTGAACGATCTTTTTTACTTCGTCGTCGATCCTCACCATATCAAGAGTATATTTACCCTCGTTAAGATGCTCTTGCTCCCATTTGAGATCCAGTGACTTTTTCTTGTTGTAAAGTTCCTGGATGTGTGGTTGCATCGTCATTTATAACCTCCTCATAGGTTATTCTATATTTGTCAGAGGCATATACATTTTCTCCGACATATTCCCATTTTATAACATTTTCTCCTAGTTTGTCAACTATGGCCTGTTCAAGGGAAATAGGATCATCGTTAGATGATACTTTAAATTTTGCGTAATGATCGTAAGCGAATATTGTAATTGTAAATTTTTTCATGGAATTGCTATCTTACTTTCTAAATGAGGCGGAACTATGTCCGCCTCAAATATTTTAATTAGTGATTAAACACCTTCAACACCGAAGATACCTCTATAATCAGAAACTCCAAAAGAGTATCTTTCTCTAGCTTTGTATCTTACGTTACCAGTATCAAAGTCACCTTCCATAGCCGTTTTAATTGGGCTTCTGTCAAAGTACTTCATACCATTTGGCACGTCAGTAATGATGTAGAACGCATCTGGGTCAGTTAAGAAATTGTTCACTCTGTAACCTTGAGGAACCATTCCCATTGACGCAATAGCGTTAATGTCATTATCTGCAGTTCCAGTTCTACCTTGAGACTTCATAAGTCTTTCAGCGTTAAACTGGTTTTCACTAGGTACAATCATTTTAACACCTCTTGCAGCAATTTTCAGACCTCTTTCGTCTGTCATTGCAGCAATGTCGATTAAAGATTGCTCTAGTGATGTTTCATTTAAGTCAGCTTGTACTGCTAAAGTATTAGCTACTGTCCCTGCAATTGTAGGGTGAGATACGTTAAATAAACTAACGCCGTCACCTGAATTGAAGTTATTGTTAGTTGGTAAACCTTGAATTAAAGGTACCACTGACTTAACTTGTTTAGTGTTCGCCATAGATCTAGCAAGTGCTTTTGTATATCTAGACGCAAGTCTGTCATACAGATTATCCTCGATCGCTTCTTCAGTGATCGCGAATGCAAGTGCAACAGTCTCGTGAGTGTATCTAGCTGTAAAAGTTTCTTGTGCATTGTCGAAACTTACGCCAGAACCCTCAGGTTTAACTGAAGCATTTGCGAAACCTGATAACATAACTTCTTCTTCAAACGCTCTGTCTGAAGATTCAGTCGTGTAGATTTCAGCATGCTGATTCTCATAACGTTTATATTCCAGGCCGAATAAAGCATTCAAACCTGGCTCTAGTTCTTTAACTAGTTGTCCTCGTGATATCGCCATAGTTGTTCTCCTTTATTAGATACCTGTTGTTACTTTAAGATCGTGTTCGTTAATCATAACAATAAAGTTAACATTAGCAGAAGCTAAATCATTATTGTCAGGATCTTTAGAAACACCTAAGACTCTAAGCTGAGCAGCTGTTGAAACTAATGTAGAATCATTAAGCTCTGCTTTTGAGACGTAGTTTGCTGCGTTACCTGCTGTAAGTTCGATATCCGCATTCATAAAAACATCAGTTTGCGCTGAAGCAAGTGTGTTGTTAGATTGGATTTCGAATCTTTCATAAGGGTCGTCAGATACAAATGCAACTATATCAGAAGCGTTAACTTGTGAATAGTGGTTTGCAAATGTAGGTTTGCTTGTAGTTGGATCAGTATAGAATACACCATTTAATGAACCTAAAATATTTCCACCAGCTGCACCTTGATCTATTGTTCCATCCACAGTTGCTTTAACTGGGTCTTGAAAATAAATCGTAGTAGTATCGTTGGCTTTAATACTATATTCACTTAAACCTTGGTTATCTCTATTTTGTCCAACTTTACCAATTGCTCTCAAACCGAAAGCGCTGTCTTGGTTTGCCATAGTAGTTGTCCTCCTTAGACATTGTTAGTTTAAGTGTATTTCTTGTTGGGTAGGAATTACTAAATAATTAGCTTTTCTTTGAACCACCAAAAGTTACACGCGTTTGTCTATCAATATTGATAGGCATACTTGGGTGCTGTTCCTTCATAAGATCGTTATCTACTGCCTCAACGTTGTCTTGAGCTTGTTTTCTATAATACTCAGCACGTTGTTTTGCGATCTCTTCCGGTACCCTTGCTAGCACAAGGCCACCAACTCCGATCACTCCCTTATATTTGCCATCATCTACAATTGGAAAGTCTGAGTCTGGATATTCATCAGCTCTTACAAGCTCGTATCCTGATCTTATTCTTCCAGAAACATTCTTAGTGTCTTGGAATCCTAAAGATTCAACTCTTATCCATCGATGTAAAAATCCTGTTGGCGCAGGGGGTGCATCTAAACTTGATGGTGGAGTCCAAACTTTTTTATGAGCTGTTTTTTCTCTAGTTTGACTCGCACGCGAGGTTCTTTTATCGTTATTATTTTCCATATGCTTATACCTCCTTCGTGATATTTAATTGTTTCGCATACTCTTCGAGTGGCACACCTAATTTTTTAGCAATTGCTACCTGTGATGGTGTGAGCCTCACAGTTTTGCGACCAGATTTAGTACTTCTTTTTGCAGATGCAACTGTCTGTACCGGCTTAGCCGTTTCCGTAGGTTCTATTTTAGCGAATTTCTGCGGAAATTCAAGTCTTATTCTTCTATCTATTTCAGAATAATACTCTTCGCTACTTGGATCAAAACCTTCTTGTTCAGTTAATTTTTTATGAAGATCAAAAGCAGTATAAGTCATAGCTGAATCTTGACCAAACCATGAGTTTTTTTGGGCCCATGCTTCAGCTTTTGGATCAGGTGTACCAGTAGCTACTTCTTGTCTTTGTTGTAAATTAACCTGAGGTTGTTGAACTTCTGTTTCTTTTCTTTTTGCATATAGCTCTTGTTCAGCTTTTGCTTCAACAAATCTAGCTTGTTTATATGCATATTCAGAAATTAAAGATTGAGCTTCTACTTCAGCATTGATATCTCCAGCTTCTCTTGCTGCAGCTAGTTTTGCTTTTGCAGATTCTAAACCAGATTTAATACTATCTTCTGTAGTTTTTAATAAACTTGGTTCCATCTTAGAAAGTTTTTGCTCTGCTTTTTGTTTCTCAGTTAAAACTGATTTAGCATAAGTTAAAGCTTCATCTTTCTGACGTTCTGCTTCTCTCCATTTTTTAGTCAGCTTAGCTATTCTTTTTTGAACACTATCTGAATAATCTTGAAGTTCATCTTTTTTTGGTTCTTCTGTTTTTTCTTCAGAAACATTTTCTTCCGTTTTAGTTTCTACTTCAGAAGTTGTTTCTTCTTCAACAGCTCTTACTGTTGGTTCTTCTTTTACTTCAGGTTGTTCAATTTCAGCTGAGTCTTTTTCTTCAGCTATATCGACGTCCATTGCTGGCCCTGATGTATCGATATCGACTTTATTATTATCTAAGTCTGGCATAGTTTCCTCCTAGTGTTACTATGATTAATATTGATGAAGTATATCTTCGGGTTTATCGATGGTTGCTAAAACTTCATCATCATTTAGCAATCTTACTTCCCCACCATCTATCTGTATTCTTGATCCAGCGTATCTTGCAAAAATTACCCAGTCACCTTTTTTACACCAGGCTCCTTCAGGAAATTTTTCTTTGTCATAACAATGTGGTCCCATTGCTAAAACTAAACCACAAGTAGAACCTACTTGTTGTCTTTCTAAAGTATCTTGTCCTAAATATAATCCACCTTTAGTTTTTTCTGGCATTTTAAATGGTAGAACTAAAAGTCTCCATCCAGTAGGTGCAGGTAATTTACTTGATTCTTTTTTCTTTAGACGTTCATAACCGTCTACTTCTTTTTTATGGTCTTCTTCGTATTTATCTAATAATGCAGATTTAACTTTTGGGGCTTCCGAAGTCGACGACGTTTTCTGGTCTTTCAGTATCATTTTTTTTCTCCTTCTTAGGGTTTAGCAGGGCTGATATCTCCTGTGATATTCTTAAATAGGCGTGTGCCTGTCCCATCATATACTTGTATTTTTCCATATTGTCAATACCACCACCAATCATGTTATCACCAATACTTACATAAGACTCTTTTAAGAATTTTTGTAGTTTATTTAATATTATTAATTCTTCGTTTTGCATGTTTCTTTCTCCTTTTATTTAATAAATTAACTCTTGAATTCCAACACCATTCAGTTATTTTTATAACACCTGTTTCAACAAATGAAATAGCATCATCTAAAAAACCAAAAAATCTATAAACTATTTTATCTAACACTTCCACCTTCTTCTAGCCTGACGTAGTCTAGAATTAGGATCTTTTGCAGCCTTAGGAAATTTTTTCATTTGTCCTGCACTTCTTGCACAGTATGACTTTCTACGGTTTGCAGCTTTTGATCCCGGTTTCACTTTACCAGTCACGGCTGTTTTTAATTTAGAACCTGGGTTTTCTCTTCGGTATCTAGCAACACCTGCTTTAGTCATACCTGCACCAGATTCAGTTTTTCTAAAATATTTTTTAGTTTTAGGTGGTTGTTTATCTTGTCTTCTCATTAAATTTTTTGCATCCTTGGATCTGTTGATAAAATATTTTTTTCTGCTTTTGGTCTTGCAACAGAGTCTCTACTTCTTTTTCTAAGTTGTGCAATAGCAGATTCTTTTAATGCTTTTTCTTTTCTTAATTTTTGTAAATCTTTTTCTAAATTCATTAAATCATACCTTTGTAATATTTTCCATAAGATGGATTATTTAAAGTTACTCCACCATAATTAGAATTAATTGCTGGTCCAGTATATCCACCCATAGCTTTTTTATTTCTTTTTGTAAATGTTGCAACGTTAGTTGGTTTACCGCCCGGGTTACCTGCAGCTCTTTTTCGTTTGACAGCACTCGCCTTTTGCGACTTTGTCATCCGTGTGGCTTTTGCAAGTGGAACGCACTTCGGATATTTTCTCTTGCTCCCTTTGCTTCTTCCGCAAGGTTGATATTTGCCGTCTTTCTTCGGTGCTCCAATGTCTACCCATTTCTCCGATACCCATTTTCTTAAACCACCTTCTGCAAAATTTCTACGCACAACTTAATCTCTTTTTTCTAGCCATGCCAGCCATCAAACCACCACCTGCAGCTTTTTTACGACTGCCTTTTTTACCACCTGGTGTTATTTTACCTGAGCAAACTCCTGAAGCATACATGTTTGCATAAGCTGAAGGATATACCTTAAACTTTCTTTTTGCTGCAGCTTTTCCTTTTGCACAGAGTTTGGCCATTATTATTTTTTACCCTTCATAGCCATCATCATCATTGATGGTTTTTGTTTTTTAGTTTTTTTCTTTTTTGATTTTAATAATTTAAAATCTTCTGCGGAAATTTTTCCGTCTTTATTTGCATCAAGTTTAGCTTGACCACCTTTTAGAAAATAACTTCTTCTATTGGGTTGAAATCTTGGATTGCTCATTATTTTTTTCCTCCTCTAAATATTTGTGTTCCCTTTATACCATAAATACTCGCCACGACAAGGATCCATAAATTTGTAAACCAGGTCGGGAGCGACTGGAAATGCTCAAAGAAAACTTTTATTTTGTCCATAGCTTGTACGTCGTCAGAAAAGACTCCATACGCCAAGACCAGAATTGGAAGTGTCAATATTATGAGAACCGCCTCGTCCTTATAATCTGATTGTCTTGCTTCTAGTAATTTACCTTGGTAAGCTTCCTCACCTCGAGCTTGACGCTCTGCATGTAGCAATTGTGCGTCTGACATTGCCACTTTTGCTTTTTGTTTGTTAGCGTATATCTTACTTCCAGCAGAAACGGCTAATTTAATTGCCTGAAACCACATGTTAGATCCATCTAGCTTTTTTAGACTTCTCTTTCAGCATTCTTTTAGTGCCTCTTACTTCAACTTCTTCACCTTTTGAGATGTAGTTGAAAGCACCATCAGCTGTTGTCTTAGATCTTGGGTCAATTTCAAGATTCATCTTGTCTTCTGACTTGATCTCAACAATTTTATCTAATTTTTCCATAATTTTTCTCCTTAGTTGGTTTATAGTAACCTTTTTTTAGTATTTTGTCATTCTTATTCGTTTCCACTACGAATAATTTCGACATTTGGCATCATATCTTTTGCATTGGGTAAAGTTTTACTCAAAACAGTTTTTTGAATTGATGTATCAGCTCTTAAATTTGCTAAATCTTCGTTTTGTTCAAGTTTTTCTTCTTGATTTGACTGATTCATCATTGCTTTCATCTTATCAAGGTTAATTCTCTCTTGATCTTGTTCTTTTCTACGTTGATTTTCCATTGCTCTAAGGTCTAATTCTCTTGATCTTAGTTTTGCAATAGGATCATTGTCGAATTGTGAAGTAATTTCCTTTTCTTCCTTCATAAATTCTTCCATCATCTCTGCAATTAACACTGCTTTTCTTCCTTCAATCTTCTGAGTAAGCATTTGAACCTGTTGTTGTAGCGCAGGGTTCTGTTGTGCCATTTGTTGCATCTGTGCAAGTTGTGGTAATTCTTGTTGGAACTCTAATTCAATCTGTTCTTGAGACATTAAACTAATATGTTCAAAAATATTTTTCTCTAAACTTGCCATAATCATTGGATTGTTTCTAGCAATGTTAGTTGCCATGAAATTTAAGTGAGCTGTAATGTGAGCTCTGTGATCTTGACCAGGAAAAGCTTGAAATTGTTTACCAGCTAACGCATCAATGTGTTCTAACGCCGGATCTTTTGGCATAGGTTGCATTGGTTTAATTAAAACTTGATCAATATTTTTTACACCTAATGCTTCATACATATTTCTATAGGCTGCATATAGATTATGCATTTGTGGATTAGATGATGCCAGTTGCAACTCAGTTTGCGCGAGGGAAATACGCTGAGTTTGTGAAAAGATGTTGGGATCCGCAACTGGCAATATATCTACTCTATCATCAAAGTCAGTTTGTTTAATCATTCTTTGACCCCCAACTACATCATACGGATATTCCGGTGGTAGATATAACTTGAATACTCTAGCTAGTAATTTAAATTCTTGTTTAAGAGCAGAGTAAATTCTTTTGTGAATAGCAGACATAGTTCTACTTCCTCTTTCAAGAAGAGCAACTGTTGTTCCAACTGCTGCTTGTTGATTGCCATCACCAACTTGTAAATCTGCAATCGATGCAAACCTTTGACCAGCATTAACTACAATACCCATTAAGTTTAATAATGTAGCTGATGGTTCTTTAAATGGTAACATCATAAATGAATCTCTTAAATTTCCACCTGGTGCATCTACATCTCTAAACTCACCTGGTTGAATTGATTGTGCATCATCTCTAATTCTAATACCACGCATTTTAAATCCTGCAGGTAAATTAGATAAAGTTCCTGCATCTAATAATTGTCTTAATGCAGAAGTTGCAGTTCTTGATAATCCACCAATCATGTGAATTAAACCAAAACCATAAAAACCTAAACCTGGTAAAAATTTAAAGTGTACAAAATAATTAATTTTATTTTTTAATGCATCACCTATTTCATAGTTTCTTCTAATAGATAAAACTTCACGTGAATTTTCTTCAAGTGTTACAATGTATGGGACTTTAATTCCTGATGGCTCACCAGTCTCTTGATTTACATCTTCAAATCCTTCTAAGTCTAAATCAATATGACACTCTAATAATGTATAAACATCTTCGTTTGCAGTTCTTGTTACTCCTTCAAGTTCTCTTTCTTTTTTTTCAATTTCAGTTTCTTTGTCTCCAGGTTTTCCTATTTCTATATCTTTATAGAATCCACCAACCTGTTGTTTTCTTAAATCGTTTTCAGAAATTTTTACACGATGAATAATTGCTTCCGCATCATCTAATGAGGTAGCTGTGTACGGAACAATTAAATCATCTGCAGGAACAAATTTAGAAACTGCTCTTTGTTCCATATCGTCATAGTAGACTTTTTTAAAAGCAGAACCTGCTAATGGTAAGTTAAATAATAACTGATCAAAATCTGGTTCATACTCTTTCATTTTTTCCATCAACTCGTAGTTCATGAAATCTTTTACTCTAGTTGCTTGTTGAGTTTTTTCTGGAGTTGGTACACCTATAGTTTGTGTTCTAACTGGTCCATCTGCCGGAAGTAATTCTTTATAAGCTAATGCTTGAAACTGTGTTACTGCTTCTGCTAGTACTGGGTGTGTTGCACCACTAGCTCCTGAAAAAGGTTCTGTTCTATTATTATATTTAAAACCTAAAAGGTCTAAACCTTGTGTATAAGTTTGTGCCCAATCTTTTCTTGAAGAAGTATAGTCTTGATACTTACTAGATAAATCTGATGCTAATCTTCCAAGTACATCATCAGGTAAAAATTCTGCTAAGTTTGCATAATGTTCATCACCACCTTCAGGTGATGCTGCAGCAGGATCAAGATTTATATCTACTGATCCATCTTCGTTTTCTGAAACTTCAACGTCGTCAGGTGATTCTTGAACTGCTTGAACTTCTTCAATTATCTCTTCTTGAATTTCTTCTTCACCAGGAACATTAACTGTTTTTCTGACTTCGTTTGGAAGTGCTTTGTCTATATCTGCCATTATATTTTTTCTCCGTAAGTTTTATCTGTTTAACACCATTATAGTTAATATTCAACCCCTGAGGCATGGGCCCTGATTCCGGAGGAATTGTTCTGGTAAGCCTTTTAGTCATTACCAAATCTTTTAAATAATTCTTGTCCTGGTCCTAAGGCAAATTCTTTATATGACATTCTATCATCATAACCACCTTTACCACTGAAGAAATAATCTCTCATCCATTTTTCAGATTTAGGCATTGTGCCATCTCCTTGGTCTTTTCTTGTTTCCTCCATAGCTTTTTTAACTGCCTGACCAAATTCATAACCATCGTCCATAAGTTCTCTTACTCTTTCATTAAATTCTGCATCAGGATCCAGGGAGCCTATACCAAATTGTGCTCTTCCACCATCGGCTAATTTTACCGGATTAAATTTATCACCTAAATATTCTCCACCTCTATATGCCAATCCCATTAATCCCCCTGAATCAATAAAAGGAACAGCTCCATCAAAATCATAAGTGCCACCACTATATGTAAAATCTCCGGTGTCTGCTTTTTTAAAACCAGTACCACCCATTGTCATAGCAGTCGAAAAAGCAATTGGATCTTTTAAATCACTTAGATTAAATTGAGTTCCATAATCACCATAACTCAATGTTCCTGTATCTTCATTTTTTTGATTTGCTAAATAATTTAAGTAATCCATTTGTGCTTTTGTATTAATTACTTGAGTTGGTTTTGTTGGATCAAAAGGATTTCCAAACAATCCACCAATAAGATTTAAAGGAACTGTTCCCATAGCTTTAATTTTATCAAGAACACTTGTTTTAGGTTTAGGTGGTGGATTATTATTTCCTCCGTCACCTCCTCCTCCAAAACTAACATTGGTTTGTTTTCCTCCAGAGTCTTTTCTTGATTCAGAATAACCTCCTCCAAGATTACCACCTAAAAATAAATCAACACGTCCACCATCAGCAAATTTTTTAAAATACATTTCTGCAAATTTATCTATATCCATGCCAGTTGCTTCAAGGCCTCCGGCTTTAATATAAGCTTCTGTAACCATTTTATTATATGCAGTGTCTCCACCTTCTAAGAAATTAACTCTGCCACCAGTTGCATATCTCTCAAGTTCATCTTCATACTCTTTTATTCTATTAGTTACCTTTTCTCCTGTTTCACCAAATAATGGTTTAACAATATCTAAATATTCATCTACACTTAGTTCTCCATTTTCATATGCTTTTTGTGAAAACATACCAACTAAGTCAACAAAAGTTTTTGGAGCTAAAGTGTTAACAGCTGCTTCCGTGTTAAGCATGTCTAACATTGGTTTAAATCTTTTAGGTTTTTTAGGTGGAGCTTGATCAGGCACTACAGGACTCCTGCGATACCGCCCATAGCTCTTTTTACTTTTTCTTTTTCTTGTTCTTTCATTAATTTTTTTAATTTTTCAGACATATCAATAATCATTTTACCTTTATATTTTGGGTCTTGTCCTAGTGGATAAGTTGTTGTATCTTTTTTTAAACCTTCTGGTAAATCTTCTAAATTGTTTCCTTTGTCTTTTGGATTTTTCATACCATCAGCATAACCCATTCTCATAGGTCCACCCATAGCTACAGATTTTCTTTCAAGTGTATCTCTAGCTGCTTCTATTGCTTGTTGTTGATTAAAACCTTGTTCCATGAACTCTTCTACAAGTCTCATAAATTCTTTTTCATTTTCTTCCATAGAAGCCATCATCTTATTAGGTGATTTTCTCTTCTTAGATAAATACTTATCAATATATTCTTCTATAGAAATATCTCTAATTAAACCTTGTTCTTTTAAATCAAAGTATTCTTTTATGACAGTTCCTAATTCTAATTCGAATTCATCTTCTGGCTCTGATGCCATTTTAATTGATGGTGCACCTCTGTCTAAAGATTTAATACCACCCATATCATCATAGTCCTCAGGGTCAGGTGGTAAATCTTCAGGTAGATCACCTAGCTCAATAGCTCTGAGCATGTCTTTTAATCTTGGATCGTTTTCGTCTATTGCCATAATGGCTAATAATACACTTTTGGAGCCTGTTGTAAAGGTTCATCTTCATAATCTTCAGGGTGTTGAATTAATCCACCTTGTCTGAATCTCATCACTGCCTGAGTCATAGAATCCACTAAGTCATCGTGATCTCCATAAGGAAATGCAGCGCATTCTTCAATTACTTCTTGCGCAAAATCCATTTCAATAGGTGCGTATATTTTACCAGACTCAAACAATGGAGATACAGAATTAACTCTTGTGTGTTTATCATTACCACGTGATGGTGTAAAATTTATTACAGGTATACCTGCTTTTCTTAATTCATAAGTTAGAGGGAGCCCGGATGCTTTGCCCTCTATGATCACTGTCTCCGGCTGCCAGTATCCGTATTGATCTAATGCAATACGTCTTAGTTCTGGAAACTCATATCTACCTTTAACAGAATCAACTAACATTAAACAAGGACCACTATCTTCATTAGGATGAAACACACCCCAGGTGGTAATTGCAGAATAGTCGGCTGTTTCTTTTTTCATAAAAGCTGTATCATAAGATTGTATAACATGTTCTAATGGTGGAATATCATCTTCCCAATTTTGCCACCATTCTCTTTTAATCAAAGCTCCTTCTTCTCCAGTTGGATTTTGCATGTACTGTGCATTCCATTTTGATAATGGAATAGATGCTTTAACTGATTCTACATC
>Ga0255769_10004730_pt1 | contig 13085 bp, 15 predicted proteins | sample 041ome_9_FD_179637 | JGI IMG/M metagenome (GOLD analysis project Ga0255769, IMG submission 179637) | Coastal salt marsh microbial communities from the Groves Creek Marsh, Skidaway Island, Georgia - 041413US metaG (version 2) | ecosystem: Environmental > Aquatic > Marine > Intertidal zone > Salt... | reverse complement strand
TGAGCGAGGTGCACCATCGAAAGGCATCGCGCCCAATCGTCGTCAGCGAGTCGGGCAGCGTGATGGACGTGAGCGAGGAGCAGCCGGAGAAGACCTGCGCATCAATCGTCGTCAGCGAATCGGGCAGCGTGATGGACGTGAGCGAGGAGCACCCGCTAAAAGCAAGGCGCCCAATCTCCGTCAGCGAGTTGGACAGCGAGTTGGACAGCGTGATGGACGTGAGCGACGAGCAGTCGTAAAAGGCCTGCTTCCCAATACTCTCCAGCGAGTCGGGCAGCGTGATGGACGTGAGCGAGGTGCAGCTGCGAAAGGCCTCTCTCCCAATAAACCGAAGCGAGTGGGGAGGCAGCGTGATGGACGTAAGCGAGCGGCAACCAGCAAAGGCCACGTCCCCGATTGCTGCTGTGTATGTTGCCCTAAACTTTGCCAGTTGTTCGTAAAGACCGGGTATCAATCGGCCCATGCGGTTTTCGATGGCCTCAACCGCAGCCTCGATTGATGATCTATCATAAACTGGATTAAAGGGCTTAAAGATGACTGTGGTAAGATTTCTGTCGTTATAAAAAATCATCGGGGGGACAACGTGTGTTTTAACGATCACCGTTGTTATATTCTCTGGATATCTATTACGCATGTTATCTTGTGTAAGAGTATACGACATTCGTTTTTTATTATGATACTAAATAAATGTCTCAATTATCAAGATTAAATAAAGATCTTATACAAAATCTTCCAGGCGGATCGATAGATAATCCTAAGAATACTAGAATACCGCAATCCATGACTCCTACGTGGTCAAAATATTTTACTAGTCAAGAAGGGTCATGTGGTACAGCAGGGGCAAACGCAGCTTGTTCCCCAATCTGCCGCAATGATTATAAAGTTAACGGAGGTGGACGTGTGCTTTATACATGCGCCGGTCAAAGAGGTACAAGATGCAGTCTTGCTACAGGTAAATATTGCGCTTGTGCGCTAGCAACTCCTGCTAATACTACCAATTGGTGCCCTCCTATGAAAACTATAAATGGCGGTATTACGAATGGGACAGTTATAAAAATCGACGCAAACGAACAAGCTATTGATACAGATTGCAATGACCAAAAAGATGCAAACAGACTAGACCCAGGACAGATAGCGAAGACTGTGAGAGAAGCTCCAGTTTCAGCTACATGTGAATACAGCGATGACGTGCTGGCTACATCTGCTGAGATACAGGAAAGTAGACACGGTATAACCGGTTCTACGGAAGCTGATTCAATAGTTTTAAGGAACTATTGTTGGCGTAAGGGGACTGATAGACCCGATATTCCTGAGAAGTTGCAAACTGAAAAAGCTCCTAATATTATTTTCGATCCAAGTAGCTGTTCTGCTTTGTTACAACAAAAGAATGTATCAGATGCTACTGTAAACGAATATAATAAACAGATCAAGAACTGGTGCACGTACAAAGACGTCTTTGGATTTCAAGCTAAAACTCAATTGAGAGGAGCTATTGATGAGAACGTAGATACGATAGTATTGCCTTCTAGGTTCATAAACAGAAACCAGTTAAGAGTAGGAGACAAACTTTTAATCGGAGGGGCATTCACTTTTAAAGATGATGAAGATTTTGAGGTAGTCACTATACAAGACATTATAGATGACGAGATTCTTCCTCCAGCGGATCCAATTCAGATGCAAGATCAAACAGCCGATCTTAACCCTCCTGCATTCTGGGGCAGTACTAATAAAGATAGTCCGCGTATTGTATGTCCTGAAGGTATGAGATCAACGGACATTTCATCGTCCGCGCAAGCATTTTGTAGTTCGGAAAGTGGAGATTTTTTTATATTTAAAGTCACCAATTTTGGCGACGGTCCTAACAATGGCGCGTACTGCGATTGGTCTACTGGATTCTTCGGTCAGAACGATCACAGAAGATTTTTCGGTGCATGTGGACCAGACCCAAACCAAGTTTGTATGAATAGAAACGGTGTTACGGTATGCGAAAATGTACTTTCGAGAACTCAACAGGTTAAAGTAATCAGAGGTCAAAGTTTCGTTCCTAAACCTCAATGGTTAACAGATATAATAGGCGATGTCGATCTTACCGGTGGTTCAACTAAACATTCTGATGCAGAAAACGTTTTGTATATATCAGGAAGAGGAAGTTGTGAATGCTATGATTTGTTGCATGACGAAAGTGATTCCGGAAAACTTAAAAGAGAAGCCTTGACTGAACTTGCTCAAACATTAGGAGGACCTTTACAATGCACAGCAAAAGTATGCGATTTGAGTGGAGCTCTTTCAAATCGACCTTTGGTAGAGGCTGAAAAAACAAAAACTATTAATTCGGATGGACAGTTTTTACCGTGCCCCGCACCAACAGGGTGTATCGCGATTAATAACATTATTGGTTCTACGATAGGAAGAGATGTTGATATTGATAATGATATCAAATGCAATTTAAACGAACCAGACGTCTGCAATGGATTTACAAATGAAACATCATGTTCCAACTCTAACCCCTTTGAAAAGGATGGAAAAGAATTTGCTTGCGAATTTGTCGCAGGGTCGTGTATTCAAAAACCAAAGTGCAAGTTAGATAAATTTAAATGTGAAAACGGTCTAACCTGTGATGAAGAAACTGGAAAGTGTCTTGATAAATGTACCTTATCAGATTTAGACTGTAAAAACGGAGGCACGATAAGCGGCGTTAAACCTGATTGTTCCTGCACGTGTGTAGGAGGATTCACAGGAACTACTTGCGAAACGCCACCACCAACCCCGCCTCCGCCACCTCCAACGAAGTGTAGTCAAGATCCTATCATAAAATGTCCTGTGCCAAAAACTTCTAAATCGCCCGATACGGTAGGCCGAGATGAAGATGCGTGTTGTTCAGGTCTTCCAGCTCATCCATTTGATCAAATTATAACATTACCCAGTAGTGTAGATGAAGTATATACAAAGGGCAGCGTAGTAACACAAGGCGATGCGAAGGGTACTGTTTTAAAAGATACTCACGGTCCCGATGTCACAGTGACAGTCACGGCTGAATTTTTTAGAAAGGGGGAAGTAGTAGTAGGGGATAAAACTCTTGAAATAACAAGCGTACGTGTTCCAGGCAATTCTCAGGGAGATGAAATGACTTTGTTTGATAAGATGAAAAATTTTGTGCGCAATCATCTCCCCTTGTCGATTGGGGTCGTAGTTTTCTTAATTATTTTTATGATTATCGTCATAGTTTACTTCAAAAATAAGAAGCGTTCTTAAATATTTTCATACTTAACTAAGTTTGAAAAATTACATCACGCATTGGGGATGAAGCATGCCATCGACGCTGTGCACCATTACGTTAGGGTTTATATCATCCTTAATGTTCATCTTGAGAACATTCACAGGCTTTTGTCCATCGGTTGAAACATGAATAGCCTCATTCGTACACACTACTTCTAATTTAAAAATTTTGTGCATTGAACCATACTTTGCCTTCTTCCGTTGACACAGTACTTGTGCCGGAACGATGCGTTCCATGCTCGATGCTTTCACTACGTTGATCGCTTCAAGCTTCTTACAGTTTGCTACAAACTCGTCGGGTATTAAAGCATCGCACGGAGCAAAGAGTGTAATGCCTCTACTATCTAGGTTCTGTAAACCAGAAATTTCAACAATCTTGCCAAACTTTACAAATCCCATCCTTTCAAGCGTTAAACTAAGCGATGATACGTTTGAAAATTGACACGGTGGGCAGTTTGACGAGCTCGTTATAGAAGAAGGAGGACACGGCATGAATTCGCCATCCTTAGAAAATTGATATGCCATAGCCTGACTATTTGGATACATTGATACCATGTTTTATTTACGAATTCAAATTTTAAAACTTTTTTTTGTAAAATGAACAGATTTTTTCAATTTCTGGAAAATCAGAAAACTTACTCACAAACCAGAGTACTACAAAAATTAGACAAGATAATGGCGACCATTTTCATTAACAACTTCAAGAGCTCGCACTTATTCAACGATTCTAGCTACAAGGATTCTATTACTTATCGCGACGATGGTACTAAAGTAATAACTTATACAGGCACCTCGTCGGGGAAAAAGGACCCTGAACTTATGCGTGTCATCAACAACGGCGACGAAATTCAAATTTTTTATAGACACAAGCCTGGACCTTTTACACTTATTGGTTCTACGAGGAATTCTAGAGTTGTCAGAGCGCGTTCTGTCCCTGTTGGACGGATCCCCGGTTCAAGGAAATGGCACGCGGCGTCTGCAGATGAGATTTTAATCACTGAATTTGTTGTAGAGCCATGTTTAGAAAAGATTATCAAGGTCAACTGCTCGTCTTTCACGAAGTACAAAAACAGTTGCTTGTTGCACAGCGGGCTTTTTGACCCATCAAAAATCAGGGGGAAAAGGCACTTTGATGGATTCTATACGAGAGATATGATGTATGATCCAATTAACAATATTCGTTTTCTTACAGGGAGTGCTCTTGCTATGTTTTTGTACATATTATTCAATAAATTTTGCAGACAAAGGCTGCTGGGAGCATGATGCAAGAAAACTAAAAAATAAAAAAAATAAAACGAAAAGCCCTCTTGATTGAGCCTCGAATAGGTTCAACCAAGAGGGCTTTTTTTGCGTTACGATTAAAATATTTTTTTTTTCTTTAAAACGATGAATTTTTTTGATTTTTTGAAAAATCAAAAATCTTACACACAAGCAACAAAATGTCTTCTGTCAACAAGTCTATTTCTGTGATGTGGAACGGTTCATCGTATGCTACCGAGAATATTGAGTTCGATACGAATGTTGAGGAATTCGTTCCCTCTTTTAATGTCAACGCCGCAGAATTCATTCCTGATTCTCTTCCTCGCAATTTCGGACAGGCTACTCGAAACTTCTTCGACGGACACCGAGGCGATGATCTGACCAAGGTCAACCCGCCTTGTGTTCCGGTCGAAGTCAACGTGATGTCGAAGAAAACCAAGAATCTTATGCCTGGGCTAGGCGACCCAGTTCCTCTTCCAGGAGGAGGAGGGCATCCGCGACAGCCTACCAACGTAGAGCGACGTGCTGCAACCAAGGCATGGAGCTTGGGTCAGGCCAACTCCAAAGCAATGAGTATCTGCGAGAAGATCGTAGGAGCGTATGGCACAATCGTCGTGTATGCTCCGCCTCAATCTGGCAAAACGCGATTTACAATTATGACCGCATTACTTCACTTGTTGGAAGGAATCACGCCAATCATTATTACTCGACGTCTTAGGGGAGATCGCAGTCAATTCATCGATCGCATCAACGGATTGGCGAAGCTTCTGAACGAACACTACAGCAGCACTCGGAAATATTGGGATGACCCCGAAGAAGAACTCCTATGGACTTTCGAAGATGGAAAGAGTTCGTTGGCTGTCGACAATATCGTCAAGAAGTCCGATCAAACCAAGATTGAAGAAGCTTTGGTTTCGAACACTCCAATTATTCCGGTCGTGCTTGGAAATAGTTCGCAGTTGAAAAAGATTCGCCACGTTATCAACAACGCGAACATCCGCGCCGGTAAGAAATGCAAGTATATGCTCCTCATCGATGAGTGCACAGAAGTCGACTACGGACAAGCTAGTCCTCACGTTTCGGCTCTCAAAGCTAACGCAGTCAAAACTGTCAGCATCGATGCTACTCCGATTGGCGCTTTCTTCGCAGACGACTCGATCAAACCGGAGTTCACTTTTTATCTGGAACCAGATTGGAAAAAGTACCGAGGCTTCGCCGATTTCCAGGTCAAATTTCTCGATCACGATGTATTTTCGATTGGGAAAAAGATGTCTTGGGACGAGATGATCAAGGCTGATCCCAATATGGTACCTTGGCTCGACCAGATGAGCGGGAATGGGACATGGACGTCAGTGAACGATACTCGGAGTCGCGTGATGCGACTGTGCAACACCGATCGAATCGAGAATATGGATACTCAGTTCAAGGAGATCCAGAAGCTTTATCCGGACAAGTTTGCGATAGTTGAAATGCATACAAAGGGTACTCGCATCTACAATCCAGTCAGTCGAAAAACTGGCGAGTTCAAGAATGGAAAGTTCTACGATCTTCCTTTGTCTGACGCCATTAGTCTTTTCAACGACGCGACTAAGTTCCCCCGCATCTTGTGCATCGTCGGGCAGATGGGTGATCGGTGTCTTTCGTTTGTGTCGAATGACTACAATCTGCATCTCAACGAGGACTACATAACATTTCCTAAGAGTACTTGCGTAGGTACAATGTACCAGCGTATGCGGATGTGCGGTAATAACCGCGGCAAAGGATCTCTCAACCTTTACATCACCAAGTCGGCGTATGTTGACATTAGCAAGGGCATCAAGCTCATCGACGAATTCATCGAACGGGCGCAGAAGATGAGTAATCGGTCTATGCGCAAGTCGATGACTACTATGCCAATGTTCAAAGGCAAGTTTTCTACGCGCAAGTTGGCGGCTACCAAGTTCAAGGAAAAGGTCAACAAGGTCAAGGGGCACGATGGCGGCTGGTCTGTAGACAGGTACAAGCAGGAGATCAAGGACGAGAACGGCAACGTAGTCGACACGGTGCCTCTGATTGCCGAGAACACGAAGAAACGCAAACGGGAGGATGGTAGATTCAAGGAAGGCGAGATCGTCAAGATCAAAACTGATATTGCGCCTAGCTACGCCAAGGCGTACAGATTGGCCAAGGCTGCAATTATCACCCTAGGAGCGGTTGGTTGGGTGTCCCGCACGGACGTATTGTCCAAGGTGCGTGAATCAGAAGATCTTGGATCATGGGGAGATCAAGATTTCAAAGCCCGAACGAAAGATATGGGTACAAAGTCCGGTCTTCACGAAAAGGTACACGAATGCACCGGTAAGGGTTTGTATATGACCAAGGTCGCCGGTGAATGGAAGATGAAGTATGTAGTATAAAATAAAAATAAAATAAAATAAAACGAAAAGCCCTCTTGCTTGAGCCTCTAACAGGTTTAGTCAAGAGGGCTTTTTTGCGTTACGTTGCTACCTTGAACAATCTTTCGGTTCTTTTTTTAGATTGTCCAGATCTCCCAGCAATGGAACCTCCAATGATATGAGTGTTTTCAAATATACATGTTGCATCTGCGTATTCAGGCTTGCTGTATCCAGACACAAACACCTCGTTTTTTTTGGCCATCGTCTTGCACCATTCCCAAAACTGTTTGTCAGATTCTTTCCCCCATTTTTCAGAGTACCTGCATTCAGTGCCTAAATATGGCGGATCACAATATATAATAAATCCTTCTAAATCTGAAAACTGGGTATAGCGTCCGTGATAAAATTTTACTTTTTTTAATTCTTTCCCTATCTCACAGACTCGTTTGGAGGCTTTTGATGATGATCGGTTGTAAAACCCTTGCAAGAATTGCCCTCCGAATGAAAATTGATGACCTACAAAGCCTTTCATCGCCGAGTCGTCTTCTCGTTTCAATCGATCGAATGTTTCTTTGTCAACCTGTGTAGGCGGGACCCACCCTTTTTGAGCTGCTTCCCACATCTTGATCACAGATAAGTTAAGATCCCCTGCCTTGTATTCAGAAAAATGTGTAGGAACGTGCCTATAAACACCAAGCATCCCGCAGAATGGCTCGCAATAACCTTTCACTTTGCTTAGATCGACATTTTCTGTGATAGCCTTGGCGATCCTTTTGCCAAGGCGCTGTTTTCCTCCGTGATATGCTGTCATATTTATACTTTTTTAATACCTCTTTAGGGTATTAAAAATTAAAGAATTCTCGGCAACACACGTTGTATCTCTACTAGCACTGGCAGAATCGTGAGTGTCCGCTAAATTTGCATCCTTTTTCCCAAATCTGGGTGCCTGATTCTGTGTCTTTATATTTACTCTTGCAAATCTCCGTGCAATTATCAGTAGTCCCCCATCCTAAAGTGCATGTGTTTGATGCATATCGGGTTGCCGTCCTCGTATTATCTGTGCATGGTAACCTCCCCTGTGTACACTCTCCTCGATGCCACTCACACCCATACTTTTTATCATCGTCTGTTTTATAGAAATATGGGCAAACGGCGCTGTTATTAATTTTAGAGCAATCGCCAAGCCCGGCTGTATCTGATTCGTCGACGTCAAAAGGTCCTACATAGCATTTGCACGGACAGTTGGGCCTATCAAGATAGCACTTATTGTTTTTGTCGTCCCAGTTGCACATGTAAAACTGTCCAGTATAAATGCCAGGTTTGCCATCCTCACCTTTCTTCATGTCGGAGTAAGGTGTGCCATGCCCGTCTGGTCCATAAACGCACGTGGGTCCGTCTGTTATATCCTCGCAATACTCGACTCGGTATGTAGGTTTTCCGCAAAATTCTCCATAAGAGGGTTTGCAGTCGAAATTGTAGTTCTTTGGTGTAGCCATGATTTATTAAAGCTAAAAAAAACCAAAATTATTGATTCAAAATGATATTTTTTTTTCAAATTTTATTTTATCAAACCGACTACAATGTCAAGTATCCCAACTCTCAAACGACAAGTTGCTACATCGCAAGATGAGTGCGAACGCTTGATTCAAAAAGTTATCAAGTACTCTAAGCGCTTGCAAAACGAACTAAACTCTTGGAGGGATCAACGAGAAGCTTCGGATGTCAGACAACACATGCGTTCCTTGTTTTGTGAACCAAGTGTTGAAGTCATCTGCAAAAGTATTGTAGACAATCTTTCTTCTGCCTACGAAGAAGAAGAAGAAGAAGACTGGGAGATCTATCAATCAAATATCATAACCGGTAAACGGAAGCGCAAAAAACCTGAATACTATGTAGATGACCATTTCGAAGAACTGATGTTCGAAGACGTGCCAGACGAAGAAATGCACGCGGCTATCGAAGAAGATGTATCAGAAGAAGAAAAAAATGATGATGAAACAGATGAAGAATGGACGCCTGATGAACAGGGGTTGGAAGATTACGATGAATACTAAAAACAAAAAAAAAGCCCAACGGTTGAGCCTTACTATAGGTTCAACCGTTGGGCTTTTTTTTTTGTTTTACTTAAAAAAAAATAATTAAGTACTAAATGACAGAAGGACAATGTACACCTTACGGAACTGAGCCGATGGCAAAAGGCGGACGAATTCCACCTTTGGCAATGGACCATGGGATGACCCGGCTTTGCTGGGACACCCAGCTTAATGGTAATCAACGCAAAACTCTTAAACGAACAGTAAACCAGATCGAAACGCAACAAAAACTCGAAGACGAGGCATCGTCTAAGATACAGCGCGAACTTGAGATTCGCACAGAGATTCTTGACCAAGTCGAGATGATCCAGAAAGCAGTGCAGCAAACGCTGCAAAAATGCAAAGAGGAAGATTATGACGATGACGAGACAAACGAATTGCTTAATTCTCTCATAACGTTTACGAAGCTGTTTGCGAATCGCGAGCGCGCTGCAGCAAACGCTGCATCTGAACGGTGTAAGTTAGCGAGAAAGATTAAGAAAGCTTTGCACATTGAAAAAGAAAAGGCTCGACGACGTGTTTCTCTTTCAGCCAACATTTCACAGCGTATGAACAACCTTGCATTCAAGTGAAACCACTATGACAGGGTTTAATATGCCTATGAACAGGGGTTGGAAGATTACGATGAATACTAAAAAAAAACAAAAAAAAAAGCCCATCGCTTGGACCTTACTCTAGGTTCAAGCGATGGGCTTTTTTTTGTAACTGAAAAAAAAAATAAAGTAAATACTAAATGACAGAAGGACAATGTACACCTTACGGAACAAATTGGATAAATAATCCAGGATTAGCACCGAAAGCATTCGCATATTGTGCTAAATTTGATGACGAAACATCGTGCCAAGCGCAGCGCGGTTATGGCGACCCGGGACCGTATTCTTGTTGGTGGGATGAAACATACCCTTACGGATGTTGTAAACAATATCATAACCGCCCTCACGCTGATTGTCATCTTGACAGGACGGCGTGCTTTACAGACTTTAATAATTGTTTTTGGGATATGCAAAGATGCGGGGACAAATCGTGTGCGACCAAGTGCACACCAGAACAATGCAGGGGAGCTATGTGTGGCTCAGATACTCCGTATGCCTGTTTAGACGCACAATATGATCAGATTGGATGCAAGGCAAACTCTGAAGGATGGGATGTTCCTGGACCAAATCCTTGCACTAGCTGTTGTGATGTGAGAAGTTGTGAGCAGTAAAAGTTTTAACTAGCGAGGACATTCTATTTCCTCCTCCTTTGAGTTCCCATTTTTTACAGTCCCATGATGGTTTCTTACCTTTACGTTTTGCTTCTCTAGCCTTTGCGTAGCATGCGGCCCGTTGTTTTTGATTCACGAATGGCATTTATTATTCTAAATAATAAATGAGTAAGATTAGCACTATATTTCTGATATTGGCAACAATATATATTATACATAATTTTGTTTCTCCTTCGTCTTCTTCGTTGCTTCCTGAAAACGATATACGACCATCACCTCCTCCATCGCCTCCTCCATCGCCTCCTCCATCGCCTCCTCCATCGCCTCCTCCATCGCCTCCTCCATCACCTCCTCCATCACCTCCTCCACCACCTCCTCCATCGCCTCCTCTACCATGTCCATACTATTTATACGGAAGTGATTCTTGTTGTCGTGTAGGGCAGGCTACTACGTGTCGCGGTCAGTCGGGTACGTGTCCTCGAAATCCAAAAAATAAAAGATATTCGTTGTGTCCGTCGTGAATCAAAATTACATTTTTTATAGTAAATGAGTATATTAGACGCTATACAAAAATGGTGGGACGAACATCCTCGCATCGTTGGATTTATATTCGCTCTCCCAATAGGAATGGTTGTAATCCTGGCTACCTTCTTTGCAGAAGACACCGGAGAAGAACCTTATGCAGTGAACTACTTGTTCCAGCAATTGGCCATAATAATATCGCTTCTAGCATTTGTAGGAGTAGCTAGCATGCCATTTATTTCTAGAAAAGTTGCTATGGTTTCCATGATAGTAGTATACGCATTGATTCAATTTATCTTGATTAAATTTAATATCACACCGAGTGAGTAAACTTTTTCTTAGCTATGACCCAAGAGATTCCTGCGATGCCTCCGATTGCAAGAAGAACTGCAAGCTGAATCACCCATTGAGGCTTCTTACGAACTGGCGCAGGACTGCGGACTGGCATTCGATTTCTACGTCTAGGATCAGCCTGTTCTTTGGGTTTGTTTTTCTTTTTCATTACAAATTTTACGACAACAAAACCTATAAGGAGTAAAACGCCTGCTGCAATAATAAGAGGTTTCTTCGACGAACTTGACGGTTCAAGAACCTTTTCTTGAAGAACAGAATCCGGTGCAACCGTTGCAGGATTAGGATTAATTTTTCGGAGTTCAGATAGTTTCTTAGAATAGTTAACACCGTCGTGTTTTGATATAGTAGAGTACATTTTATGGTTTTGAATAGTACTTTTAAATGTTCTCTGGTATAAATAAAATGACTACGATTAATAATTCGAGAGCTTCGTCGCTACCATTCGACGATTGTAAATATAATAATAATTGGTACGGTGCGCGTCATCCATTTTTGTGTTCGTCCGCTGGACCCGATTCTTGCGGCGCACCAAAAGTAAGCGTGATCAATCCTGATCTGTACAAACAAAACGTTGCAGAAGACTTCGTACTCGTTCCCGAAACTCCTTGCGGAAACGCTGGATACACTTCTGAAGACGCTCGATTGAAGCATGCATTGCGCGGAAACATCCCCATTGAACTTGATAAACGACCTATGGACATGGAAGTTGAAGCTGTTAACACTAATGATGTGTATTCAAACAAATGGGAAGAATGGAAAACTGGGTTTGCAAACTATAGAGATCTTAACCGAGGTCAAATCACGTATTATGTAGACCAAGAATTGGCTCCGCCATTCAATCATCCGAACTTCGAAAATAAAGCCTCTGTCATGGGCTATACTGATGTCACGCCAATGAATAAAATTAAAACGACCTACAAGAGAACTCCTCTCAAGTGTAGAGATTGTTTCCAAACTCAGTGCAGATGTTATTATCTCGGCGGATTGAGTTGGATAGAAGATTCGAACGAGCAACGCGAAGACATCATGGCTTCTCAGATGTGGCGTATCAACGAAAACAAATGGGAATCGAGATGGGGAAACGAAAAGGCAAGCCAAGCTTAAATATTTTCAAAAAAAGTTTCATAGTTATCATTACTATATTTTTCAAGTAAATAACAGTCTAGATCGTTGTTCCTGAGCAACTGTGTGGAATGCTTGGAAAAACTAATGTGATGAGTAGTATTATTACTTTTAGTATCGTAATCGTCGTAATTCAGATTAAAATAATCTGAAAACGCCTTAAGGAATTTGCTCAACTGCGATATATTCAGAAATAAATCTATTACTTCGTTTAATTCATCAATATTTTGTAGACTAATTTCTTGATTTTTATAAGACCATTCACCGTGCCAGTTGTTCAATAAATACTTTGTTTGAATATTGAAATGAATTTTATTTTTTAGAAAGTCATGTACCGTACCTACCCATCGATCTGTATTAATTAAATAATTTATTCTAGAATTATTGAACGGTACTATGTCTCTAATAGTAGTAAAAATTTTCATAGTATGTCCACTATTGCTCAATTCAATCTTCTTCTTGACTAAATAATCTTTATATTTTGCTAGACCATGATATCCATGATGGTGATGTATAAATATATAATCATACTTATCATCGCCTAGTGCCAGCACTTTATCCAAATCAATTTCTTTGGGTTCTGATCCCAATTTATCCCAGTCATTGTAATCGTATAAAACGCAATTAGCCATATTTTCGACGATATAATTGAAAAAATTAAGTACGGACGTTCCTCCGGTTTTTGAAATATGATAGTAATAGAAAATTTTCATATTATTTTTTATATGAAAACTCTTTAATTAGTTACGTTTCGATCTACGCCTTGGTGATCTACGCTTTGACTTACGCCTTGGCGATCTACGCTTCGATTTACGCCTTGGCGATCTACGCTTCGACTTACGCTTTGACTTACGCTTCGATTTACGCTTTGACTTACGC
>Ga0255769_10004715_pt1 | contig 13106 bp, 15 predicted proteins | sample 041ome_9_FD_179637 | JGI IMG/M metagenome (GOLD analysis project Ga0255769, IMG submission 179637) | Coastal salt marsh microbial communities from the Groves Creek Marsh, Skidaway Island, Georgia - 041413US metaG (version 2) | ecosystem: Environmental > Aquatic > Marine > Intertidal zone > Salt... | reverse complement strand
CAAATGGTTTTAGATTTGGTTTATAAAAATTTTTCTGATTTTAAAAATTTAATTTTTTTTATGGGAGTTAATGGAAAAAAAATTTTTAAAGAAACCTTAAATGATTGGGATTTAGAATTCTCAGAAAAAAAAAGTTTAACCAACGAAGATTCATTTTTGTTAAACATTAAAAAAATTAAAAAAAAAATTAAAAAAAATTAATATGCAAATAATTTCTGTTATAAATCAAAAGGGTGGGGTGGGAAAAACTACTACAGTTATAAATCTTGCGGCAGGGTTATCCCAACAAGATAAAAAAATATTAGTTATAGATTTAGATCCGCAGGGAAATGCTACTACAGGACTTGGACTTTCAAATTTAGGAGCTTCAGAGGATACAATTTATGGAGTGCTGAATGGCACAAAACAGATTTCAGAGGTAATTAAAAAAACAGAATTTAAAAATTTAGACATAGTAACTTCAAATGTTGATTTATCCGGGTTAGAAGTTGAAACAGCTGGCGATAGTAATAGGGCATTTATTTTAAAGCTTAAATTAACCGCATATTTAAATGATTCTAGAGGATCATATGATTATATATTAATTGACTGTCCTCCATCCCTAAGTTTACTTACAGTGATGGCTTTAGTATCCTCAAGCTCATTAATTGTGCCTTTGCAGACTGAATTTTTTGCTTTAGAGGGGCTTACACAGCTTATGAAAACAATTGAAAGAATAAAAATTAGTTTAAATCCTGAACTTGATATTAGAGGAATACTTTTAACTATGTATGATAAACGAAATAAGCTTTCATCCCAGGTTGAAAAAGAAGCAAGAGACTATTTTAATGAAAAAGTTTACTTGACCGTGATCCCAAGGAATGTCAGACTTTCAGAGGCGCCTTCTCACGGCATGCCAGTTTTAATGTATGATAAATTGTGTCCAGGAAGTAAATCATATTTTAGTTTTACAGACGAATTCATTAATCAAGAGACAAATATAGGGAGTGAAGTGTAATGGATACAAATAAAATTAAGAAAGGTTTGGGTAGAGGATTATCTTCTTTAATAGGAGAAACTAAAATTGAGTCTACAAAAAATAAATTAGGAATTAGTGAATTAGTTCCAAATAAATATCAGCCAAGAAAAAACTTTGACGAAGAAACCTTAAATGATCTTGTTAATTCAATAAGAGAGAGGGGGATTATTCAACCAATCATAGTTAGAAAATCAAAAGAACAAATTTCAAAATTTGAAATAATAGCAGGGGAGAGAAGATGGCTTGCAGCTCAAAAAGCAGGCCTTCATGAAGTTCCAGTTGTTGTAGTAGAGGTGGATGATTTGAAATCCTTAGAATTTGCAATTGTTGAAAATGTGCAGCGACATGACCTCAATGCTTTGGAAGAAGCACAAGGCTATCAACGTTTAATAAATGAATTTTCCTATGATCAAGAACAAGTATCTAAATTTATTGGAAAAAGTAGAAGTCATGTTGCAAATTGTTTAAGAATTTTGTCACTGCCTGAAGAAGTTTTAAAGCTAGTTGAAAATAATAAATTAACTGCTGGTCATGCTAAAACTTTAGTGGGTTTAGAAAATGCAACATTTGTAGCAAATAAAATTCTACAAAAAAAATTATCAGTAAGGCAATCAGAAAGTTTTGTAAAAATTTTTAAAAAAAATATAACTAAAAATGTTAAAAAAAAAGATGCAAATATTCATGATCTTGAAAAAAGTTTAACGGAAAAAATTGGTCTAAACGTTTTTATCAAAAATAATAAAAGAAACAAAGGAACAATTACCCTATCGTACAATGATTTTGATCAGCTTAATAAAATCATAGAAATAATTAAACACAACTACTAGTTTAGTTAGCTGCATTTAATACAAAGTTTGTTGTAGCAATTACTGCTAGTTGAGGATTTTTCTTAATTAAAAATTCTAAATTATTTGTTTCGATGATTAGTTTTTTTATTTTCTCCAATGACCAAATATTTATGTGTTGTTCAACAGTTTCTTTTTCCTTCCAAAAAATTGGTGGTTTATATTGTTGTATTGCATATTCTACATTTCCAGTTTTTCTACTAAGGGCTTTAAGTTTATATAATCTTTTTAATTTAGATAATAAAATTCTAATAATTAAAACACACTCCTCAGAGGCAAAATTGTTTTCGTTTAAAATTTTTAATAATTTTTTTTTATTTTTTAGTAATGAACTATCTATTAAATCAGAGTAATCATAATCTTCAGCAAGATTAGATAGTTTTAGAATATGATTAGTATTAATTATTTTTTGTGTTAATGATAATAATTCAATTTTTTCAAGCTCATTTTTTAAATTAGCCCTGTCTCCTCTAGCTCGATCTATTACTAGATTTAAATCTTTTTGAGATAATTTAATTTTTTTTTCTTTAATGAAATTATTAGCAAAAATATTTAGAGTTTGTGAATTATCATCATAAAATGGAATACATACAGTTTTTAAATTTTTTTCAAAAAAAACTCTTAACTTAGATTTTTTGTCCAGGTTATCACTTATCAATAATATAGAAATATCCTCGATATCCTTTACTACCAATTCCTCAATAGCTTTGTAAATTTTGTCACTTACTCTTTTTATAATAATTAATTTCTCATTATCAAAGAAAGTTTTATTATAAACTTTCTCTTTAAATTCTTCTATATTGTTTATGAGCTCTTTTTCTTCATAAGTTTCTATATTGTTAGAAATTATCTTTTTTAAGTATTCAATTGTTTCCTCTATCAACCCACTATTTTTTCCATAAAGCAATATAAATTCATTTTTTTTAAGTTTTTTCTTTTTTAATTCATAGTGTTTGACTATCATTTATATGTTTAAAAATATGTTTACTTCTTCAATAATTTTTCCTAATAAATTATTCTCAATTTGTTTTTCATATTCGGACAGATCAAATTTGTTGTCTTTTGTGTTGTAAGCAAAATCCTTTACAAAATTTTTTTCTTTAATTTTTTTATCACCTTTTTCAATTATTAGACTTAAGTATATAGTCATTCTATAAGATGTTATTTGTCCCTTGGTATTTTTAGAAGTACTTACTTTAGATTTCTTAACTTCCAGTGAAATTGAATTTAGATTGTTGTCTGTTTTGTCTTCTTTAAATGATAAAGTTGATGCAATTTTTCCACTTAATTTTTTTTCACCATTTAATTCAATTTTATTAAATATATAATTTTGATTTGATAGATAGATAGGATTATATCCACATGCTGATAATATAAAAAAAAATATTATAAAAATTTTTTTCATTAGGATATAATTATATTTATTATTTTGTCTTTAACATAAATTATTTTATTAATCTTTTTATTCACAATATATTTATCAATTAATTTATTATTCTTGATTAATTCAAGAATTTTTTCTTCTTTCATTCCTCTCACTGTTTCTATAATTGCTCTTTTTTTGCCATTTATTTGGATAACTAAATTTAATTTATCAGAACTAATGAATTTTTTTTCAACTTCGGGCCATTTGATCTTTTTATTTGAGTCAATTTTCTCTAAACATTCACAAACCAGATGAGGTATGACTGGACTCATGATAGTTAATATTTTTGTATAATTTTCTTTTAAATTTGTAAAATTTTCTCCCTTTTCAATTAATTTTGATAAAAAACCATAAATTTCATGAAATACCGCTACAATAACATTGTATCTAAAGTTTTTTAATGCATAATTTATTTTATCAATTGCTTGATTGACAAAGATTTCAATACTTTCATTTGTATTAGTTGGTTTTATTTGAAAAAGATTGAAAATTTTTTCATTTATTTGCCAAAATTTCTGAACATATTTGTAAGCAGCATTCATACCATTTTCTGACCACTGAATATCTTTTTCAGGAGGACTGTCTGATAAAATGAAAAGTCTTACAGCATCAGCACCATATTCTTTAATCATTTTATTTGGATCAATGGTATTTTTTTTTGACTTTGACATAGATTCCGAGGGACCAACAATTACTTCAGATTTTGGATCTACTTTAAGAAAAAATTTATTACCATCTTCCGAAAAAACTTCATCTGGGCTAAGCCATTTATTATTTTTATCTTTAAAAGTTTGGTGGCAAACCATACCTTGAGTAAATAGTCCTTTAAAAGGTTCTTTAATCTTAATATTAGTATTATTCAGAGTTAATACTCGAGTAAAAAATCTTGAATATAATAAGTGTAAAATTGCATGCTCAACACCTCCAATGTATTGATCTACTGGCATCCAATATTTAATATCTTCTTCCTCAAATGGAACTTTAGAATTATTTGCCGAACAAAATCTTAGAAAATACCATGAAGAGTCAACAAAAGTGTCTAAGGTGTCAGTTTCTCTTTTACATTTTTTTCCGTCAATAAATACAGTTTTCCACTCATCTTGAAAATCCAAAGGATTGCCATTGGTGTTTAAATCAACATTATCAGGTAATTTAACAGGTAGTTGATTTTCTGGTATTTTTACTACATTGTTATTTTCATCATAGGCTATCGGAATTGGGCAGCCCCAATATCTTTGTCTTGATATACCCCAATCTTTTAAACGATAATTTATCTTCTTTTTTCCTAATTTTTTTTCCTCAAGAATTTTTATAGTCTCAGAAATGGAATTTTCTGGAACCAACAATCCGTTTAAAAATTTTGAATTAATTATAACTCCCGAACCAATATGTGGTTCTTTTTTTACCTCATATGTGTCTTTTTCATCTAAAGGCTTAACTACGGTTTTTATCTTAAGACCATATTTTTTTGCAAAATCAAAATCTCTTTGGTCATGTGCTGGACATCCGAAGACTGCTCCAAATCCATAATCCATTAAAACAAAATTTGCAAAATAAACTGGAACCTCACTTTCCTTATCTAAGGGATTTATTGCTATTAGATCTGTTTTAAAACCTATTTTATCAGCCTGAGCTATAGACTCTTCTGTTGTACCAGTTCTTGAGCACTCATCTTTAAACTTAATGAATTCTTGATTTTTCTCATAAAATCTAGAAATGGGGTGGTCTACTGATAAAGCTAAAAATGAAAAACCAAAAAGTGTATCAGGTCTTGTAGTGTAACACTTAATATTTTTAATTTTATCAGAACCTTTGATTTCAAAATCTATTTCACAACCAAATGATTTTCCAATCCAATTTTTCTGCATTATTTTTACTTTTTCTGGCCAATCAGTTAATTGGCTAAGATCATTAAGTAATTCCTCTGAAAAATTAGAGATTTTAAAAAACCATTGATTTAATTTTTTTCTCTCTACATTTGCACCAGACCTCCATCCTTTCCCATCTATAACTTGCTCATTTGCTAAAACAGTTTTATCAATAGGATCCCAATTAACGTAACTTTCTTTTCGATAAACTAGACCTTTGTCATAAAGTTCTAAAAAAAGTTTTTGTTGATGTTTGTAATATTCTGGAGAACATGTAGAAATTTCTCTATCCCAATCAATTGAAAGACCAAGTTCTTTAAGTTGGGATTTCATTACAGATATATTTTCTTCAGTCCAATCTTTCGGATTAAGATTATTTTGTTTAGCTGCATTTTCTGCCGGCATACCAAAAGAGTCCCAACCCATTGGATGTAAGACGTTGTAACCATTTAGATGTTTGTATCTTGCTAAGACATCTCCTATAGTATAGTTCCTAACATGTCCCATATGAATTTTACCTGATGGATATGGAAACATTTCAAGGCAATAAAATTTCTTTTTTTTATTTTTTTCTGCTTTGAAGGATTTATTTATATCCCAAAATTCTTGCCATTTTTTTTCTATAATTTTAAAATTGTATCTGTCCACAAGATATTAAAAATAATTATTTTTAATTTGGCTCTAATGTAATGCTACTTAAGGATCTTTTTTTTTTGGGCTCTGAGTCTTGAATATCTTTTTTATACTTTGTAGCTTTTTTTAAAATTGCAACTTTAAGCTCATTTTTTATTTTGGTATCAGTTTGCATAACTTTGCAATTTTCATTAGTGCTACAAAGTTTATTAAAAACAGTAATTTCAAGTGCATCTGATCTAATTTCATTTGTTAAGAATCTAATCGAAATTTTTATAGACTCATTACTTTGATTTTCATTGCTATACCAGTCTGTAATAATTAAACCTCCGCCGTAATCTGCTGATAATAGTGGCATAAAGCTTATGATATCCAAACTTGCTCTCCACATTTCGTTTGAGGTCGCAAAATCAAAAGTTCCCCCAGATTTTTTGTTACTATCAAACAACCTGAAGCCTCTTCCTTCTTCAAGATTTTTTTGAACTCGTTTTTGAGGTTCTGGCGGAAATTCTTTTGCATCAGTTTTTCTATAAATTCCACAAGATTTAAGAAATGCAAATATTAAAAGGTAGTAAAACAATTTAAAAAATAGGTTTTTTTTTAAAATTTTCATTTAAATTTTTAATTGATTTTAATACAATATTAAGTGGTTTAATGAAATAAATAGCATTTAATTATGTATTTTAAAGTTCTAAAATTAGACCATTTGTTTATGTTGTAAAAATACAACACTTTTATAAAAAAGCTTAAAAAAAAATCAAAAAACTAAGACAGATCTAAATATTTTGATATTTAAGACATGTTTATAATTATAAATAAAAAAATAGGAGTAAAATATGAACACATTTAAAAAAGTAGGTTTGACTGCTTTAGCTGGTTCACTAGTTGCAACTTCTGCATACGCAGGAGCAATGGACGTATCAGGTTCAGCTAAAATGGTATACAAATCTCAAGGTGAAGAAAGAGTAACTGGAAATGCATTCTCGTTAGGTAAAGGAATTACATTTTCTGGATCTGGTGAGTTAGATAATGGTTGGAACGTGTCAACTTTCTACACAATGTCAGATGCAGCTTTCTCATCTTCAGCAGTATCAATTGATATGGGAGATGCAGGAACATTTCATTTAATGAATGGAACTAACTTAGCTGGTATCGGAAAATATGATGATGTTATGCCAACTGCAGGTGAAGAAGTTTGGGATGATGTAGATACTGATGATAATGGTGTAGTTGGAACTGGAAGTGATAATACTTTAGGTTACGAAGCATCTATGATGGGTGTAACTTTATCAGCTACTTACCAAAGAAGTGGTATCGGTACTGACACATCTGCTGTAGTAATAGCTAATGACCTAATCGATGGTGTACAAATTGGTTATGGTGTTGGTAAAAATCATTCTACAGATTTAGTAGAAGATGATCAATCAACAGCTTGGATCAAATATACCGCAGGTCCAGCAACAGTTGGTATTCAAAAATCAGTAATCGATAAAAACTCTGGTGATGAGGATAGAATCGGTGCTGCAATTTCGTTTGCAGTAAATGAAAGCCTAAGTGTATCTTATGGTGTGTCAGATGTTGATTTTGAAACAACTGCATTAAGTGATGAGGAATCTTCTGGTCTTTCTGCTTCATATACAATGGGTGGAATGAGTATTGGAGCTGTTATGAACAAAACTGACAACGTAGCAGGTGCTTCAGGAACAGACAGAACATTTACTGAAATTTCAGTAGCGTTCGCATTCTAATTAAATAAGATTTTAATTCAGAAAAGGCCCCTTTTAAAGGGGCCTTTTTTTATTCAAAAAAAGAGATACCAGCAAATAAATCACATTTAACTAATTTTAATTTTTTTACATTAGTTTTTGAAATACCACCTAAAGCAACAACTTTTTTTGAAGTTAAGTTTGATAAATTCTTAAATTTATTAATACCTAAAAAATTTTTATTTTTCTTAAATAGTGAGGAAATAAATATTAAGCTGACGTTTTGAATTTCTTTTTGTCTAATTTGTTTAATATTATGGGCAGAACCTAAAATTAAAAATTTTTTTTGATAATTAAAACTTAGATGTGAAAAGTTTTTATTAAATGCTGGTATGTACGCTCCATCCAAGCCTAATTTAATAGCCAATTTAAAATTGTTGGAAATTAAAAATTTTATATTTTTTTTTCTACAATATTTTTTAAAAGATAAAATTTTATTTTCATCTAAAGTTTTTTGAATGTAGTTCCTAAATATTAAACCTGTTTTATTACTAATTTTTTTAATAAGATTTGTATCAAGCGAATTAATAAAGTAGTATTTTATTGGGAATTTATTATGCATCAAACAATTCAAAATTTAATTAATATAGAGAATAAAATTAAACAAAATAGCGAATTTTTTGATAAAATAAACATTATTGCAGTATCAAAGACTTTTTCTGTAGATAAAATTATACCGCTTATAGATTATGGACATAATCACTTTGGAGAAAATAAAGTTCAAGAGGCAATTGAAAAATGGACCAAGATTAAAAAAGAAAAAGAAAAAATTGAACTTCATTTAATAGGAAAGCTGCAAACTAATAAAGTAAAACATGCTGTTAATATTTTTGACTATATTCACTCATTAGATTCGATAAAGTTAGCAAAAAAGATTTCAGAAGAAGAAATAAAACAGTCAAAAAAAGTAAAAATATTTATTCAAGTAAATATTGCAAATGAAGTACAAAAAGCAGGTGTTCAGATTAATAAATTAAATGAACTTTATCAGTTTTCAATCGACTTAAATTTGAATATTATTGGTTTAATGTGTATTCCACCAGGGTCAGAAAATCCTGAAAAATATTTTAAAGATTTAAAAAGAATCAGCGATGAATTGGGGCTAAAAGATTTAAGTATGGGAATGTCTTCGGATTATTTGTTGGCAATAAAAAATCAAGCCACATTTATAAGAGTTGGATCAGAAATATTTGGGAATCGTAATTAGATTATCTTAATTTTACTTTTTTTATTTATTAATTTAAGTAATATCAAAAAATCTTTTTTAATTAGTGCGATACATCCTTTTGTAGGTTTGTAATCTTTTGTCAGATGTAGAAATATACAACTTCCCTTATGAGGAATAATTTTATTAAAGTTATACTTTATTGGAATTAATAAATCATATTTTGTGTCATTTCGAAAAAGTTTTTCATTTTTAATATTATTATTTATTTTAATCAGTTTATTATATTTTTTGCTAAGAGGATCATCACACCAGCACATATTTTTTTTTATTTCTATACATTTAAGTCTAGTGATAGGTTTATTAAGTCTATCCTTTCTAAAATATAGATGTTCTATTTTAAAATTTCCTCTAGGTGTTTTTAAGTCTCCTTCTTTTTTTATTTTAGATAGACCCTTTTTACCCACAGAACATCTAAACTTAAAATCTTCAATTTGAAGAGTATGTTTATTTTTTAATAAAATTGTCATATCTTATTTTTATGAATAATAAATATCTAATGATATATGAAAACAATATTCTATTTAATATTTTATTTGAAATAGAAAATGAAATTAAATTTTCAATTATTGCAATAAATAAAAAAAATTTGTCCAAATTAGATGAATTCATAAATTTAAATTATTTAATCATAACTCAAAATGAAATAAAAAATTTAAGTAATCAAATAATTTTAAATAAGTTTCCAATAAACATCTTCAAATTTATTGAAAAGTTAAATGTAGAATTTTTAAAATTAGAATTTAATAAAAAATCATCAATTAAGATTGGCAAATATATATTTAATTTGAATTCAAGAGAAATGAGCCATGAAAAAGAAAATCTTAAGCTTACAGAGAAAGAAATTAATTCTATAATTTACTTATTTAAAGCAAAAAAATCTGTCAATGTACAAGAACTGCAATCTAAAGTTTGGGGTTATCAGCCAGATCTGGAGACCCATACAGTTGAAACGCATATTTATAGGTTAAGAAAAAAAATTTTAAAAACTTTTAAGGATCAAAAATTTATTTTTAGCAATAAGATTGGCTATAAAATAATTTAAAACAAATAATTTGAGTTTTAAACTATTACAAAAAATTAAATTCTAGCACCAATTTTTTGTATTATCTTTGCAGACATATCGGTGCCCCTTAAAAGACACTCTATTGGTGAGAAGTTATTTAGATGTCCGTGTAAATAACCAGCTGCAAATAGATCTCCAGCTCCAGTCAGATCAACAATATTAATATTTGATTTAGCTTTACACTCAATCACATTACCGTTGATAATAGATACAGCTCCTTCTGCGCCCCTCGTAATGATGAACGTTTTTTTGATTATTTTGCAAAAATTAATTACCTCGTTAAATGATTTACTATTAGTTAAGGACATCATTTCGTTTTCATTTGCAAAAATAATATTAAGTTTATTTTTAATTAAATCTAAAAATTTATCTTTATGTCTTTCAACGCAAAAAGAATCAGAGAGTGACATAGCTGTTTTTTTTGAATAATTTATAGCTTTTTCAAAAGCTTTTTGAGGTTCACCCTCATCCCAAAGATATCCCTCTAAAAAAATCATCTCACTTTTTTCAATTATGCTAGGATGAATATCTTTTTCATTAATTTTTCCAGATGTTCCTAAGAAAGTACACATGGTTCTTTCTGAGTCTGGTGTAATTAATACCAAACAGGTACCAGTTGGTAAAGCCTCACTTTTTTTATTATAAAGATAACTTACATTTTCTTGAATTAATCCTTCTTCATATTTTTTACCTAATACATCATCATTTATTTTACCTATAAATCCTACATTATTTCCAAGCTGTGATAATCCTACTATAGAATTTGCGACAGAGCCTCCAGAAATTGTTTCTTCGATATTAATTAATGATATTAAATTTTTAAATTCATTTTCATTCACTAATTTCATTGTACTTTTAGTTAGTGAATTTTTTAAAAGAAAATCCTCATCCACTTTACATATAACATCTACAATTGCATTGCCTATACCTAAGATTTTCATTTAAGCTTTTTTTGTTATAATTGGTTTTTTTCTATTAGGATAACAAGTCTTACATATTTTACAACCAATTCCAAAACATTCTCTAGCCTTACAATATTCTCTTCCATAGTAAATAATTTGTAAATGGAGTTTATTCCAATATTTTATAGGAAATAATTTTTTTAAATCTTTTTCTGTTTGAACAACATTTTTTCCATTTGTAAGTCCCCACCTCTGAGCTAAGCGGTGTATATGTGTATCAATTGGAAAGGCCGGGTATCCAAATCCTTGAGACATTACAACACTTGCTGTTTTGTGCCCTACACCAGGTAAATTTTCTAATTCATCAAATGTTTTAGGAACTTTTCCACTATATTTGTTAATTAAAATTTTTGATAAATGATAAATATTTTTTGCTTTTATTCTAAATAGTCCAATTTTTCTAATTAGAGTTTCAATCCTTTTTTTTCCAAGTTTTACAAAGTGTTCAGGTTTATAATATTTGGTATAAATATGTTTAGTAACATTATTAACATTAATATCTGTGCATTGTGCTGAGAGCAAAACTGAAACAAGTAGAGTGAATATATTTTTATGGTTTAAGGGTATTTTAGTAGTTGGATAAATTTTATTCAATAGACTTAAAACAATTTTTGCTCTTCGAATATCATTCATTAGTTAAAATTCATAACATCTCTCATCGAATATAAACCTGGTTTTTTTGAATTAAGCCATTTAGCAGCCACTAATGCACCTTCTGAATATAAAGATCTGTCAAATGCTTCATGATTTAAAGTTATAATTTCTTTACCATTAGAAAAATTAACTTCATGTTCACCAACAATTTCGCCTTTTCTGATGGAGTTGAAATTTATCTTATTTGCATAAGGGAAAGTTTTTTTATTTAAAAATTTTTTCCCAATAATTTTGTAAAAATCTTTATTTTTACCTTTGGCAATTCCACTGCCCAACATTAGTGCTGTCCCTGAAGGGTAATCCTTTTTATATTTGTGATGAATTTCAAATACTTTACTCAGATATTTATTACCTAGAGATGCAGATGCTATTTCTGTTAAATACATTAATAAATTTATACCCAGACTCATATTTCCAGCTTTTAAAATAGGAATTTTTTTTGAGAATTTTTTTATCAAATTTTCTTCTTTCTTTGTGAACCCTGTTGTTCCAATTACAACCTTTTTTTTTGTTTTTAAAGCAATCTTAAGAATTTCAAATGTACATTTTGGAATTGTAAAATCAATAATTACACTCGTTTTTTTAAATGCATTTTCCGAGTTTAATTCTGGTTTAATTCCATTAAATTTTTTATTAATTAATTTATTTTCTGTTAAAGAGACTAAATTAAAGTTTTTGTTTGATTTAATTGATTTTATAAGTTGTTGGCCCATTCTGCCCATACAGCCTGTTATTGATAAATTAATTTTTTTCATAATAGAATTTTAACAAATCTTGTTTGTAATATTCATTCATTTCATTTTTAATTTTGTCAGTTAATAAGTTTTTCCAATTATTTTTACCTCCTAGAAAAAAAAATTTAGGTCTTAAATTTTTATTTTTAATATAAGGATTCTCATTAAAAGTTCCATTTTCTTCAATCTTTTTTAAGCTATCAAAATTTGTACTATTTATAGAATTTATTATTTTATTCTCATTTACTCTATTATTAAATTTACAAATTGCATTGATAAATACTATAACATCTCTAAAAGTCTTGTATGGTTCATTTAGCATATCTTCATATTTAACTGTTAAAATTCTATAATTTTTTGAGTTATTCCATGACTCGTAGTGCATTTTCCAAGAAGTTACATAACTATATGAGCTAAAACTTTTATTTATTTCTTTTGTTTCGATTGCTCTGATATTTTTCATATATTCAAAAGTTTCTTCGTAACTTTCAAAACCATTATGGTTTTTTACGGATGTTATAACATTTCTTGGATCTCTGATAATATATATTATACCCAAAACAAACTTAGGATAAGTAAATTCAAAATTATCTTTTTTGATTAAAGCATTATGTGTTTTTAAAAATTTTATTTTTTTCGTTTCAATAATTTTCTTTTGGGAGCTTTCCCAAAATTTAAAAATTTCTCCTTTTGGTATAATTTCATCCCCAAAAAAAGATTGTTGAGGATAGTTAGGTATAGCATTTAACTTTTTTACATCAAAAATTCCATTTTCAGTCATGAAGTATGAGGATAAGAAAGCTCTCATCCAAGTGTTGCCACTTTTGGGGTACGAAGCTATCCAAACAATCATTTGTATAGATAATTAATAATTTAATTTTTGCAGACCATATCAAGTCCACAACATAA
>Ga0255769_10004714_pt1 | contig 13106 bp, 20 predicted proteins | sample 041ome_9_FD_179637 | JGI IMG/M metagenome (GOLD analysis project Ga0255769, IMG submission 179637) | Coastal salt marsh microbial communities from the Groves Creek Marsh, Skidaway Island, Georgia - 041413US metaG (version 2) | ecosystem: Environmental > Aquatic > Marine > Intertidal zone > Salt... | reverse complement strand
TTGCTAGCCATTTGTTATGTAATCCTTATTACCTAATATGTTATGTTTCGGGTATAGTACATATTTATCCAACCTGTCGTCTTCCACGTACTGGTCAGTCTTACTTATGAAGCGTGTGCTGTCACCGTCAAAAACTGTGCGGTCTGTTGAGTTGTCTCCAACAGCATCACCGTCAAATTCTGTGATACGTTCGGGAGTCTCAAATTTGTTAGTATCCGTGTTCCAATACTGAGTTAATCTCTTATCAATGGTATATCTATCAATGGTAAAGTCTACCTTGTTCAGTTTCTCTGCGAACTTCTCTTTGATGAGATATTGTATCTGTTTAGCGAATCCAGGTTTGGTATATGCTATGACCCAGGCCGGTGTGAATCCCAGTATGTTACCGTCGATCTGTTTGGATTTCATCCAGTCTGGTAATATCTCAGCAAACTGTCCTATCCTGTCAATTATGCGTGTCTGCATGTTGAGCAGGCTGTTTGGATAAACAGTAGCAAATGTTGAATCCTCTTCTTCTAAATTATCTATCGTGATCTGATCATTGAGCTGTACCGCAAGGCTCACACTCTTACCTTCATTGTTAACCATCTTGCCCTGTATTTCGCTGTACACCACTTCATATATCACATTGTCATTGCTGTCCAATGCCTGTGCTACCTTGATGTCCCCCAATACCAAGTCCTTCTTATAGTGATTGCGTAACATGGCATCCACGTAGTCATCCAACTTAGCGGCCTTCATACCAAATGCGTGTTGATATACGACTGAGTCTGCCTTTCCAAAGTAGGGATCATCTGCCCTATACAACCATTGGTTTTGAAATATCTCACTGTTCTGTAATAGTTGTGCTAATATGTCCCTGTCTGAACGTTCGGGCATGGCCTTGATGTAGACTGTCTCGTATGGAACCTTGTATTTGTAATTGACTGTGATCTGGTATGTCTTAAATGTGGATATCTGTTTGTCGGCGTTGTAGGCCTCGACTGTGAAAGTGAATACCCTATCAAATGTCGTGGGATCAGCGATCAATCTGGTGCTGGTCTGTTCGTCGAACGTGGTGGTTCCACCGTCCAGTGTGAATGATTGGAAACTGACCTGTCCTGATATCTCACCAGTGGGCAATAGTTTCAGTCCCTGTGGTAGCCTGCTGTCGCTACCCGTTTTTAATCTGTATTCCAAGTTGGCACCCAGGCTTGACACTGCCTCGACATATAACTTGCTGATCTCACCGTTAGACAATGTGCCCAATGCTTGATCAAAGGTCCAGGTGATGTCGGTATCTATGTTACCCACTATGGTTATCGTGAAGTAGGTTATGGGACTTATGATAGTTGGATAATCCCTCTTCTTAACTTGTAAACCAAAAGTGTACGTAGTCTCTGTCAATCCTTGATCAGGTATGTAACCATAGAACCAACCAGTTGACGGTTCTATGGCAAGTCCGGGAGGTAATGCCAACGTTCCCCTATCAAATGCGAACTGATCAAAGGCCGCGCCGTCAGCGTCAAATCCTAATGTGGATCCTGTGGTCACTGAGTACTCAATCACGTCACCATCTGGATCTTCCCCAGTGAACTTGTAAGCATAGAAGTTATCATGTCTCACGACTCCTAGGTCGGCCGATGGAGTTGTCAAGAACGGTGTCCTCTGTGATCCTAGGTCAGCTGTTAATAGAGAGTTATCAGCAGTCCACAATGTGGTATCTGCCAGTAAGTCATCTCTAGAATATACGAAAAGGCTAAAGGTTCTAAGATTGCTATCCAATCCATCAGTTATCTCTAACGTGAACTGATAGTTTTTACTGCTAGATCTTGTAGTAGTATCCCAGGGGAACTTGTCAAATGCCGTGATGTCATATCCCGGAAGGGCGTCCGTTGGCAACAGTGCCACGGGTCGTATATTACCACTAAGCAATCCTGTTGAGCTTACCGTAAGCCCTGGTGGTAATTCTCCCGCAACTTTCTTAACTGTTACAGTCTGATCTGGATCAGGGTCGTTATACTCAAGTTGTATATCAACTGCCTGGCCATCGATGTATGTTCCTAGGCTTCCTGCTGGAGTGTCCCAGTCTGGTATGTCCTGTCCGGAGACCGTTATGCTGAAGGTCCTGTCTGCCACACGCAATGGTTGTTCGTTGGCATCTTCTGTGTAAACCCGCACTGTAAATTTGCTAGTGATGTTCTTGCCTACTTCTGCCGGAACACCTTGTACTGATGATACAGCCCTTGGAGTGCCCGCTATCAATCCCGTCCTGGTACATTGTATACCGTCGGGTAGCTCTCCGGCCAACATAGTATAATATAGTGTAGAAGCGTCATTGGTTGAATCATCGTAAGCAGTCAAAGTGAGTTGAAAGAACTTGCCTTCTTGAATGGTTCCTAGATCTCCTGCCGGAGTCTCCCAGATTGGTTTGCCTGTAGATACTGTCATACTACTATTTATCGCAAAAGAAAACCCGCACTGGGCGGGTTCCTGTGAAACTATAAGATGTTAAACGCTAAAACTTGACCCGCATCCGCAGGTGGTCTGAGCGTTGGGGTTCTTGATAGCAAATGATGATCCCATGGCGTCTTCCTTCCAGTCAACTTCCGCACCCTGAACATATTGACTGCTCATAGAGTCCACTAGTATGACCGCACCATCTCCAAGATCTATCTCGAAGTCATCCTCGTTCACGCCCTGATCATCAAACGTGAAGCCGTATTGGAAACCCGAGCATCCTCCGCCCTGTACGAACATCCTGACCCTTAGGTTGGGATCATTCTCTTCCTTCAGGAGTTCTAAGATCTTGTCCTTGGCCGAGGACGACACAGTGATCATTTCCATTACTCAGCCTTCCAATACTGCCAAGCACCGTAGATGATAGCCGCCCAAGCCGCTACACCTAGTAATGGTTTGAACACCAGAGCAACTACGCCCATAGCGATAAGAGCAACACCGTTCTGTGATGATCTCTCTTTCCATCTTGCTTTTAACCAATCCATAATTAATCCTCCTTAATTAATGACTAACATACGAGATTACGACCCGGTCCTATAACCAAACCGTGTTCGACTGTATGTCTTGGTTCTAAGTATGTTAACAATTCTTCTCTTTCTTGGACCACCGCTAGTATCTGTTCTTTGATGTCTTTTGAACCTAGATATACTTTAGGACCAAATCCTCCGATCATTTCCAAACTATGATAATCAGCGATAGCATCGACACAATGTATCACATCAGGCCATTCCGCTATATAGTCATCGAATATGTACAATGTATTCGGAGTGAAATATTTTCTTAGAGCATCAAACTGTTTAAGCAGATCTCTTTGATATTTCACGCTGTCAAAATGAATAACATCTATACTAGTATCGATGTCAGATATATTGGTATGTACCTTAATGTTTATATCTGAAATATGATCATTGATGTGTTTAGTTAGAGAATCCCCGTCAACAACTTTCATATTGTTAATGACATGATCTTGAAAGTTTTCGACTAATACGAAATCATTTAATTGATTACTGCCAAAATAACTTTCAAGTTTCTTAGTCATTATAGGTACTGCACCCAACCAAGTACCTATCTCCGTAAAGTTCTTAAATCCCAACTTATCTGTTATAACCGATAGCAATAACAGAGTTCTAGGATGTGTCCACGACATGTCCTTATAGTCTGCGTGAATTTCTCCTATAAAATTCTTTATCGAATCATTCATGTAACCTCTTCCTAGACTAGGCGTTGGCTTATTAGATCCCAGTCAAACAACTTCCATATATTGTCAAAATATTTTCCCTTGTCCGCTTGGTAATCCAATGCCCACGCATGTTCCCACCAATCTATCAGAAGTATAACACGCTTAGGATCCCCTGTCAAGTCATGATTCTTTATGGTCTCTATCTTACCGCTATTGTTGAGGAATATCCAACCAGAACCCTGTATCTTCATGGCCGCATCCTTCATCTGTTGCTTGAGATCATCATATGATCCGAACTTGCGGTTGATGAATTCTTCTATCTGTCCCTTGGGCCTATTGGCACCCTTGGGTTTCTTGAACTGTGGAAAATATATTGCGTGTAGTAGATGTCCGTTCTTGTTGAACTTCTCATCACCCTCGCCAGCGTTATAACGCTTGGCATAGCCCTTGGCCAACTTTCCAAAATGATAATCTATGGTTGCCTTTGAGAACACTGGTTCCAGATCACCCGCCTTGTAGTCCAGCGTGGGTGTTACTAGGTCTTCTTTCTTCTCTTCGAATAGGTTTATAATCTCACGCATAACACTATTTATGGCGTCTGGTAATGCGACCCTTGTCCATGTCGTAGGGCGACATCTCCAGTTCCACCTTGTCTCCCAGGATGCACTTGATCGAGAACTTACGCATCTTTCCTGATAAGTGGCACAGGATCTCTCTGTCCATGTCATTTAATTTTACTCGGAACGTTGCCCCTGGTAGGACATCCGTTATCACTCCATCTAATGTTAATACGTCTTGTTTTGCCAACTATGTGGTCTCCTTGGTTGATTAAAATCTATTTATGGTGTCCCGCTCGGTCCTCAACCATTCCATCGAGTGTGCGGGTGCATCCTTCTTCTTGCTGAACCAATCCCATAGCAACTGCCAATTGGTATATTCCTTGTGTTCTTCCCTTATGAGGTATATCTGTGTGCTCACGGTTTCCGCCGGTGCGTCCTCACGTCTGATGTATCTCCATATCTTGTTACCGTTTATGCGTTTCTTCCAAGCATTCTTTCCCAAGCGTTGGAATAGATCTTCCGTGGACACTATGGAGTCCCTGTGTGCTATCACTATGAAGTCCTGTACCTTCTTGACGTCATCGGCATTCTTGCGATCCAAGACCTTGTCATAATGCTCGAGGAAGTTGTAGCCCACGTAACCTATACCGATCTTGCCATCCACCACCCTGTCCACTTCCTCAAATATCACGGGCCATGCCGTGTCAGTTATCCATAGGTCCGTACGCATCTTGATCAGTATGTCATACTCTCCCCTGAGCAGGTCCCTGGCCCGACAGAAGTCCGTGACCTGCATGGCTCCTGCTTCTGGATAAGGATAGTTGTCTCTCTCCAATAGCTCGTTATCGTGGGTGAACCAGTGCACGTCACATCCATATCTTGATTGTAATCGCTTGGCCAGTATGCCATGCTTCTGCTTGGTCACATCCTCGAACCTACGTTCACCTATGTATATTAGTGCTATCTTCATGCCAACACGATCTTACAGATATGCTCTAGGCGTTCTATATGCTCATAGGCATCGTGTATGGTGTTGCCTCTGCTGACCACACCATGTGCCGTTATGCCTACAATATCGTTAGTGGTCATGAGATTATCCATACACTTCTCTGCCAGTTCTTGACTGATAGGAGGAACTACAGGAACGTTTGGAGCAATCCTGGTATATCTAGACAGTTCAGGAAATTGATCTTGTAGTTGGTTTAGTTGGATACCCTTATACATGGCCGCGACAATATAAGTTGGATGTAGATGTACCACAAAGTGTTCCTTGTCTGTCTGTTTCAGTAAACCATGGTGTAGGTGTATCTCTCCACTGGGCTTGAGCTCGTTCTGGTCCATGACTGTGAGATCATTCATGTTGATCTGCTTGAACATGTGAGGCTCTAGTTCCTGTTTCCTGACTCCGCTGGGTGTTATATAGAAATAGTCAGATCCCTCTGGTTTCCAACTGATGTTGCCATCTCTACTAGTGATCCAATTATTGCTGTAGGCATCTCTGAGTAACTCACATATAGTTTCCAACATCATTTGTTCTGCCATCTCCTGACGTCATCAGGATCTATCTCCATCGGACCCCACCCCTGTTTCTCACGCCACCAGTTTATTCCAAACTGCATGGGACACGGTATCCTATTGTTGTTGTCATCATAGAAGTTCTTGCGTTCTATGCCTCCCTCCTTCAGTTCGATGTAGCTCTGGATGTAGTCACGGCACACGTCCCAGTCAGTGGGAAAGTTCTCGGGATCATAGTCCTTGCGTATCAACCATATGTTTGCGAACACGCTGTATGTCCTTCCCGTCATCTCCCTGCCATCCATCACCAACCAACGGAAGGTCTTGTTACCTGACCTACGCTTCTGTGGTGGAGTATCTGCTATCTGTTGCTTGATGTCTGCACAAGGTCTCAATTTGTCTCGCCTGGCTATTATCACGAAGTCTGTTATCAGTTTGATCGCGGTGCTGACCTCGAACTCAAAGCCATCCATCTTGTCCGATATCCAATCACTGCCCATGTAGAACACGTCTGCCTCGTCGGCTAATATGCGTCGTACGGCATCAACTATGAGATCCACTGACAAGGGAGTGAACCACACATCGGTACGCATCTTCATGACAATGTCACCGCTGGTACGTTCCACTGCGTCAACAAAGTCCCATAACTGTACGGCACCTCCCTCGCCACGGCGATACTTTATGTCGGGTTCGTCATGATCGTATGGATTCTTACCTCGCTTGTCGCTGTCTTTCGTGAAGGCTTCTGTCCGTACGTCCACGAGGTCCTGTAACCTAGAGATCAGTGTGAGGTGATTGGCCAGCATGACACGCTTGTTGCCTCGCATGTCTCCGGTGTATATCATTGTCAACTGTTTCTTCATAGGAAGTCTCCCAGGTCGTCCTGGTCTCTTCTAACGTTTATCGCTATGGCCCTTGGTCTTGGATTGGCATCATTGAAATCATTTATCAAGATGCGTTTGGTGTTGGGCAGTCCCATTATCATGTCACATCCGCCAAAGCCAAAGTCCGCCAGTTGCTGTTCTATCAGTTTACGAACCTTCTCTGGTCTCGCTGTCGTGAATATGACCTTGCTACCATTGTTCATCATTTCTCTCAGTATCCTCGCATTGTTTTCCAACAACTCGGGTGGCTTGCCAAAGTCCTTCCTGTGTTGTGCCTTGAATAGTGTTCCGTCTATGTCGCAGAAGATACATGCCTTGTCATTGTGTTCGAACCATTCCTCTGCCGTGCCGACGTCAACATAATCTCTTACCTTGACCGCTGAAAATATCTTCTTATCCTGTAGCATATGATCAATGACGTGGCTAACAAATACTTCTCCCTGTTCTTCAAGTTCCTTGTAAACTTCTACAAACTCTCCCGCTGATTCAAATTTATATCCACCTACACAGAACTTGTCTGACACTATTTCCTTTTCCACTATGCGTAGAACGGTATCCTGATCGTTTGTCGTGACAAAACTTTTTGCTCCTACACGCTTCAGCACATCATGATCCTTCATTGATGTCACGCAGACGTAGTTGCCCTTTTGGTAATCATGCTCAAAGAAACTGTCACAGTCCTTGATCAATATCTCGGTATTTTGTGGTATGTTTGCCTGTTTTAGCACCTGGAAAACCGTGTCTGCTGGACCCTTAGTCCTGGTTTTAAGCGTCACTACGCTGACTTTGTCGCCAAATAGACCCTTAGCATATTCTTCTATTGGATACTGATCCTCATGTTCCTGTAAGACTCCAATTGTGACGTGATGCTTCTTGATCAAGGGCAATATGGCTTTTTCCCACATCATGTGTCCGTCGTGTGTTGTCAGTGTGTATTTTGGTCTCATGCCAGGAAAGCGTGTGCTTAATCCTGCCATTGGCATTATTATCTCCATAGTTCTCCTATAGCATCCATAATAAATTTACGTTCCAATGTGTCTGGTTTGGTGTATCTGTGTACACGCAACAACATCAATATCAATATGTAATCATCTGCGGCCTGTGGATATCTCCTCAGCAGTCCCTTCTGCATCCTCATCAGCCTCGAGTTTATGTTAGCAGGATTGTGCCTGAGGAACCAACCAAAACGGAGATCCTGTCTCAACTTGCTTAGGTCAAATATGAAACTGTCAAACTCTGACTCCACGCAGTCTATCAAGTGGAAGCCATCCTTTTCAGTCCACATTATGTTTTCCAGTGTGAGGTCACCGTGGTAATTAGACTTGGGAAGTATCTTGGGCAAACGTTTCAATAACTCATTACGCTCAAAGGGTATGTCAGTGAAGTCAGTCTCTGCCAACTTCTTCATGTAGGCATCGGTATAGTCCTTCTCTTCCAATTCGCTGTTCAATCGATCAAACGTGGACTCAAGGAACTCCATCAAGGGATTGACCTCATGTGTCAACAGATATGTCCTCATGTCCATGCCATGTAAGTATTCCATGTCTAACCTACGCTCTCCCTTGTAGTATAATTCAGGCACCGGAAACCCGTCTGCCCTTAGTTTTTCCATTCTATCTATGTTACGTTGGACATCACCCAACTTGCGAACAAATAACTTCTCGCCCTTCTTCATTAGGTTGATGACATTGCCACTGAAACCCTTGAACTCCTTTATCTTCTTTGCCGCCATTTACTTCCATGCCGCGACACGTGAGTCTGCACGGCTCTTCCTGTATGCCGGAAGTTGTCCCTCTGCCCTTGAGAAGCCGTGCTTCTCGAACAACTTGATCATGGACTCCTCGCTATATCCCCACTTGTGTAGCATGGCGGGATCCTTGTACCTTCCTATGTTCCCGAATATACCTGCCACTGATTGTTTCATAACTTTCTTGTCATCCGTCCATAGGCTGTCGGGATGGTAAACGATGTACTGACACATCTTCAATAGATCGGGCCACTCCACTGCCACAAAGCCGGTGGGTTTCAGTATCCTCTTCCACTCTGCGAACATGGCCGGTATGTCATTAGGCATTATGTGTTCAATGACGTGTACGCTCAGTATCTCATCCACTGAGTCGTCCGGTAACGGATACGTCTCTGTGATGTTGTGAATCACGACACCTTCTGCAGGTCCACCCTTAGAATTTAAAATGTAGTCGCCCTCGACGTTGATGTAGCCCGGGAATATGTTCGGACCACAGCCCAGATGTAACTTGATGGGACCCTGTGCTTCCTTGAATGCTTGTTCTAGAGATTCAGCCATTTATCATTCTCCAATGTCCAATTAACCACCTCTTCCAATCTCTCCAACACGGGCTGTGGTGTCCAGCCCATGTCCCTCATCTTGGTTCCGTCTAAACTGTAACGTAAATCATGTCCGGGACGTGCAGAATGGAAGTCGTTCATCTCGTAATTCAGTGGCTTGCCCTGTATGTCCGCGATGTGCTGTGCCAACGTGAGGTTATCCAGCTCAGTGGATCCCACTATGTTGAACTTGGGACACTTGGCATTGCCGTAATCAAGCACGGGCTCTATGTCCTGTCCGTATAGGAACAGCAGTGCGTCCGCCACATCCTTTGCGTGTATGTAATGTCTGGCACCCGCCTTGGTCTTGGTGGGATCCGCGTGTATGGTGATCTTCTCATGATCCCTCACACGCTTGATGCACAACGGGATATATTTCTCCGGGTGCTGTCTCTCACCGAACACGTTCATGGTGTGCGTCACTATCAGGGGCATCTTGTAGGTGTTCTCGAATGCCACTGCTAGTTCCTCTCCGCCCGCCTTAGTGGCACTATAAGGATTTGTCGAGTTGTATCTATCATTTTCCTTGTAGTTGACGCCCTCGGGTGCGGGACCGAACACCTCATCTGTCGAGAAGTATATGAAGCGATCCAGTGTGTCGAGATTGCGGGCATAGTCCAATATGTTTGCCGTTCCCACGACGTTGTCGTACACGAACTCCAATGGATAATCTATGCTACGATCAACATGGCTACCCGCGGCCAGGTGTGCCACGAGATCCACCTTGCCTATCAGGCTACGTATCTGGGGATTCAGCTCTGCCTTCAGGTCATGATGCACGACCCTGACACGCCTGCGTTCAGATTCCGGATGGTCCAGCATTACCTCGTGTAACCTATTCAGGTTACCGCTATAATCTAACCTATCCAGGCTGACAACACGCCAGTCAGTCTCGGTTAATATCTTGTCAATGAAGTGGTGTGCTATGAAGCCGGCACCACCCGTTACTAATATGGTTTTACTCATTGCTTGACCTTTTGGTATATGTCTATCAGTTGTTGGGCACATACTTCCTTGGTATGGTGTTGTTTGATCCACTCCTGCCCCTTGAATATCTTTTCTGCCACCGTCTCGGGCTCTTCCAGATAGAAGCGTATGCCCTCCAGGTAGTCGTCCAGCCAACAGAACTTTGCGACCTGTTGATAACTGGGCACCGGACTCGCCACTACCCAACGACCCTGTGCTATGCCGTCCAGTACCCTGTTGGGTGACTTGGTTATGGTCCTTCGGCTCAAGTGCGCCTTACCGATGGTCATGGGTATGAAGACTATGTCGCTGTTGCGTACCTTTGCCTCATGTAATTCATAAGTCCATTCGTGATATACAACGTTGCCCATCTCACAAAGGTGTGCCACCTTTTCCTCTGCGTCATTGGTTATTATAGTCAGCCTGTAATTGATGCCGCTCTTGTTGAGATAGGGTAGTATCTCACCGAAGCCCACGTACTTCAGACTGGCACTGCCACCGTACCATAACAGCTCGACGGGCTCACAGGTGCTACGCTGATGTGGCTCTATGGGTCTCTCTATGGGATCGATGTAGATGTGGCTCTGTCTTCCCACATACTTCATCGTTTCCTTTTGTTGGAATTCCGTGTTGCAGGTTATGAAGTCCGCCTCTCGGCAGTAGACCTCATACTTGCTCTTTTCTTCCTTGAATTTGTTATCACAGATATCGAAGCCCACGCGATAGCCTTGTTGCTTTAACTTGAGCATCTGCCCGGGATCCGTATCCTTTGTGAATATTACTATGTCATCCTTAGACAACCTATCAATGGTCTTGTCATTGATGATGTCAGCATCCACGCCCAGGGACTTGAGTCCCTCTACCGGGCGTAGTGCTCTGATCCTGTGGCTGGCTCGCTTGTCTCGATACTTGTCGAACCAGAACTTGATCATTTACATGTTGTTCTTTTTGTCTTGGATTTCTGCTCTGCGTGCCTTAGCAAGTTTGCCAAGTTCGCCTAATGCCTTACGTGCCCTTGCGGCCGCGGCTTTAACGCCCTTGCCGTCAAATGTTTCTGCTTCTGCTAGATATGCTTCGTATTGTGCTACGATTTCTTCGTGTATTGTTGCCATTTCTATGACTCCTAGTTAATGTAGTTTCTTCTTATCGTCAGTTGTGAGCTCTACTTCTTGCTCTCCGGGTATGACGTCACGCATGTCTAGGTAGTCGCCCGATATGAACATGACCTTGTCATCGAACATGGCACATTCATCTTCGGGGGTTCCCATCAATCTCATAAGATTGCCGGCCCTGACATCCGTTATGCCGTAGGAATTGAGGACAGAGACGAGCTGGAACATGATCTCATGTACGACCTGTTCCAGTTGCTCTGTCTTGTTCTCTTCTTCCGACATCCTGTATTTAACTAGTCTAGAATGGCGGTCGGAATTATTGATGCTCTCGGATGTATTGATCAACGGTTGTCTCTTCCTTGTTGACCACGTCCCAACCATCGATTGTTGGTCTTGACTTGATCTCCTCTAGAGAGATCTTGACCTCACGTTTGCCCTTGCCATATTCATCGAGCTTGGCATGCACTGCGTAGCGTGCCTCCTCGACCAGTTGGGTCTCAAACACTTCTTGCTCTGTCAACCACTCACAGGCCTGTTGCTTGGTCATTGACTGTGGTAATTCAAACAGCTCAATGTCAGTGTGACCACCCTTGTGTAACATCTTGAAACGTGTCACTAGGTCGTTTGCCCAACGCACCTTGGTAACACCATTAAGATTACTAGTACCTACCACGTTAAAAAGTTTATCAGTCATATTATTCCTCCTTAGTTAGAATTTAGACTATCAATGTCATCTGAATGTTCCCCGATGAACTGTTTACCATCATTGACCCAGCCCTCTGCCATGTCAATGGTGTTCTTTACTCCATAGGTCGCAACTAAGAAACCTAAGGCAAAACCAATTATGAACTTCCACATAAGTCCCTCCTCGTCCTACCAGAATAAACTGGTAATTACCACACCGATCAGGAATGCCAACATCAATGTCGCCATCTCTCCCAACCAAATGATCCTGTCACACTTCCTAATCAGATTGTCATAGATCTTTGTTGTCGTCATCTTGACTTCTCTGAAGTTATCTCTTACGTCTCTATCCATCGTGTTCCCCTTAAAAGAAATTTCTGTTCGCCTCATCACAGATGAGTTCTTCCAATCTGATCAGATTGTCAATGTCGATGCCTAGCTCACTTATATTATTTTGTAATGCCAGGTCGGTTGATCGTTTCTGTGACAGGCATGCTGACATGTAATCTCCGTTATCTATCGCCCTGTTTGTTATCGCCTGAAGTGTGATCAGATCATCGAGCACACCCTTGATCTGTGCGTGATGTTCCTCTGGAGTGGGCACGTTACGCATGGTCAGGAATACAACAACTATGCCCACCATTGCCACAACGAGAACCATCTTGTCCCCAAATGAGGGGCTAGTCACAGTAGCCATCATCTTCTTCAACGATCGTCTTGCCATCTTCATTCTCACTTTCTGTGTTGTCATGATCATCCAATTCAACTTCTATCTCGAAATAATCTCTGTCCATAGTCGTCTCCTTAAAATTAGTGCCCAGTTTAAGTTAAGGACAGTAAACTGGAGCCGTAAAGTTGTCACTGCGGCTTCTTTGAGTAGATCTTATAAAGCGAAACCAACTAGTGGCTCTACCCAGGACGCTGTGCCCTCTTCGCTATTCTGTCTAAAGAATTATTGAGCAAGCCATAGGGTTTTAGGTGATCAAACCAACCTATAACTTCTCCAACTAAGTCTCGAGCCTCAGTCTTTGCTGTTTTTGTTAAACTAGACTTGCTCAATAATCCCTTATTCATATTATTATTATATGATCTTTTGGATAATTTGTCAACCTAAATAAAATAACAAAAATGTATCCAGTATATCAAGCCTAGCACTGCCAACTGAGCAACTAACAGAATAACAGCAAACCCGCCATGTAGTAGCCACATCATATAATTAGGCTTCTTATTACTCCAAAGCCGTATACTAGTGTGAGTAGGAGATTAATTGTGATCAATGACCATTCTTGCCAACGCCATGCTACCCATGTCCAGCCCACACCTGCTAACCATCCTAGCCATACATTTAATGGGTACCAAT
>Ga0255769_10004702_pt1 | contig 13126 bp, 1 predicted proteins | sample 041ome_9_FD_179637 | JGI IMG/M metagenome (GOLD analysis project Ga0255769, IMG submission 179637) | Coastal salt marsh microbial communities from the Groves Creek Marsh, Skidaway Island, Georgia - 041413US metaG (version 2) | ecosystem: Environmental > Aquatic > Marine > Intertidal zone > Salt... | reverse complement strand
AACGAAGGAGAAAGTGTTCTTTCTCGCGAGAAGAGTAAGCTTTCCAGGCAGGAGTTCTCTCGTCTGTCTCGGAACTCGCACAAGACGAGAAAGCACGAATGTGAGGAAAGGAAGCAAATTTTTTGTTTTTTGGCTGCCACGTTTCAACACATTCTCGCCGAAATTTTTGGATAAAAAAAAGCTTTTGACACAGAAAGAGAGAAGGAGACCAACGACATGGAGAGAGAGAGAGAGAGAGATTTTGTTGATTTTGTTAGTTGGTGTTTTCTTTCGTGGGAAGAATGTTTCTCTCTTTTCTTTTTCGTGAAAGTTGTTTGTTTTTTGATGTCGTGTGTTCTCGAGCGGCTTTGCGCGTTCAAAAGAGAGTAGTGTAGTAGTAGTAGTAGTATTGCACTATTAATCATCATCTGCGATTGGAACGGCGCCAAATCCGAGTAAACACTGCTTAACCTCCGCGTGTTTTCTGTGGTGCGCGATATCCATGGCGTCGCATTCGAGCATGACGGAAAGTTGGGCGACGTCTGCGCCTTTTCGGCACAACGTTTCGCAACATTTTAAAGAAGCAAACTCTGAACAGAGCATCAAGGCGGTGTATCCAGTTTTCGTGCTCTCTCGATTCGGTTGCACGTGCAAGTCGGTGAGAAGGATGTCGGCACCGACAAAGTCGTCGTTTTCGACGACGACGTCGAGGGAGGTTTTACCGAATGCGTTTTCGTGAGACGCGTCGGCCGAGAAGCGGAGAAGCACTTTAGCTTTCTTTCGCAGTTCGTTGATTGCGTGATCGTCGCCTGGTTGAGGTTGGTTGTCCACGAATAGAGTGGTCAACGCGGTTTGCCCGTTGAACGCTTCGCAGTTTGGGTCGAACGCGAATATTTTCTCGTTACGTTTCAAGACGTCCAAGACGCCTTCAAAGGCGTTTTTGGAAGTTTTGCTCGCGCCCATAGAGGCGGCGATGATCGGGTGCACGCCGTAGGAGTTGTTGAGTAAGATTTTGCCTCGATCGTCGACGGAAAAGATATCGTCGCTTGACTTTTGCGCGGCATGTTCCAACAACACTTTCAATGCTCCGACGGATCCGTTTCGGCAGGCGGCGAGAATCGCCGTGTCGCCTCGCGAGTTTTCGAGATGGAGAGACGCGTTCAAGTGTTCCAAAATAATTCGTACGGCGTCTTCGCAGTTGTTTTCCGCCGCTGCAATCAACGGGGTAAAGGCTAACAACGTCGATTCACGGTTGGCGTTGATTTTAGAAACCACGGCGAGTTCGCATATGACCTCCGGTCTGTTCAATCTCGCCAAGAGCGTGCACGCGGTTTCGCCGGATTCCGGCGCTTCAAAATCGGCAGCGGCGCCTCTGTTCACGAGACATTCCAACGCGTGTCTACGACTGGCCGCACCTTTATCGCGCGTGGCGACATACATCAACGGTGATAATTGTAATCGGTCTGCAGAAGTTTGAAACGTGCGCGTGTCGAAACTACTCTCGCAGTTCGCAGCGTTCAAAGTTGCTTTGAAGTCTTGGCACAAGAGACGCAAAATGTCGTCTCGATCGATTAAGGCAGCCATGGAGCACGCGTTCGCGCCTTCGTGCGTTTTTGAGCACAAATCCACGTTCGCACCAACTGATGCCAACGTTTTGACGACGTCGAGTTTACCTAGAAACGTCGCTTCGACGATCGGAATCGTCGCACCGTCTCCGTCGAGATTGCACTTGTGCTTGGCCAAAACTTTGATGGACTTATTCGCTCCAGATCGAACGGCGTGTAAAATAGCCTTCACTCGTTCACTCGATCCGTCGTCGTCGTCGAGAACTAAAGAAACGCTCGCGTCGCGAACGGTCCCTACCGCCAATAAACCATCGACGGTTTCGGAATCGTCCTTCGCGATGGCGTTGAAAAAATTACGCAAAGCGGTGATATCCGAGACGTTATTTTTCGCCCCGACGGAGGTCTTCTCTTTCCTTTCGGTACCGCCGCCTTCGCGATAGTATTTGGATAACGCATCTCTAACGACGAGATTCTTTCGAAGTTGACTCCAAGAAAACGCGTGGTACCCGCTGGGTGCGCCATTATCGTCAAACACTTTCGTCGGATCGCACTGGCCTTGGTCAACCAAGTAATCAATGATGGCGCTCGCGACGTTCTCGTCCACGCCTTCAAAATCGTTTGGACGATCCGCCAAGAGCATCAACGGAGTCCATCCGGCTTCAGTTTTGGACAACGATCCGTTTACTTTACCAATCTCAATCAAAACTTTAATCGTCGCGAGTAACTTGTCAATTGGGCACGCCGCGCACGCGTCGCAGAGCGGATCGACTTTGCCGTTTTCACTCGGAGCGTACGAAGCGTCCGCGCCTGCGTCGAGAATCAAGGCTCGCGCAACCTCGCTGTGGCCTAAAGCCGCGGCGAGGCAAAGCGCCGTGTTCCCAGACGTAGCATCAGTTAAGTTTAGGTCAATGTTCGTAAATTCTGTGTCTTTGAATTTAGAAATCGTCGAGATGGCTTGAGCGCAGTTTCGTCTGGCGCACATGCCGAACATGGTCTCTCCCGCAGTCGTGAACGGATACTTGTTCACGTCAACTTTCCCGTCGCGCAGGACTTTTAAAATTTTATCTTCGTCGTCGGAGTCGAACGCGACGGAAACCGCGGAATCCCCAACGGATGTTTCCAAAGTCGCGCTCGCGTTGAGGTTATTCATCAACGCGTCCGTTACTTTTCGCCATTTTTCAGATTTCAACGCAACCGTCAACGCCGTCTCGTGCGCGGAAGTTTCGTTATCGACCGAGGCGCCGCATTTTTTAACCAAATGTATCATGGCAGTCGCGTTGTCCGTGTCCGCGCAATACGTCAGCGCCGTGTGCTCGTTGATTCGAGATTCGGCGTCGACTTTTGTATGGGCCGCGATGAGATGCGACATGGCATCGTTTCTATTCAAAGACGCGGCGAGTTGTAAAGGCGTCAAGCCGTCTTGATCGGAAGATTCAACGTTGAGGACGTTTTGGCCGAGAGAAGCGAGCGCGATGAAAATCTTCGCGTTAGATTTCGATCGAACCGCGGAGTGCACCGCGGTGTCACCGATTTTCTCGACTTGAGTAGTCTTCCCTTCTTCGAGCGTCACGTCTAATGTCGCGTCCGCGCCCAACTGTAAAAGCTTTTCAACAGCCGGCGCGGCGACGTCACCACACCCGCACGCTCTGATCAATGCCGTGCGACCGGTGCGCTCGTCGTTCACGTCGACTTTCGCGTGTTTGATGAGACATTCGACGCCAAGTGCGTCGCCATGTTTGGCCGCAACCATCAACGGTGTTTCGAGCGTCACTTTATCGATGGCACTTGGATCAACAATTTCAGTCGCGAGAAGCATGTTTACGATATTCTTCATGTCGTCAGCTTTCTCCGTCGAAGAGCTCGAAGTGCACAGCGCTTCCAGAGGTGAAAGACGAGTCACGGAGCTTTTTTGGCTCGCATCGGCACCTGAGTTGAGTAACAGTTCCACCATGGATACGTCGACATTTCTACACGCAACGAGTAATGCGATTTCGCCGCTGACTTCCGTTTCTACGTTCGGATCAGCCTTGGTTTTCACCAAGATGTAGTTCGCCGCGTCGACGTCGCCAATACGAACGGCTCGTATTAACGGCGTATCGTGACTGATCTTATCACCGGCATGCGCGTCGGCGCCGAGTTCAACGAGTAAAGCGCCGGCGGCATCTGCAGAAGCTTCAATTGACGCCGAAAACGCAGAAATACCAAACTTGTTTTCTCGATTCACGTTTGCGCCAACGTCGACGAGTTTGCGGATGATGTTGTCGTTGTTATTCATCGCGGCAACGATGAGCGCTGTTTTACCGGTTTCGGTTTCAAAGTCGACGTCCGCTCGCGCGTCGTTGACGAGAACATCGATTATTTGCAAGGCATTTTCGATGTCACCACCGACGACGTTCGCGAGAGACGACTTCTCAACTCTATCGCACGCCGCTATTAACGCCGTTCTGTGTGAAGTTTTCGCCGCGGAGTAGTCCACATCAATACCGGGAAGTTTGATTAAAGCTTTCGCACCATCTACTAGGCCGCGACGGCAGCAGTACATCAACCCCGTCTCATTTGACATCGTTGAAACGTAATTGACGTCACCGCTCGGGTCGCTTGCACTCGCCGTGTAGACTAGAATATTTGGCGCGCACCAATCGCAGTTGTTCGCAAACGCAACATCCAAAGCCGTTTCGCCACTTCCGCAAACGCTCGTCGCGACGCCACCCAAAGCGACTAAGGCGTCAAAAGCTCGCGATCGTTTCGTAATAGTCCCAGCCATAGCGAGTGCCGTCCGTTTCGTACTCTTTGGCTCGTACGAAATGGTCGCTCCACACGCGATGGCAACTTTTGCGACATCTTTTCCTTTTTGCGCGGCACAGAATAACGGCGTCTCGCCGTTACCGAGAGGATCTGAGTCCCAAAACCCCGCGCCGGACGGTAAAGCTTTCATAGCTTCAATCGAACCCATCAAACAGGCTTGTAAAACGGGAACCTTGTTCGACCTGGACGATTTCAACGGCTTAGCGCCAAGACTCAACAACATTTCGACGCATTTCGGTTTATTCGCCGTCGCCGCGCCGGCGAGTGGCGTAACGCCCAAGGAGGAATCAAACTCGACGTCTGCGCCGGCAACTTTCACAAGCGCTTCGACCGTCTTCGCGTCATCTCTCGCTATGGCGTACAAAATAGCAGTGCGTCCATCTTGTGTTTCTCTGTCGACGAGCGCACCGTTGGAAACCAACGCAGAAAATGCAGATGTTTTACCTCTGAAGGCGCAATGCGTAAATACCGTGTGTTTCGATGCGACTGTTTCTCGATTGACATCTGCAGAGCACTTCTTGATTAACGTTTCCACAACGGTAACTTGGCCGTATTCTGCAGCCGTCATCAACGGTGTTGTCGCGTCTCGAGCACTCTCTCTGTTCGAATTGGCACCGTATTTCAAGCACATGGCGAGTACAGCTTCTTCGTTACCGACTTTACACGCCTCGTGTAGAGCTGAAAAGCCTCGACTCGTTTCAAAATCGACGATGGACGCGTCGAAGTCACACAAAGCCTCCAAGCAGCGCATCCGAGACGGCTTCTTCGCAGCTTCAACGAGAGGTGTGTAACCTTCGGCGCTTTCGACGTTGATAGGGACACCGGCAAGAAGCATGTGCTTCACCGCGTCGGCATCCTCATCAACCACCGCGCGGATAAGCGGCGTCGTCTTATCGCTCAAGCCTCGCGACGGATCGACGTTGTGAGAAGAAATCAAACGCTGAATGACATCCTTGTGACCTAAACGACCAGCTAGAACAATAGCGGTATCACCTTTCGTCTTTCCGTGTTTAACTTCGTAATTCGCATCTGCATTACCGATGGACATCAACGCGGACACGTGGTCGGCTCGTGATGCTGAAACCGCCGCCATGAGCGCAGTTTCTCCAGCCTTTGTCTCGTAATTAATGTCAGCTCCAGCCGCTAAGAGTTGCTCGATTTGAAACACGGAACCACGCTTGGCGGCTAAAATTAATGGCGTCAACACTTCCGCGGTATTTTTGCGAGTTTCGTAATTTACATCAACACCTTCGACAATCAACAAATCCACCGCATCGTCGCAGCCAAACTGAAGCGCATCCAGCAAAAGCGTCGACCCTTTCGAACTTTCGACGTTTTTGTCCGCTCCGTGATCGAGGAGTAACGCGAGAACTCGAGGATTATTCGAAAATGCGCGCGCGGCAAACATAGACAGAGTTACACCGTTCTTGTTCTCGTGATTCACGTTCGCTTTATCGATGGCGTTGGTAAGTAGAAATTTCAAGACATTCTCGCCGTTGATATCGTCTTGGTAGGACTCCTCTGTAGCCATTTGAATAGGCATACCAAGCTTTTTAATCACCGCAGACATAGCAGTTGCGCCTGTACGCGTTTCTTGATTCGCTTTTGCACCGTTTCGTAAGCATAAAGCGACGCGATCAGTGACACCGGATAAGGCAGCAGCGATGAGAGCCGTGCGGCTGTCTCGTGTCTCGTGCTCAATGTTTTCGCCGAGACGTAAGAGTGTCGGAACCGCTTCCATGCAGTACGGAGAATTCAACGCGTGAATCAAAGGTGTAGCACCGGTAATGATGGACTCTTCATCTCGCACGGAACCGAGCGAGTGGTAAATGAGTTCTAACATTTCGCTGTTGTCGGGCGCGAATGACGCCACGAGTGCGTTTTTACCTAAGCGGGTCTCAAAACGAGGATTCGCTCCTTTTTTTAGCAAAGCAAAGTATACGCCTTCATTACGATTTTCACACGCTAACATCAACGGCGATAAACCCGCGGCATTTTCGTGATTGATGCTGGCGCCCAGTTTGGTGAGCTGATATATTGCCAAGACATTGTCTGTTAACACAGCGCACATCAACGGCGTGTAGTTGCCATATTTAGCAGAGAAGTCGCTCGATAGTTCACCGTCCACGTTGGCACCAACAGCTACGAGCGCTTCAATGCACGCGTTACGACGATGCATCAAAGAGGCATAATGCAATGCTTTGACGAATTCCGGTGCGTTTCGCGTCGTTTCGTAATCTACGCAATCGAGAGAAGCTTCATTCGCACTGCCTTGTTTCTTTTGCTTCGAGGAAAGTGATGCGAGTAATCGAATCATTTCGGGGCGATCCGCAGACACCGCCGCGATCAACGCAGTCTTCCCCGAATTCGATTCGTACTCGATTCGCGCCTTGCCATCCAAGCACAAACTCGAAACGACCTTCTCGTGACCATTTTCAATTGCAAGCGTCAACGCCGTGTCCCCATTCTTCGTTTCGTGCAAGACCTCGTTGGCCTCTTCGAGCTTCTCAATCAGAGCGTTCACGCAATCTAAACGACCATGAGTAGCAGCGAGTGTCAACGCAGTATCACCGTTTACGTTCACGAGCTTAGTTTTTGCAGAATGTGGCTGACGCAATAAGAGCCCTAAACATCCGAGCTGACCAGATTTTGCCGCGTGCATCAAAGCCGTCTCGTGCGTGATCGGATTTATCGCGTTCACGTCGGCGCCCAAGGAAAGTAACAACTTCGTCGCATCTCTCGCGCCAAAGTTCACGGCCACGTCCAACGGTCGATCGCCTGTCATCTTTGACGGCACATCTACGTCAAGCTTGAAATCCTTTTGTAAGCACAAGATTGACGATCTCGAGTCGCATTTCGCCGCGACAGACATGGCGTGATGTCCGAGGCGGTTTTCCTTCAATGGATCTGCGCCAAGCTTTAACAGTTTCGCGCATGATTCGTATAAATCGTATTCTAAGCACGACATTAACGGAGTCAACGTGAACTTGTTCTCAAGGTCGACGTCGGCACCCAAAGCCTTGACGAGTATGTCTAGGTTTTCGAAATTCTTCTCGAGGCTAGCAAAGAGTACGGCAGTGCCGCCTTCCACGGTTTCAAAGTTGAGCTTTGCGCCAAGAAATACGAGTCTACGCATAGTTAATTCCCTCGTTCTGTACTTTGCGCTTCCAGCTGCGCTCATGAGCGCAGTTTGCGGTCTTTTGGACATCTCCGGCGACATCGCGAAGTTCGCCTCAAGATCGATTTGTGCATTTTCTTGGACAAGCAACTCGCACGTCGCAGCACATAACTCATCGTCTTCGATGCCAATAGCGGCAGAAATCAATGCCGTGCGCCCGTACTTAGCGTCTTCGTTATTTACCGATGCACCCAAGGCAATCAAACGTTTAATGGCGTCATGCGAAGCGGAGGCTGCCGCAATCGTAAGCGCAGTGAAACCACGAGCCTTCGTCTCGTAGTTCGGATCGGCGCCGAGTGCGACGAGTGTTTTACAGCACCGCGGCAAGTTCAACTCCGCGGCAGTGAGAAGTGCCGTGAATCCAGTGGAAGACGCTTCGAAGTTTGGATCAGCGCCACACTCAATCAAGGCGACAATGCTATCAATCGCACTCGCTTTCACGCAAGCTTGAAGCGCCGTTTGCTTCGAAACTATCTCATCTTCAAGTTCTGGATCCGCCCCGAGATCAATTAAGGTTCTAATAACATCAGGTTCGTTGATGGAGCAGGCTACCATGAGTGCGGAAAGACCGTCTGATTTAGTCACAAAATCTACTTCCGCGCCTGCAGATTCGACGAGTCGCCTACACATCTCCGAGTTGCCGCTTTTGGTGGCACAAATCAACGCCGTTTCTTTGAAGATCTTCGACTCAAAGTTTACATCAGCTTCGTATGCTTTGGCGAGAACGTCTACGCATTCGAATCTTCCCGTCGATGCGGCTAAATGCAAGGGCACTATGCCGGTGGACGTTTCTTTGTTCACGTCGCACTTTCTCTTTGCGCTTACTAAGATTTCTAAAATGGTCGCGCGTCCAAAACGAACGGCTAGTGTCAAAGCAGTTTCCCCTGAGCGTAACTCAAAACCTACGTTCACGTTTGCATCTACTAAAGTTTGGACTACGGAAATGCGGTCGTTTTGAATCGCAACAGCGAGCGCATTCAAACCAGTCTTTGAGTCGACGTGCTCGATATCCGCCCCTCGTTGAATCAATAAGGAAACAAAATCATTTCTCCCACTTTCCGCGGCGCTGAACAAAGGCGACGCTTCAGTACCGTTGCGTCGAACGTCAGCACTGCAACCGTTCGATAAGAGAGACTCAAGAACCTCGACTGTGGTATCTTGCGATTCGCAGCAAGTGAAAAGCGCGGTGCATCCGCGGTGGTTGAAGCGGTCGAAAACGGCACCTTCGCGACGAAGAAATTTGATACAATCTATGTGATTATTCAAAGTAGCCGCAATCAACGCAGTCTCGCCGTTCCTAACAGACTCGTAATCGACGGCACTCACTCTTCGACAGACGTCCGTTTTAGTGGCCTCGTTAGATAAACTTTCGTCATCAGAAGGTACCAGAAGCTCTTCAACCATCGCCACGTTCCCAAGTCGAGAGGCAACGATCAAAGCTGTATCTCCAGTGGAGGTTTCATAGTTCATGTCTTCACCACACTTTCTCAACACTTTGATTGCCTCTATATTTTCATTCATTGCGGCTTTAACTAAAGCGGTGTATCGCGCGGAGGTTTCGTAATCTTTCTCTTTCAGAGCTGTCGCCAAGAACGCAACCGCTTCTAGTTGATTATTGTCGACAGCCTCAATGAGCGCAGTTCGACCAATCGTTGGTTCCACGGATGAATTCGCACTGTTGTTGAGAAGGAATTGAAGCGATTTCAAGGCGCCAACTTTTGCCGCAGCAGTCAGCGCGCAGTGACGGTTACTGGCACCAAATCCAGAGACAAAATCAATCGCGCAGTTCACTTCTAATAACACGGAGATGGCTTCCGGGTCGTCATATTCCGCTGCGTGTATGAGCGCAGTTTTCCCGTTCGATTCTCCGACATAGTTCACGCTCACGTTAACTTGGTTCAAAGCGTGTACGGAAGAAAATGCGCCAGATATAGCGGCTGCGCCGAGCGCAGTCATTCCTAATTTGAACGATTCCAAGTCGACACTCGCGCCGCGCTCGACGAGTGTCCTAATAGCTGCCGGACGACCGTTCTTCGCAGCCATGATGAGCGCAGTCACGCCCGACACTTCACATTCGTAGTCAAGAGCAGCACCACGATCGCAAAGTAAGTGAATAGCATCCACACGCCCCTTTTCACTCGCGGCGCATAGCGGTGTCACGCCGGCTGAAGATTCCTTATTGACGATTGCGCCAAGGTCTAACAGACACGCCATTGCGCGTAAATCACCCATGGCAGATGCCACGCAGAGCGGCGTGAGTCTCTGCGAGTTTTCCGCTTCGATTTCGTGGCCAGCGCGCGCGAGAAGTTTTAAAATTTCAACTTCGCCCTTTTCCAGCGCCACAGAAAGCGCGTTTCTCCCTTTCGTCGCTTCGGCGTAGAGCTTCGCCCCTTTGTCGATTAAAAATCTTGCGGCATCGACCGATCCAAATTCAGCTGCGCGCATGAGCGCGGTGAATCCGTGCTTATTAGACACTTTATCAATCAATGCGCCCTTGCTGACCAATCGTTCGCATTTTTTCACGTCGTTCTCCTTAGCCGCCATCATTAAAAAGGTCTCGCCTTTTGTGTTCTCAAAATTGATGTTGGCTCCTCGCTCGAGCAAAATTTTGCACGTTTCCTCGCGCTCAGCGTGAATACCGAGCACTAAAGCGGTTTCACCAAATCTATTTTCATAATCTACGGTCGCTCCGGAATCTAAAGCAGTTGTGATGGCATCGACGTTTCCTTCTCGCGAAGCGACGTTCAAGGGCGTTCGCCCATCTCTGGTTTCAAAGTTCATCGTCGCACCGAGCTGATTCAGCTTCCGCAGAAGTTCAGAATCGTTCACCGTCGCCGCGACTATTTGGACTACATCATCGTTAGACGTCTCCGCGTCTAATCTTGCTCCAAAAGATTTCAGCACTTCGATAGATTCAATTTGTTTTGCAAGCGAGGCGACGATGAGCGCCGAGCCAAGAGGCGTTTCCTTATTCACCGCCGCGCCGCGAGCGATGAGCGTTTTTAGCGCAAAAATATTACCTAATCGACCCGCCTCTTGAAGCAACGATAAACCAGCCGCATCAATCTCTTCAATATCTGCACCTGCGTTTAAACAAGCGTTTATAGACACGCTATCGTCCCCTTTTACGGCAGCTCTCAAAGGCGATTCAAACGCAGTAGGTATCATGTTAATCTCGCATTTTTTCGAAATGAGATAGTTCACGAGCGAATGTCGCTTTCGGCGAATAGCCGCGACGATTGGCACAATGCCGTTCGACCCAAAACTATCTAATCTCGCTCCAGATTCTACTAAAGCCTGCACGATCTCTTCGTGACCGTTAAAACACGCAGAAACAATCGCAGTTTGCTTTTGAATTGGGCACTCAACTTCACTATCGACGGTGTTAGGGAACGAGAGCATTGTACGACACGGCTCCGCCGCCGATGCATCTCCAGACGCGATTCGACAAAGAATCGTAGCGTGTAAGCTTTTCTTGGCCATGGTTTGAGTGGCGAGTAGCGCACAAATGGCACTTAAATTCCCACCATTCGCGGCAAAGTAAATGGCGATATCACCATCGAGTGTTTCGCGTTCGTAATCGCACCCGAGATCGAGCAATTTCTTGACGACGTTGTTCGGATCGTCCACCGTAGCCGCTAAAGTTAAAGCGGAGTGCGATGCGGCGCACTCCATTCCTTGTGACGTTCTTCTCGCATCTTTTCTAGGTAAAACTTTATCTTTCTCCGTCTTCGGATGTTCGCACAACCCCTCACACGCGGCGAGATTCCCGAATTCTACCGCCCTCATGAGCGGCGTGAACCCGAGGCTATCGATCGCGTTCGGATCGGCGCCTAATTCGATCAGAATACTAATCGTATTTTTGTCTTTGCAATACTTTGCCGCTTCATGAATCACGCTATACGCGTGCGGTAACGGTGTTTCTTGATCAAGCTTAGCGCCTGCTGAAAGGAGAGCTTCAAACGTCGTTTTCGGGTCAACTCGAAGGGTTTTATCGCCGTTGCGCCAGACGCACGGAAACGGTCCAGCTCTAGCCTCGTTCGCATATCGAGCCGCTAAGGTCAAAGCCGTTCGACCATTTCTATCTACAAGATTCGGATTAGCACTGAAAGGCATCGCGCATATCGCTCTGATACTATCGTTCTTCCCGGCTAAAGTGAGAATGGACAGAACTGTCAAGCCGTCACGATTTTGCGAGTCGATGTTCAATTTTCCTCGCGTTTTCGATTGTTGCTTCAACAAAAACTTTGCAATGTCATACTTTCCACTCATAAAAGCCACGGATAACGGCGTGCGACCATCGCTGGTTTCAAACGCCGGGTCTTCACCGAGTGTTACGAGTAACTTGACCATCTTTTCATCTACTGCGTTTTCAACGGCGGTAATGAGCGCAGTTGTGCTGTTTACTTCAACGTCGCGCTCGGCGACCGAACGGTTCAGAGATTCAACGATATCGTAACTTTTGCTCAAAACAGCAGCGATTAAAGCTGAGTTTCGTGAAACATTTGGCAAAACTGAGCGCTGCTCACTCGTCGATGGTTCTTCTATTTTGATCGCTTTTACTTCTTCTACACTCGATGATCGAGTTTCTTCGCTCATCGACTTTAGCGTCGCTTGATTCACATCGCCGCCGTAGCCGGCGAGGGAAACGATGATTTGCGTCCGGCCTAAACTCGCTGCGTGCATGACAGCGGTAACCCCATCTCGGTTCGTATAATTGATATCGCATCCTTTCTCGAACAAACCGGATACAATCGGACGCGCGTTTTTACCTTCAATTGCGGCAAGAAGTGGCGTCAACGTGATGCTCGCCTCGCCAGCTGGTACTCGAGATTCTCGGTTCACATCGCACAAGTTTGCGTCGAGTAGAACTCGCGCACAATCCTGGTGGCCGAGCAAACACGCTTTAATTAACGCCGTATGTCCAACTTTATTTTCGTAGTCGACGATATCTTTTGCAATTTTCTTCAACGTGGCGTCGCCCTCGTCACCCGCAGTGAGCAGACGAGAGAAGAAAAACTCCAACGTCGTAACTGCGTCTCCGTCCACGGCGGCTACTAACGCCGTTTGCGAAGTCGCGGTCGTTTCTTGTGTCAACAAAGTCGCATCGACGTCGAGTAAAACTTCTACAACATCCACGTAATTCAATTTGGCCGCTATAGTTAACGCTGTTTCACCAGTCGTAGATTCAATGGATAAATACTTGTGCAAATCGGATTCGGTGTCTACAATTTCGATGATCCTTCGCAACGCGTCGCAATTCTGCGCTCTCGCGGCTTTCATCGCAGCCGTTTCGTTCGTCGCGTCTACTTGTAGAGCGCTCGCTCCAGCTTCTAGCAAAACCTCCACGCATTCGATATTTTTGTTTTCAATAGCAATCATCAAAGGCGTGTAAGCAGACTCATGTGTTGTCAAGCCATCCGCAGCGCCGTGCGACAACAATGCCAGCGTAGCGTTTACTTTATTCCCTCGAGCGGCAAAATATAACGCCGTTTCTCCGAGTTCGTTTTGATGATCAACCACAGCACCGCACTGGCCGAGCAAACACGCAATCGTATCTTCGTCGTCGCTCAATGCCGCGCAGTGTAACGGTGTTTCA
>Ga0255769_10004701_pt1 | contig 13131 bp, 15 predicted proteins | sample 041ome_9_FD_179637 | JGI IMG/M metagenome (GOLD analysis project Ga0255769, IMG submission 179637) | Coastal salt marsh microbial communities from the Groves Creek Marsh, Skidaway Island, Georgia - 041413US metaG (version 2) | ecosystem: Environmental > Aquatic > Marine > Intertidal zone > Salt... | reverse complement strand
ACAGTTACTTAATGCTGGAAATAAAAGAAGAAGAATTAGATAAAATCCTCCCATCAGATGGTCCTTCAATTGATGAAGTTAAAAGATATTTGGAAAAATATAACGATGAATACATTGTTATAAAATGTGGTGGAAGTGTTTTAGTTGATCAAAATTTATTCGAAATTTTTATAAAAGATATTACTACCCTTAATAAACTAGGTTTTATTCCTATTATTGTGCATGGTGGTGGTAAAAGAATAAACAATAAATTAAATGAGCTTGGAATAAAAAGTGAATTTATTAAAGGACTTCGAGTTACCGGGAAAGAAACAATTGAAGTAGTTGAACAAGTTTTAATAGAATTCAATCAAGAGATAGTTGAAGCCCTTAAAAAACAAACTTGTAATAGTGAAACAATTAACTCTAAAATTAATAATATCATTAGTGTGATTAAAGAAAATGATGAATTAGGTTTTGTTGGAACACCAACTAAAATTGATCAATCTATTATTGATAAAATTGTAAACGATAAAAAAGTTCCAGTAATTGCACCCTTGGGTCTAGATGAAAACAATCAAACTTATAATATAAACGCAGATACAGCTGCTGGCTACATTGCAAAAAAAATTAAGGCAAGAAGACTGATTATTATGAGTGATGTTGAGGGTGTTTTAGATAATAACCAAAAACTAATTCCTGAAATTAACTCAACTTCAATCAAGGAATTAATTGAAAATGAAACTATTACTGGGGGCATGATCCCCAAAATCAACAATTGTCTAGATGTTGCAAGTAATGGAGTAAAAGGTGTGGTAATTATTGATGGTCGAAAAAACCATTCTATTCTTTTTGAACTGTTATCAGATAAAGGATCAGGAACGTTAATAAGACAATGAAAGATTTAATAGATATAAAATATTGGATATTTGACCTAGATAACACTCTTTATAGTGGTCAAACTCAGGTTTTTTCTGAAGTAGATAAAAAAATGTCTTCTTTCATCTCTAAAAAATTTAATGTCGATCTTATAAAAGCAAAAGAAATTCAAAAAAAATATTTCTACGAATATGGCACAACACTCTCAGGTCTAATGAACCATGATAATATTGATCCACAAGAATTTTTAGAATTTGTTCACGATATTGACATTAGCTGGCTCCCAAAAGATGAAGTTTTAAGAGAAGAGCTGATTAAGATAAAAGAAAAAAAGATTATTTTTACTAACGGATCTCATGCTCACGTTGAAAATGTTACCAAACAACTAGGTATTGATGGATTATTTGATGGAGCCTTTGATATAACTGATGCAAATTATGTACCAAAACCGCATTTAGATCCATATCAAAAATTGATTAAAAAATTTGATTTAGATCCAAATCAATCAATTTTAATTGAAGATATCGCTCACAACTTAGAACAAGCTAAAAATTTAGGAATGAAAACTTGTTGGTTAGAAAATGAAGAAACCTTTGCAAAAAAAGACTCGGACAAACCATATATAGATTATAAGATTAAGAACTTGCCTTCTTTTCTTCAAGAAATTAATATATTAAAGAACAATTAAATTAACTATCTAAATAAAAAATATGAGTGATATCGAAAAAATAATAAATGATGCGTGGGAAAATAGAGATAACGTAAATCAAGATTCTGAACAAAGTTTAAAAGATACCATCAATCAAATGATTGCTGATTTAGATAGTGGTAAAGTTAGAGTTGCAGAAAAAATTAATGGGGAATGGGTTACCCATCAGCATATTAAAAAAGCAATTATGTTAAGTTTTAGAATTTATCCAATGGAAAATTTAAATGGACCCTATAGTAGCTGGTATGACAAAGCACATTTACTAAAAGGTAAAACTGCTGGTTGGACAAAAGAAGATCATGAAAAAGCTGGATTTAGAATGGTGCCAAACTCTCCTGTAAGAAAAGGATCTTTTGTAGGTAAAAATGCAGTATTGATGCCATGCTATGTAAATATTGGAGCATATATCGATGAAGGCACTATGATGGATACTTTCAGCCGTGCGGGTAGTTGTTGCCAGATTGGAAAGAATTGTCATATCTCTGCAGGAAGTGGAATTGGTGGAGTGTTAGAGCCAGCCCAAGCATTACCAACTATTATTGAAGATAATTGTTTTATTGGAGCAATGTCTGAAGTTGTTGAAGGTGTGATAGTTGGAGAAGGATCAGTTTTAAGTATGGGAATGTACATTGGCCAATCTACTAAAATAGTAAATAGAAAAACTGGAGAAATAACTTATGGAAAAATTCCTCCTTATTCTGTGGTAGTACCTGGATCATTACCAGATAAAAATAATGCTTCTGCCCCTTCTCTTTATTGTGCAGTTATCATTAAACAAGTGGATGAAAAAACAAGATCTAAAACTTCTGTAAACGATCTTTTAAGAGAATAGATTTATTATGGCTTCAATTAATGAACTTCAATTAGCTAAGGAGCTAATTAAATTTCCAACTGTTACACCTATTGATGCTGGAATAATGAAGTTTTTAGAAAAAAAACTTAAAACACTTGGATTTAAAACTAAAATTTTAGAGTTCAAAGAGAAGAATAGTAAACCTGTTAAAAATCTTTACGCAAGACTTGGTAATAAAGGACCAAATTTTTGTTATGCAGGTCACTTAGATGTGGTCCCTGCAGGAAATTTAAAAGATTGGACCGTGAATCCGTTTAAACCCACTATTAAAAAAGGATATTTAATTGGAAGAGGTGCGAATGACATGAAAAGTTCAATCGCTGCATTCGTTTCTGCAGTGAGCAATTTTGTTGCAAATAAAAGAAAATTTAACGGCTCCATTAGTCTTTTGATTACAGGAGATGAAGAAGGTGTTGCAATCAATGGTACTAAAAAAGTAGTTGATTACTTAAGAAAGAAAAAAGAAAAAATAGATTTTTGCTTAGTGGGTGAGCCTACTAATCCAAATAAATTGGGTGAAATGATTAAAATTGGTCGAAGAGGAAGTATGACTGGTAGACTTTCAATTATAGGTGTTCAAGGGCATGTGGCTTATCCTCAAAGAGCAAACAATCCATCCACAGCACTTGTGCAAATTTTAAAAGAATTAAAAGAGATTAAATTTGATAATGGTACAAAAGATTTTCAACCAACAAATCTTGAAATTACTAAAATAAATATTGATAATTCAGCAGATAATGTGATTCCAGGTTTAGCTAATGCAAAATTTAATATCCGATTTAATAACAAACATACTTCAAGTTCTATAAAAAAGAAAATTGATACAATTATAAAAAAAATAAGTAATAGAAATAAATCAAAATATAAAATTGATTATAGTGTGTCTGGAGAGGCATTTCTTACAAAACCAAATAATACAACTTTTATGATTAGAGATATCATTAAAAAAATAACAAAAATTAAACCTCAACTGTCAACGACGGGTGGTACTTCTGACGCTAGATTTATTAGAAAAATAGCCCCATGTTTAGAATTTGGTTTGGTTGGCAAAACAATGCATAAAGTAGATGAAGCTGTTTCATTGTCTGATTTAAAAAAACTTACTTTGATATATTCAAATATTTTACAAAATTATTTTAAGTGAAAACTGGTCTAGTTACTTCTGATACTTATCAAAATCATAATACAGGCGAAGGACATCCAGAGAAAATTGATAGGGTTACAGCTGTAATCGATAACTTTAAAAAAATTGATAACAAAGAATTAATTTGGAAAAAACCAACTAAATTTGATCAATCTTTTTTAATAAATACTCATTCTTCTGAATATATAGATCTAGTCAGTAAATCATTTCCAGAAAATGGTTTGGCTTTTCTTGATGGAGACACAGTTGTTTCTCCTGGTAGCAAAGAAGCAACTAAAGATGCAGTAGGATCTATCATAACAGCAATCGATGGAGTTCAGCAGAAAGAATTTAAAAATGCGTTCTGTGCAGTAAGACCTCCTGGACATCATGCTGAAAAAGATAAAGCAATGGGATTTTGTATTTATAACAATGTTGCAGTAGGTGCTAATTATTTAATTGAAAAGTATAAGTACAATAAAGTTGCAATTATTGATTTTGATGTTCATCATGGAAATGGAACACAAGATATTTTTTATAATAATGAAAAAGTTTTATATATTTCAACACATCAATATCCATACTATCCTGGATCTGGCTCAGATAAAGAAACTGGTAAGTTTAATAATATTTTAAATATTCCGCTTGAAGCTGGCACTACTGCTGAACAATTCTTAAACGCTTATGAAAATGTTTTGAAAAAATTAAAAGAGTTTAAGCCTGAATTTTTATTATTTTCTGCGGGTTTTGATGCCCATATCGATGATCCTTTAGCTCAACTAAGACTTAGCTCAGAAGACTTTTACCATTTAACAAAAAGAACTTTGGAAGTTTCTAAATCAATGTGCAATGGAAATGTAGTTTCAATTCTAGAAGGTGGCTATGATCTTAAAGCTCTTCAAGATAGCACTAAAAGACATGTGGATGCTCTGATAGAATTTAATTGATAATTCAAATATAAACTCTACAAAACTTGTATGAAACTTTACAGAATTAAAAAATCTGACATCGATAAAAAAGGCAGGGGTTTATATGCCACAAGAGACATCAAAAAAGGTACAAAAATAATTGACTATGTTGGAAAACTTATCACAAAAAAACAAACTGAAGAGTCTGATAAATACGATAACAGTAAACCAATTTATTTATTCACTATTAATAAAAGATATGATTTAGACGGTGATTTTCCTTGGAATACAGCAGGTTTAATTAATCACTCCTGTGATAACAATTGTGACTATGATGGAAAAGGTCTTAAAATTTGGGTGAAGGCAATCAAGGACATTAAAAAAGGTGAAGAATTTACTTGTGACTATGGTTTTGGATATGATGAAAATTACAAACAATTTCCATGTAAGTGTAAATCTAAAAACTGTTGTGGTTACATTATAAGAGCAGAATCTAGGTGGCGAATTAATAAAAAATTTGCAATGAGTAATAAGAAAAAATTAATAAATAACTCTCGCTAAAAAAAGACCCTCAGGAGGTGCAGGTGGAGCACAAAGAACTCTTTTCTTTGATTTAAATACTTTATCAAATTTTTTTAAATCCCATTTTTTTTCACCTAAATACTTTAAACATCCTACCATTGATCTTACCTGCTGCTGTAGAAAGGATTGTGATTTAAATTCTATTTCAATTTTATTTTTAGATGATTTAATCTTAACCGATTTAATTGTTTTAATTGGACTTTTTGCATGGCAACTTGAGGATCTAAAGGTAGAGTAGTCATGAGTGCCAACTAATTTTTTTGCTCCTTTTTTAATTAAATCTAGATCCAAGGGTTTTCTTACATGCCACCCTCTTTTTTTTTCAATCACAGGAGCACTAATCTGATTAAAAATTATATATTTATAAACTCTTTGTTTTGCAGAAAATCTTGAGTGAAATTTATTGCTTCTTTTTCTGATTTTTTTAATTGCCACACCTTTATCATTTAAAAAATGATTAATTGATTTTAAAAACTTTGTTAAATCTATGATTTCATTTTTGCTATCAAAATGACCAGACTGCTCAATTGCATGAACACCTGTATCCGTTCTGCCCGAACCATTTAAAATAATTTTTTCTTTTAAAAGTTTTGTGAGTTTTTCTTGAATAAGTCCTTGAATAGTTGATCCCTTTTTTTGGATTTGCCACCCTCTAAAATTTGTTCCCACATACTCAATAAGCAATTGATACCTGGGCATTTAGATAACAGCACCCTTTTTTATTTGTGAACCAAGCATAAATTCACCAATATTTTGGGGCTTTTTCCCTTGTCTTTGGATTTCTTTAATCTTAATTGTTTGTTTATCCCCACAGACAATCTCTAAGTAATCAGAAACAATTTCTCCTGGCATTCCAATTCCATTGCCAATTTCTGCTTTTAAAATTTTATATCTTTCACCTTTGTATATGAAAAATGCACCTGGTGCAGGATATAAACCATTTATTTTTCCAATAATAATTTTTGCTTCCTCGTTCCAATTAATTTCACCCTCAGCCTTTTGAATTTTAGATGCATATGTTGCTTTTGAATGATCTTGCTCAATGAATTTTGCTTTATCTTCCATTATATCATCAACATTATCTAATATTTTCTCAGCTGCTATTAAAGATAATTTCTCTGATACCTCGATAGCATTTAAATTATTTGTTAAATCAATTTTATAAGTATTACATACTGGACCTGTATCAAGCTGTTCAGCAATTTTCATAACACTAATCCCTATTTCTTTATCAAGGTTCATTATTGACCTTTGTATAGGTGCGGCACCTCTCCATTTTGGCAAAAGAGAAGCATGTATATTAATAAATCCCTTTTTAGTTAAATTTAAAAATTCTTTTGGAATGATTTGTCCGTATGCAACAACAATTGCAAGATCAGCCTCTAAACTTTTAAAATATTCGAATTCCTCATTGTTATCTTTTAAATTTTTTGGAGTTCTAAAATCTAAATTTAGTGTTTCAGCAATCCCTTGAATGGGAGATTTATTAATTTTTTGACCTCTTTGTGATTTCTGAGGAGGTTGTGTATAGACATCTGATATTGGATAACCATTTTGATAAAGTGATTTTAAAATAGGTACAGCAAACATTGGTGTGCCCATAAAAACAATCTTTTTTGCCATCAATTAAAGGACTGCAGTATTTGATTTTAATTTAGATAGTTTTTTTATGATCATAGATTTTTTTAATTTTGAAAGGTAATCAATAAATAATATTCCCTCTAAATGATCCATTTCATGTTGAATACATGTGGCAAGCAAACCCTCTGCTTTTAGTAATTGTTTTTTTCCATTATAATCTAAGTATTCTACGTCACATTTACTTGGTCTATCTATTTCAGCAAATTGTTCAGGCACTGACAAACAACCTTCTTCATGTGTATTTTTAATTGGATCTTTATTCAAAATAACTGGATTTACAAAATATCTAGGTTCTTTTTTTCCATCTTTGGCAATATCCATTACTATAATTCTTTTTGGGATACCGATTTGAATTGCTGCAAGACCTATGCCATTAGCATCATACATTGTATCCAACATATCATTCATGAGTTGTTGTTCTTCTTTACCCACACTTTCAACAGGCTTTGAGATCTGTCTAAGCAATTTATTTGGTTCAGTGATTATAGTTTTAACAGCCATTAAGAATTATTTTATTATAATTTCTAAACTTTTAAAGGAAGAACTTTTAATAAAAGTTTATTCCTAATCGAGTCAGTATTTAATTGGTTGAGTGTATTTATTATAAAATAAACTGTATCATCATCTATATCCTCAATTTTCTCAGGCCCAATAACCTCTATAACTCTAAGTAATGCAGCTCCAATTTCTTTATTATCAAGCATTTTCTGAATATCTGAAGGCATCTCTGATTTGTTAACTTTATAAAGATTTTCATATTTTTTCGAAATTTCAATTCCATCAGACTTTAAAGCTTCCAGAAAAATTATATCCTTTTTAGATAAAAAATATTCTTTATCTTTTTTTATTTTTTTTAAAAATTTATCAAGATCTTCTTCAATTTTTGATTTTGCATAATCTCCGTTAAAATAATTTACCAATTTGGATTGGTGTAATATCTTATTATTATATTTTATCTTTTTATTAATGATTTCATCACTTTTTATATATTGATTATAAAAAGTAGTAAAATTAGATGGCACATCTGTTTCATCAATTTGCTTTAAATATTTTCTAAGTTCTTCATCAAAGGCATCCTCGATACCTTCAGATTTAAAGATATCTTTTAGAATTTTCATTAATTCAAGTTTTAATTTTGGCTCCTCTGTCAAAAGTAATCTTTGGTAAACTAAAGCTTTACCTTCAATGGATGATAGAGATTTATAAGACTCTTTGGTATTTAATAGCTGATTTATATTAAATTGAAATCGCTTGTAAAACTCAAACAACTCTTCTTCTGAGTAAATTTTATCATGAGTTGCTTTTTCAATAGTTGAAATCTTTTCTATATCTGAAATCTCTACATCTTGAATTTTATATAATAAATTTGAAGATGATAAATACTTCCAAATTAATTTTGGTGTGTCTTTATTTGGCTCAAATGTGAATTCGGGATTAGTTCTATGGGCTAAATGAAAATCTAGAATTGAATTTTCAGAAATTTCTTTGTTTACCTCATCTATATATCCTAATAGGTAATTTATTTTATTTTCGAAATACTCATCTGAAAAACCTAACTCTTTTTTTAAATCTAAAATTAATTGAGCTTCCTCATTTTTTCCATAATTAATTAAGCAATATAAATTAAATTTTGATAAATATTCATCTTCCAGAGGTTCTTTGATCTTAGAAAATATTTCACATGATTTTTTAACATCAGATTGAGACAAATATCTATCAACCATATATCGCATTAGCTCTGGATGAAGGTTGGTAACTTGATTCTTAATAAGATACTCTTCTATTAAATCTAAGTTTGAGTTTTTAATAAGCCATTTTGTTTTAAATTTTAGAAATTCTTGATCGGTAATATTTTGATTTGGATAATAAGCATTCGTCAATAATGAAATATTAAGAATTTCAGAGGCATCTTTTGAAAGTTCGTATTTATCTATATTGTTAAAAAGTTTTTTTAGTGTTGAGCCATCAGAATTTGACCACATATTTATATCCAAACCATATTCTTGTGGATCATATAATCCTGCAATTTTAATTGTTTTTGACGTAAGTTCCTGGTCTAATTTTATAGAGTCTTCATTTTTATCTGATTGCATTTTATAAACACTACTTTCAGATACTACTTGTTTATTTTCTATTGATAAATTTTCTTCAGAAATATTTTCTGTTTCTTGTTTTTCTATATTCCAAATATCTACAGGCTTATCTTCTGCAAACGATGAGAGAGAAAATAAAGAAAAAATTACGATTGATAAATTTTTCTTATTTAACAATTTTAAAATTTTCATTTGGAATAATTTTTTCTATTTCTTTTTTGGGAGCTGGGAAATCAACTTTATTTATAAAAAAAACAATTCCCAATATAACTATAAGACCAATCAAAGATTTTATAATTATTGCAATGATATTGGTTCTGCCTGAACTTGTATTTTTATTGAATTGCATATAACTTTAGTTAATTTCAAATTAAGACATATTTGTGTTTTTTCAATAAAGAAACTTATGGAATCAAAAGAAAATCTTGTGTTTTTAGGTATGATGGGATCAGGCAAGAGCTCTATTGGTTCACTAATTGCAAAAAAATTAAAGATTAAATTCATAGATGTAGATAAAGAGATTGAAAAAGAATTAGGCTTATCTATATCCAAAATATTTGAAACAAAAGGTGAAAATTATTTTAGAAAATTTGAACAAAAAATAACTCTTAAAATACTAAAAATTAATTCAACTGTAGTGTCACTTGGTGGAGGGGCATTTATGAACAAGGTTATAAGAAATGAAATTCTAAAAAACCATATCTCTTTTTGGTTAAACTGGGATAATGAAACGTTATTAAATAGAATTAAAAATAGTAAAAAAAGACCCCTTGCCTTTAATTCAACAGAAAATGAATTGATTGATTTAATAAAAAAACGATCTAACATTTATTCTAAAGCACTATATGAAATTAAATGTGATAATTTGTCGAAAAGTGAAATTGTTAAACAAGTTTTAAATAATTATGAAAGCCATTAAGTTAAAGATTAATACTAAAACTCAAAAATATTCAATTATTATTGGTTCAAATTTAGTATCCAATATATCAAAAATATTAAAAGAAAATTCTATAAATTTTAAACAATGTTTGCTTGTTATCGATAAAAATATTTCCAAATATTTTATTTCAAAAATTAAAAAATCTCTTAACAAGAAAAAAATTTATGTTCATTTTTTTAGAGCTAATGAAATGAACAAAAATTTTACAAGTGTAGACAAAATCTTGGATATTTTACTAACTAAAAACTTTTCAAGAGAAGATTGTGTTATATCTATTGGTGGAGGAATTACTGGAGATATAAGTGGTTTTGCAGCTAGTCTGTTTAAAAGAGGATTAAAATTTATCAATATTCCAACTACTCTTTTATCTCAAGTCGACTCATCGATTGGAGGAAAAACAGGAGTAAATACTAAATTTGGAAAAAATTTAATAGGAAGTTTTTATCAACCAAATTTAGTTATATCAGATGTTCAATTTTTAAAAACTTTACCAAAAAGAGAATTGATTTGTGGTTATGGTGAAATTTTAAAACATTCTTTAATTGCTAATAAAAGTTTCTATAAATTTTTAGATAAAAATAGTGATAAAATATTAAAACTTTCATCTCCATTTATTGAAAAAGCTATATACGAAAGCTGTAAAATAAAAAAAAATGTCGTTGAAAAAGATGAAAATGAAAAAGGCTTACGCAAAATATTAAACTTTGGCCACACATTTGCACATGCTTATGAGGCTTCTTTGGGCTATTCAAAAAAACTTAACCATGGAGAAGCCGTAATACTTGGCATGCAAAGTGCATTAAGTTTTAGTTTAAAAAATAATTTAATTCAAAAAAATGACTATTATTCAATCTTAAAGCACATTTCAAAAGCAAGTTTACCCTCAAATATAAAACAATTTTTTAAGATTCGAGATTTAAATAAAATATTATCTTTTATGGCTAAAGATAAAAAAAATAATTCAAATAATATTAATTTAGTCTTATTAAAAAAAATTGGACATCCAATTATAAATAGAGAGTATAAAAAAAATAATTTATCTGATTTTCTAAAAAGTGAATTAAGAAATTAAAATTTGTATTGAATGAATATATTCTTTCATTTCTTTGTCTAAAATTTTATAGACTCTTTTGTTACTTTCGATTCTACTTAAAGACTTTAATTCACTTGAGCTCATAATAATTTTTAAATGATATCTACCTTCTTGATTACCAGCATGATTTTTATGAAGAAATGATTTATCTTCAATTTCAATCCTTTCGATATCAATTTGGTCAGTAAGTTTTTTTTTTACAATTGCAATTAACTCATTTATATCCATAAACTAAATCTATTATACATCATGAAAAATATTTGCGACTGGAATAATTGTAATGAAATTGGTGACTACAGAGCACCAGTTGAAAAAGATAATAGTAAAAAATATAGAATGCTTTGCCTAGAGCATGTGAAAGAGTTCAATAAAAATTGGAATTATTTCTCAGGCATGAATGATGATCAGGTTTTGAATTTCTTAAAATCAGATATGATTTGGCACAAACCCACTCAAAGCTTTAGCTCTTCTGATAATTTCTTCAAAGTTCTGTGGAATAACACTTTAAGAGATGAATTAGACAAAGATAAAATTAATGGTGACTACAATCATATGCGTCAATTTAAATTTAACCATAAAGATATCAAAGCCTTTGGTATATTGGGAATTTCAGTGGGATTGAAATGGGAAAAAGTTCAAGATAAGTTCAAATTACTTGTCAAAAAATATCACCCAGATATAAATGCCGGAAACAAAAAATATGAAGAAAAACTAAAATTAATAACTTTAGCTTACACTCAGCTTAAAAATACTTATAGAGATAAAATTGACTCCAAATCTTAATATTCAACCTGACATAAAAGTTTCATTAAAACAAACTTTTGGAATCGACTCAGAAATGGAAGTGGATGCTTTTGCAGAGAAGAATGAATATGTTCCTGAAATAGACAAAAGTTATAAATTCGATAGAGATACTACGATGGCAATAGTTTCTGGTTTTGCCCATAACAAACGAGTCTTAGTTCAAGGATATCATGGTACTGGAAAATCTACCCATATAGAACAAATCGCTGCCAGATTAAACTGGCCATGTATTCGAGTAAATTTAGATAGTCATGTAAGTAGAATAGATTTGATAGGTAAAGATGCAATCGTTCTTAAAGATGGAAAACAAGTCACTCAATTTAATGAAGGTATTTTACCTTGGTCAATACAAAATCCGGTAGCACTAGTTTTTGATGAGTATGATGCTGGTAGACCAGATGTAATGTTTGTAATTCAAAGAGTTTTGGAGGCAGAGGGTAATTTTACTCTTCTAGATAAAAACAAAGTAATTAAACAAAATAAATTTTTTAGATTGTTTGCAACTTCAAATACTGTTGGATTAGGAGATACCACTGGTCTTTATCATGGAACACAACAAATAAATCAAGGACAAATGGATAGATGGAATATTGTTACTACTCTAAACTACCTAAGTCTTGATAGAGAATTAGATATTGTTTTGGCAAAAAATAAAAATCTGAATAACGCTAAAGGAAAAGAAAAAGTTGCTAATATGATAAAAGTAGCCTCTTTAACTAGAAAAGGATTTATTGCAGGTGATATATCGACAGTAATGAGTCCTAGAACAGTTTTGCATTGGGCAGAAAATTCAGAAATTTTTAAAGATACAGGTTATGCTTTTAGAGTAACTTTTCTCAATAAATGTGATGAAATTGAAAAAAATACTATCGCAGAATATTATCAAAGATGTTTTGGGGAGGAACTTCCAGAGTCATTGATGAATATTCAGATTTAAATGAGTGGTAAAATAGATAGTTTAAAAGAAAAATTCAGACTTGCTTTAACTTCAACAGCAAAAGTAATTTCAGATGATTTTGAGTTAATAAACAAATCATCAGAAAAAGATAAAAAAAAAGAATTAAGCCCAATTGAAATTGATAACTTAACTAAACCAAGTGATTTTATTAAACTACGTGCTGAAACAGATTCATCTGCTTTAAAAAAAAAATTTTCTGATGAAGATGTTTATAGAAAAAATCTTCCCTCTAATACTTCATCAAGATCTCTTTATAATATTGCTGAAAAAATAAGATATGAGGCCCTAGGTGGTAAAATGCTTAAGGGAATTGAAAAAAATTTTCAACAGAATTACTCACATATCATTAATACAAAAAGAAAAGATCAATTAAAAACAAAAGAAGACGTGCCTGTAACAGAAGCATTTGAGCTTTATATGCTTAAAAATTTTCATCAAATAAAGTTAAATCCTTTAACAACTAAAATGTTGAATTTTTGGGAAAAAGATTTTGAACAATCAGTAGAAAAACATAAAAAATTTTTACAAGAAAATTTAGAAAATCAAGAAAACTACAGTTCAAGGTTCTC
>Ga0255769_10004683_pt1 | contig 13170 bp, 10 predicted proteins | sample 041ome_9_FD_179637 | JGI IMG/M metagenome (GOLD analysis project Ga0255769, IMG submission 179637) | Coastal salt marsh microbial communities from the Groves Creek Marsh, Skidaway Island, Georgia - 041413US metaG (version 2) | ecosystem: Environmental > Aquatic > Marine > Intertidal zone > Salt... | reverse complement strand
AATTTATTCATTAGTTATAATTCATTTCGTTAACGTTAACGAATATAAGATATTTTTTTTATTATTGCATTTAATTAACTTTTTTTACATTAGTCAAAAATACCTTTCATGATTAACAACAGACGCAAGTTCATGAAGCAAGGCGCTTCTGCTTTAGGTGCCACTTTAATACTACCCAGCCCCCAAAGTTTTTCTATCTTATCGAATTCACCCAACGAGACCGTACGTATCGGAGTTATCGGAACAGGTGACCGTGGTCAGGGTTTAATGAAAATTCTCAATCAAATTCCTAATATAGCACTGGTGGCAATTTGTGATCCGTTAAACTTTCGCTTGGACGCCGCCTCAATGATTGCTCCCAATGCTAAAAAATATTCCAATCACAAAGCGTTATTAGCTCATCAAGGATTGGACGCTGTCATCATTAGTTCCCCCTTAAATACCCATGCTGAAATAGCCCATGATGCTGTTGATGCGAACGTTCATATTTATTGTGAAAAAACGATGGTAAAAGGAGATGAAGATACCATTACCTTATATAATAAGGTGAAGAGAGATCACACAAAAATTTTCCAAACGGGTCATCAGTATCACAGTTCACGCCTTTATGCCCATATCGTAGAAATGATTCAGGCAGGAGAAATTGGAAAGGTAAGTGCTGTCCATGCCCAATGGAATCGAAATGGGAATTGGAGAAGACCGGTATCTGATCCAAAACTTGAGCGTCAAATTAACTGGAGAATGTATCGGGAGTATTCTTATGGCTTAACAGCAGAACTCAGTTCTCATCAAATTGATTTTTGCAATTGGTTTTCCGATTCACATCCAGAAAAAGTAACTGGATTTGGTGATATCAGCTATTGGAAAGACGGAAGAGAGACCTATGACAATACCCATTTATTGTACGCATACCCGAGTGGACTTAAAGCAAGTTTTACTTGCCTGACCTCAAACGCTAAAGACGATTATCAAATCAAAGTTCTTGGGGATCAGGGAAGCATCATCATAGACTACCAAAACGCATGGAAATACCCAGAAGGAAAATACGAAAAGCAAATGGGAGATGTAGACGGTGTATCTGGGGCGACAGCAAGTTGGACTGAAGGAAAAGGAAACCCCATTGACTATGGACATAAGGAACCTACTCGTCAAGCTTTGGAAGATTTTCGAACTGCAATAGTTGAAAACAAAATCCCTTTATCCAACATCAAAAGTGGAGCAAAAGTAGCTTTTGCAGTCGATATGGGAATTCGAGCTATGGACAACAATGAAGTGGTTCACTGGGATCCAAAGTACAATCTTTAAAATCATAAATTTTGTTTGAATTAAAAGGAAAAGTTATTGTGCTCACTGGAGCTACAGGTGCCTTGGGTAGCGCATTAGCTCTGAGTTTAGCTAAAGCCGAAGCCAAATTAGTTATTTTAGGAAGAAACCAAGCGCTCATGGATGCCTTGGTTGACCAACTTTCTGCTTTTACTACTGCTGTAGCCTATGCAGTGGACGTAATGAACAGGGATGATTTGATGCGAGTTCGAAAACAAATTGTGGGAACTTTCCAGCGAATTGACGTTTTAATAAATGCAGTTGGGGGGAACTTACCTGGAGCTGTAATTCCTGATGATCAGTCAATATTCAATTTGTCTGTAGCTGATTTTGATCAGGTTGTTGACTTAAATTTAAAAGGAACACTATTGCCCTCTATCGTTTTCGGGGAAGTGATGAGCCAACAAAAAAAGGGGTCAATTATAAATTACTCCTCAATGGCAGTAGATCGAGTTATTACAAGGGTAGTAGGATATTCAGCTTCCAAAGCTGCAATGGAAAATTTTACCAGATGGATGGCCGTAGAGATGGCTTTAAAATTTGGTGATGGTATTCGAGTGAATGCTATAGCCCCTGGCTTTTTTATTGGAAAGCAAAACCGTGACTTGTTGTTAAATAAAGACGGCAGTTTATCGGAACGGGGAGAAAAAATTATTAGAAATACTCCAATGAAACGTTTTGGGGAAGCTGAAGAATTAAACGGCCCCATTCATTTCCTGTGTAGCGATAGCGCCAGCTTTGTTACTGGAATTGTACTTCCCGTTGATGGAGGATTTAGTGCTTACAGTGGAGTATAATAAACACCTAGAATTATGATAGAGTCCTTTCGATGGTATGGTCCTAATGATGCGGTTTCATTAAGAGACATCAGACAAGCAGGAGCGGTAAATGTAGTTTCTGCTCTGCATCATGTTCCCAACGGTACCGTTTGGGAAATAGATGAAATCAAAGCCCACCAAGATCTTGTCCGAAAGGCTGGGTTAGTTTGGGGTGTCGTAGAATCCGTACCGATTCATGAAGACATCAAGCAAAGGATTGGAGACTTTCAGCGCTACATTGATAATTACAAAAAGACACTGGAGAATTTAGCAAGTTGTGGGATATATACCGTTTGTTATAATTTCATGCCCGTGTTGGATTGGACCAGAACCCATCTCTACAAGCCCCTAGAGGATGGCTCTACAGCGCTTTCTTTTGAAGGAGATGCAATGCGAGCTTTTGATCTGTTCATACTCAAAAGACCTCAGGCTAAAGATGAATACACCCCAGAGGAGATCAGTGCTGCGAGAACCTATTTTAACAACTTAACTCCCGAAGCGATTGAAGAGTTGACAAAGAGTATCATTGCGGGCTTACCAGGAGCAGAGGAGGGCTATACCCTAGAACAGTTCAACCAGCGGGTAAATGCCTACAAACATTTGAGTAAAGAAGACCTTCAACAACATTTAATTCGTTTCCTTCAGGAGCTCACCCCAACTCTTGAAAGCTCGGGAGTTCGGATGTGTATTCATCCCGATGATCCGCCACAACCCTTATTTGGAATCCCAAGAGTGGTAAGTACGGCAGAGGATATAGATAAATTGTTTAGTGGCGCACCTTCAATTCACAACGGATTGACTTTTTGCACAGGATCTTTCGGTGTTCGTCCAGATAACGATTTACTTGCAATGTTTACCAAGCATGCAAATCGAATTCACTTCTTGCATTTCAGAAGTACACAGAGAGATGGGAAAGGTAATTTTTACGAAGCGAACCATTTAGAAGGGGATGTGGATATGTATGCCATGGTCAAAGCTGCTTTAACCGAAGAAGCAAAGCGAAAGGAATCAGGTCGTTCCGATTGGCAAATCCCTATGAGACCCGATCACGGTCATCAAATGTTAGACGATTTAAATAAAATTACCAATCCAGGCTATTCTGCAATAGGGAGATTGAGAGGCTTGGCTGAGCTTAGAGGGTTGGCACTCGCTATTTCAAGAACGCTCTAGTAGGCTTCGTTGATTTCGATCCAATGTCCATCCGGATCTTGGATTTTTACCTGTCGGACACCATCTTTTCGAATACGGACAGTATTTTTTTTCCCTTCGTCTGTCCAATAATCAACCTTGTTTTTTTGCAGATGAGCAACAACCTTTTCAATATCTTTGGTGGAGAAGGCCATATGATTAACAATGGTATTGGGGGCTCCGTCCTCACTGGTGATAAGATGTAATTGTTTTCCCTCATGATTGATCAGCCACCGCTTTGGAGGAATTTGACTTGCGGTTACTTCAATTTCTTCAAAACCTAAAATCTCAATATAAAAATCACCTGTTTTTTGGAGCTGTTTTACTGGTAGGGCTTGATGGTTGAAAGTCAATTTGAATTCTTCCTGCTGCGCACAAAGCAGTACAGGGAATGATAAAATTATTAAAATTGGTTTTAGAAGTTGCATCTTTTGTCTTTTTTAATGTTTAAATTTAGTCTTAATTTTTAAAATAAAATAAATGAAAAAGTATCTTTTATTCCTAATGGTTAGCTTTTCTCTTACTGTTGTTGCACAGAAAGAATATTATGAACTACGAACGTATTCAATTCCTTTTAACGGAGCAGAACAAGCTTTGCACAAGTATTTAAAAGACGCTCTTTTACCTGCTTTAAATCGCCATGGAGTGAATCATGTAGGTGTTTTTGAATCTTTAGGTAGTCCAACTCCAAAGCAAATTTTGCTATTGATACCCTATAAAGATATTGCCACTTACGGTGAGGTCGTCATGGCTCTGGGTTCGGATGACACCTACCTAGAATCCAGAAAACCATATGATGCCGTTCCACATACTAACCGAGTTTACAGTCGTTTTTCCAGTTCCTTTTATATAGCATTTGATGGGTTGCCTCAAATGATTAAACCCAAAAAAGGCTCACAGCTTTTTGAATTACGAACGTATGAAGGATACAGTGAAGATGCTGTACGTAGAAAAGTGAAAATGTTTAACAAAGAGGAATTTTCAATCTTTGAAGCTACGGGATTACATTCCGTATTTTTCGGGGAGCAAGTTTCAGGACCCCTGATGCCTGCATTAACCTATATGCTCTCTTTTAGTTCCATGGAGGAACGCGATGCCAATTGGGATAAATTCAGAGTTCATCCAGATTGGAAAAGAGTTTCGGCTCTTCCAGAATATGCAAATTCTGTTTCAGACATCAAACGAACATTTTTAACTCCTTTGGAATATTCCCAGTTGTAATGATTAGTTGCTGAGAAGATATTCTAGACCTCCTTGCAAATGTTTTTGGAACCAGGGCAAAGCATACATTTCCTTGCTGTGACCTAATGCGGTGTACCATTGTTTTCCTCCATCTAAGGTATTATACCAGCACAAAGGAGCTGTTTTCGGTCGATAGGGATTTTTATTGTTGTCTTTTTCTGAGACCGTAGTTAAATCTGCTTCCAATAAAATTTTAAAGCTGGGATTGATATTTTTTATAAAATAGCATTCATCATCCAGATCAAAATGATCTCCTAAATGTTTGGTGGAGGGGTGCTCTCTTTTAGATACGTTTACGGTAAAGGTTTGAAAAGGGGGATGACGTAGAAAAGAGCCACCGATTAATTTCCAAAACCAAGGCCAATTACGTTCGGAGCCTATCGCTGAATGAAGCCCACCAAAACTTTTTCCACTTTTACAAAAATTCTGAAAAGCTGTTCGCTGTTCCTCATTATCAAAAGCCTCGTTATTTGTGTTGGAAAAAAAAACGGCATCAAAAGTCATCATCTGATCAGAAGTGAAAATTGCAGGATCCTCACTAACAACACTTTCTACACCAATCTCATCACAGATATTTTGTAAAGTTTCTACACTGGTGGCAATATTTTCGTGGACATATCCCTTTCCGTTTTTGGTATAAATTAAAATCTTTTTTCCCTCTAGGGCTTTGTTTTGTGCCCAAGCACTATGGAATACTAAACCAATTAAAAGGAATAAAGCAGTAGTTTGAGTAAATTTTAAATGGATCATTATTTTTTTGATTTCGTTAGTTTTGAAGGTCTTATAAGATGAGTTCGATGGGAACACCAGCTTTTAAGCTTACAGGAATCTTCTCGTCCTTGTATAAGAGTTGAGTGTCAACATTGAATTTTGACACCAATTTAATTTGTTTGAGTTCACTCCTTTCCCAATGAAGATCTACGATAATATTCCCTCTTGCTTTTAGTCCGCGGACGATTCCGTTTTTCCAAACAGGTGGTAAGGCAGGGAGCAAACGAATGATTCCGGGTTCGTGGGATTGAACTAATATTTCTGCTACACCAGCAGTATATCCAAAATTTCCATCAATCTGAAAAGGGGGATGAGCATCATAAAGATTTGAAAAAATTGACTTTTCGAATAGCAATTGAATATGCTCTTCCGCCATATTCCCATTCATTAAGCGGGCAGCACAATTGATAAGCCATGCTCGACTCCATCCTGTTCCGGCTCCCCCATTTTTAAGTCTGAAGTCTAAAGTTTTACGAACAGCTTCTAAAAGTTCAGGTGTTTTAGATAAACTGATCTGATCTCCAGGATGAAATCCATACAGATGGGACATATGTCGGTGTCCAGGTTCGTGTTCTGTATACTCCCGATCCCATTCCAATATTCTTCCATCGGATCCCAATTGAAAACCGGGACGGAGTCGGTCAAGTTGCTCTTTAATTCGGGAAGTCCAATAATTTTTGATTTGTAAAATCGAAGCAGCTTGTAAGTAATTAGTAAAAACTTCAGTGACGACTTGTTGATCCATTGCACTTCCCAAACAACTTGCAACAGGATTCCCTTCCTTGTCTAAATATCTATTTTCAGGGGAGGTTGAAGGAGCTGCAATAAGGCTTCCGTCGCGTTTGTCTTCGATCAGCCAATCGCTGTAAAATTGAGCAACTGCTTCAATAGCAGGAAACCCCCTAGATTTTAAAAATTCGATATCATGGGTAAAGAGGTAATGTTGCCAATAATGCTGGACCATCCACCCTCCAGCTCCAAAGGACGCCCCCCAATAAGCCGTGGGGGCTCGAAGCCAAGTCGGTGTCCAAATGTCCGTAGCATGAGGTAAAAATGATCCACGGGAGCCAAAGTTTTTCGTTGCAGTGGTTCTTCCACTTTGGAGGAGTCGATCTACAAAATCAAATAAAGGAGTATTAAGCTCGTCCAATTGAGTGAGATTCGCCAACCAATAATTCATTTGTAAGTTGATATTGAGGTGGTAATCCGCATTCCACGGCGCATTGATATGAGGATTCCACAATCCTTGAAGATTAGCGGGAAGTGTTCCCTCTCTTGAGGATGCGATTAGGAGATAGCGTCCATAATGAAATAAGGTTTCTTGTAGTTCTAAATCGACACCCCCCTGCTTTACAGCTTCCAAACGTTTGTCTGTTGGTATTTTTTGAAGTGTATTTTCAGTAAGGAGATTAAATTGAAGTCGATTGAATAACGATTGGTGGTCTTCAATATGAGCTTGTTTAATGTATTCAAGTTGAGTCTTAGCGAGTTGATCGAGCTGAATTTCGTTTTGCAAGTTGTAATTTTCAAAATAGTACGAAGAGTTAGATACGATATAAAGTTCGAGTTCTTGAACTCCATTTAATTCTAAAGAGTTGCCCTGCGCAGTGAGGGTTCCACCTTTGAATTTAGGTTTCAAAACGGTTTGAAACTGTACACCGTTTAAAATAGGTGCGGGTTTAGAATCAAACGACCCTTTCCTTTGGGTGACTTCACCTTCCATGATGAGATTTCCATCTTGAACAAAGGTTTTTGCTGTGTCAACGCCTTCGTCCTTGGGGCGATCGAGACGGAGTGTCCCATTTAGGCCCTCAGGATGTTCGCTTTTAAGCGTAATCACTATGGCTTGATGGGGAGCTGATACAAAGGCATTTTGAGAAACAGGATACCCTTCCGTTTGATAGTTTACTTCCACCACGGCTTCATTTAAGTTAAGGCTTCTCTTGTAATTTGTAATGACTGTATGTTTGAGATTTAGAAACAGATCTCCTAGGGTTTGATGTGACCGAACGACTGTTTTTCTCGAAAACTTTTCAACTAAAAGAGAATCTACAGTTTGGATAGCTCCTTCAAAAAGAAGCTGACGGATCTCTGCTAAATCTTTTGGGGTACCAGGGGGATGATCCCAATTTAAATCCTTTGGCCAAAGGGAGTCATCGTTTAATTGAATACGTTCTGAGGTAGGATCTCCAAATACCATAGCTCCAAGCCGACCGTTTCCAAGGGGAAGGGCTTCCTCCCATACAGTAGCAGCTTGTTCATACCATAAAACTTGTATATTTTCTTTGCTTGTATCCGTAGGGGATTGGCAGGCTATAAAAACACTTACTGCGATTAGAAGTATTAAACGTTCGGAAATCTTTTTGATCAAAATGTTTTCGGTATTTTGCTGTTTGTTTTTTTAAATTTAATTGAAAAAATTGGGAATCATATGGAAGAGAAGCTATTTAATATTAACAGAAGACATTTTCTGAGAGGAAGTTTTGCATCCCTAGTTCTTTCTACGTACGGACTATACGGATTCGATCTGATGAACCCGACAAAAAGGTATCGTGTGGGACTTATTGGCACAGGATGGTATGGGAAGAGCGATCTTTTTCGGTTAATGCAAGTCACCAAAATCGATGTGGTCTGTCTTTGTGATGTGGATGAGTATCAATTAAAAGAAGCTGCTGATCGCATTCAAAATAGACAGCCTGGTTCAAAACGTCCTCAACTTTATAAAGATTATCAAACCATGCTAGTTCAGCATGAATTGGACATTGTATTGATTGGTACACCCGATCATTGGCATGCTTTACAATGTATTGCAGCAATGGAGTCTGGGGCTCATGTTTATCTACAAAAACCGATCAGTGTTGATGTCCTAGAAGGGGAAGCGGTTGTAGCCGCAGCAAATAAAATGAATAAAGTTGTACAAGTTGGTTTGCAGCGAAGAAATACCCCCCATTTGGTAGAGGCAAAGCAAAACATCGTCGATGCTGGTTTGTTAGGAAAAATTGCACACGTAGAACTTTGTTGTTATTATCACATGCGGTCTCAAGCCAATCCATCTCTTCAAGAAGTCCCTGATCATTTAGATTATGAACTTTGGACGGGACCTGCTCCACTTCGACCTTATGACGGTTTACCACACCGAGGATGGTGGCGTGCTTTTATGGAATACGGCAACGGAATTATGGGGGATATGTGTGTGCATATGTTTGATGCCACCCGCTGGCTTTTAGATTTGGATTGGCCAAATCGCATCTCCTCTCAGGGAGGAATATATGTTCAAAAGGTGGGTAAATCCAATATTTCAGATACACAAACGGCAGTTTTTGAATACGATAACCTTCAATGTGTTTGGCAGCATCGTTCTTGGGGAACACCCGCAGACCCAGAATATCCTTGGGCTTTTAAAATTTATGGTGAGCATGGAACATTGGCGGGTAGCCCAATGAAGTACGATTTTATTCCAAATTCGAAGGGAAAAAAAATCCACAAAGACTGCCTTTATGAAAGAACACAATTTCCAGAGGACTTGACCGAAAAAGATATAGAACTTCATGCTGCCCCAGCAACACGACTTCATATGCTCGATTTTCTTAAAGCGATTGAAGAAAAGCAGCAACCCATCGCAAGTATTGAAGAAGGACATCGCTCAACGGCAAGTTGTATCTTAGCAAACCTCTCTATGAAATTAAATAGAACTCTGGAGTATGACTCTCAACTTAGAATAGTCAAAAACGATCCAGAGGCTACAAAACTTTTAAAAAGATCATACAGAGAAGGATGGAGACATCCCTTACCCGAGGACTTTATTTAATGGAAATATTGTTTAAGAAAGAAAGACTTTTAGGAACTTGATTGATAACTCTTGAAGATTCATCTTCTATGAACATGTAGCGAACTCCCTGACTGTAAGCTTTTTTAACAACGCCTGCAATATCAATTTGACCTTCTCCTAAAATCACGTTGGTTTCCACATCTTCAGAACCGCTGTCATTGCCTTTAATTCCCTTTTGCATGTCTTTAAGGTGAAGCATTACAACAAAATCAGGATATTTTTCTAGTAGCGCGATTGGGCTTTCTCGTCCATGAGTAATCCAAAAAACATCCATTTCCAAGGAAAAGTTTTTGGCATTTTTAGCCATATAATCAAAAAGGGTTCCGTATTCATAAGGTCTGAATTCGTATCCGTGCGCGTGATAAGCTAGTGTAATGCCTTCGCGTTTCAGTATTGCACCAGCATCATTAAAAACTTTTACTGCCGCTTGAGTATTCTCAATATCAAATCGATTCCCATCGTGAGGAATCCATGCACACATTACAAAACGGGCCCCGTAACGCAAAGCTTTTTCAGCAACTGCCTTTGGATTATCTCTTAATTCTTCATAATCAGCACCAATACTTATTGGGTTTAAATCGTATTTATTCAATAATGCTCTGAACTCGGCTTCCTCCATACCATAGGTATCACCACCTTCAATTGTTTTAATTCCCCAATCTGAAATGGTTTTCAAGGATTGCTCCACATTCTCTTTGAATTGATTTCTCAAACTGTAAAGTTGGATACCAAATTCTTGAGCATGGATATAGGGTCCTGCAAACAGAGATAGGATAAAGAGGCTAAAGAAATATTTTAATTTCATGATAAATAATTTGAATTTGAATGTTTTATACAATAAGGTTAATTACTTTTAGAGCTTAAATATACTTCTTCATTGAAAAACTTCTTTCACTTTGGTAAAAACATTTTAAATTCTACCAAATTCATCCTTCTTCTAACCCTGTTCTTTTCTTGTATTGATCCCATAGCCCCTGTATTTGATTTTAAAGAAGATTTAATTATAATAAATGCCTTAGCAACTACGGTCCCAGGCACTACAAATATTACTGTTGAAAAAACAGCCATTGAGTTTGGAGAATACAGATCAAATTTTGTCTCGGGTTGTAGTATCGATTTGATCAATTCGGAGAGCAAAGAGCGATATCCTTTCGTAGAAAAAGACGATGTGTATAGTATTTCTGATGAATTTGCAATCCTTCCCGGTTCTCGGTGGGAGGTAGAGGTTACCTTGCCCGATGGGTCGGTGTATCGATCTACTTCTGAGGTGGCCCCCCGAACAGTTCCCATCCTTGAGATATATCAGGATTTTAACCCTGAAATGACCTACGACGAAGGGTATGGAGGCTATATCCCTGGACATGAAATTAAAATTGATTTTCAGGATCCACCCGATGAAAAGAACTTTTTTTTATATCAATACCGTGCCTACCAAGAGGAGTTGTATTGTAAGATATGTGAAAATGGAATTTTAAGAGATGGAGAATGTTTATCACAAATCAATAATCCATTACTTACAAAAGAGTATTATACCTACATCTGTGATCAGAGGTGCTGGAAAATAAGCTATAATGATGAAGTTATTGTTTTTGATGATCAATTTACTAACGGTAAATTCATAGCAAAACTCATCGTAGCAAGATTGCCCTATATCTCCAATCAGGATGTGCTTATGGAAGTGATCAAGCTTAACATTTCCGAGGAATCCTACAATTATTATAAAACGGTTAAAGATTTAGTTGACAATAACAGTGGATTAAATGCGCCTTTACCTACGGCTCTCATAGGAAATTTCTATGGAGTATCGGATCCAGATCAGACCGTTTTAGGTCGTTTTACTGCGGGATCTTCTGTGATTAAATCTATTTTCATTGAACGTAATTCAATGAGCGAGCCTACTTTAGGGAGGATCAAACTCCCTGAACCCGAAGCTTTTGGTGATCCGATTCCCAATCCGTTAACCTATGAAACCCCTTGTGAAGAGTCTCAGTATCGAACCTCGGTTTTGAGCGCAGATAAGCGACTGTTATTTGGCGAAATCGAAGTGGGAGAACAAGATCTCGATAAGGATGGGATTTTGGATTTAGAGGACAACTGTATTACTGTTGCTAATCCCGATCAAGCTGATTTGGATGGTGATGGTATAGGAGATATATGCGATAATGATGCCGATGGGGATGGATATATAATTTTTTATGAAAATGCTTGTAAATCAGAAGATACGGATGCCAATAGCCTACCCTTAGATACGGATGGTGATTTTATTCCAAACTGTGTAGATACGGATGATGATAACGACGGGTATTCAGATGAATTTGAAGATATTGCAGAAACCGACCCGCTCGATGTAAATAGTGTTCCACTTGATACCGATCAAGATGGTTTACCTGATGCTGTAGAAATTGCGAGAAGAACAAATCCTAACAATCCAGACACCGATGGTGATGGTTTTAAAGACGGAGAAGATAATTATCCAAGAGATCCTAATCGACACTAAATTTGAAAAAACAGAACACAATACAATACATTTTGACGGGACTATTTCTCCTCGGGATCCATGCATGGTCTTTTGCTCAGGAATACTCCTTAACATTAAACATTAGTGACCAAGAGACTGAAGAACCATTAAACGGGGTTACCGTGTTGATTACTCCCTGTAATTGTGGAGGGATTTCCAATGCAAGTGGAATCTTTTCCAAAAGACTCCCAAAAGGAAAATATCAACTCCGTGTTGAATATTTGGGGTATGGAACTCAAATTTTAGATGTTGAGCTAAACAAAAGTGAAAACTTTCTTGTTGCTATGCCCGTGGAAGAAGAACAACTCTCTGAAGTGGTCTTGTTAGCTCAGAAACAAAATCAAAATGTCGAAAGTCCTCAAATGGGTGTTTTGGAGCTCAATGTGCGAGATTTAATAAAAGTTCCAACAGCTTTGGGAGAATTTGATGTCTTGAAAAGTATTACGCTAATGGCAGGAGTCAATAGTTCTGGCGATATTAGTAATGGAGTTTCCATACGAGGAGGATCATTGGATCAAAATCTATTGCTTTATGATGGTGCACCGGTATTTAATCCCACTCACCTTTTTGGATTGTTTTCGGTTTTTACTCCTGATGTAATTTCTGGTGTAGATATTTACAGAGCAAATATCCCTGCAAAGTATGGAGGGAGAATAGCTTCAGTTCTCGAAATTAGAGTAAAAAATCCTTATACCGATTCCTTTAAATTAGAAGGAGGAATTGGACTGATTTCAAGTAGATTAACCCTTACAGCGCCGATAATTAAGGATAAACTGATGCTGATTGCTGGAGGAAGATCGGGGTTCAGCGACATCCTCTTTCCTCTATTGATTCCAAGGCTTAAAAACACCAAGGCAAACTTTATCGATAGCACTATTAAGCTGCTTTATCTTTTGAACGCCAACAATCAAATTACCTACACCAATTTTCTTTCTAATGATTTTTATCAATTAGATCTTATCTCCTCGATTGAAAATATAGTAGCAGAATCCAATCAATACGATTTTAAAACACGAAATCATTCCCTGAAATGGCTGCATACCTTTACTAACGAAACCAATTTAACTGGGCGTTTGGTTCATAGCAATTACAAACCCCAAAATCTTTTTCCCGAGATTGATTCAGACAACATCATAAAGTTTACGTCCCAAATTCAGTATTCCAGTGCACAACTCGAGTACACTGATTCCAAAAAAGAAGCGTTGTCTTATTATGCGGGTTTTGAAATGAAACGCTATCAAATTCGTCCGGGGAGTTTAGATCCTGGTACCGGAACAACGATTAACCCTGTTCAATTGGACAAAGAGACAGGATTTGAATCTTCTGCCTATGCAAGCCTTGATTGGAAGCCTCTACCTGACCTTACGTTTTCTACAGGACTTCGATTAACTCAGTTTGCTCTTATCGGACCTTTTGACGAGGCTCAGTACGATGCAGATGGTTTGTATGAAGGGGTAAAATCTTTTGGGAACCAAGAAACC
>Ga0255769_10004651_pt1 | contig 13211 bp, 8 predicted proteins | sample 041ome_9_FD_179637 | JGI IMG/M metagenome (GOLD analysis project Ga0255769, IMG submission 179637) | Coastal salt marsh microbial communities from the Groves Creek Marsh, Skidaway Island, Georgia - 041413US metaG (version 2) | ecosystem: Environmental > Aquatic > Marine > Intertidal zone > Salt... | reverse complement strand
AACAGACAGAGAGAGAGAGAGAGAGAGAGAGAGAGAAAGAGAGAGAGAGAGGAGCACAGACGAGCAGACGCGACAGAGAAAGAGAGCGTAAGAGAGATGATAAAACTCGTCGCCGCAAAGGTACCGAGAAGACTCTTTTCTTCCCTCGTTTTAATAGTATTCGTTTTCTCGACTTTTTTTTCTTCGTCGCGCGATGAAAAACATCATCTCATCGTCTTTTCATCGCTCTTTACGTGTTGTTTCAAGATGAAGTCTCTCGGTGTGGTTGCGCTGACCTGTCTCTCGTTTTCTTCCATATGCGCACACAAAAACACGCAGAAAAAGCAAGCGGAGGATGCGGAGAAGCGCGCCGCCGCGGCGGTGAAAGCGAGCGGGCAGGAAGGGCCGCAGAAAAGTGCCGGGGAGATTCGGTTAGCCAAAGGTATGAAATCATCACTCGTGTTGTCTCGCTTCGATGACGCTCTTCTCTTTTTCTCGGCGCGCATATCGCGTGTAATAACAATACACTGACACGTTTCTCTTTTCATTATATAAAATAGATTTAGCCGAGTTGAAGTTGGAAAAAGGGATGTCGATTAAGTTCCCGAACGGCAAGAACGACTTGATGTACTTCCAGATTGAAATCAAACCGAGCGAAAACTATTGGCAAGGCGGCAGGTTTACGTTTACGTTTAAAATACCAGACTCGTACCCGCACGAACCGCCGAAAGTGTTGTGCGACCAAATAGTGTACCATCCGAACTTGGACACGAAAGGGAACATTTGCTTGAACGTTTTGCGCGAAGATTGGAGTCCGGTACAAACGGTCACGAGCGTTATTTTTGGTTTGCTGTTTCTGTTCATCGATCCAAACGCCAGCGACCCGTTAAATAGCGAAGCGGCGAAAGATTTGATGCAATCGACGTCGAATTTCAAGTCCAACGTGAGGAAGGCGATGATGGGTGGTATTATCAACGGCGTTCGGTTTACCAAGGTCATTTGAAAGGGCACACAATAAAGGGATTAAGGAGAGAAAGAAACGGAGAAAAGGAAAACGAGACTTGAAACGACGCGCCAAAAACCGAGACGACTTTTGCGAACGAGCGTATAAATTTGTACGCGGGCGGCGTCTTCAAGTCACGCGGAGAGAGATGCACCACGCGACATACTACTACTATCACCACAATAACAACAACAACTATCGCTTAGACATGTAAAACTGATAAAATGAGAAGAAATACAAACAGGAGGAGCACACGCGCATTCATATTAAAAGAAACCAAATACTCAAAATTATCCACACAAGTAAGTCATCGGGAAACGAACTTGATGGTGTTCGCGCAACCTTTTTTGGTCACTCTCACCACCCCTTCGGGGAGGACAACTACCACCGCGGCGAGGATGACGATTCAGACTTCTTCTTCTTCTTCTTCTTCTTCTTCTTCTTCTTCTTCTTCCGTTAAATTCGTTCGACATTTAGGAGGAGGGTGTAGCCGACGAAAAACAACGGGGGTGTTAGTAGTAAGAAGAGCGACGATCGAGGAAGACGACGCCAAAGCGTTGGGGTACGGGGACAAGGAGAACATGTCGGAATCTATGAAAGAGTTCGCGGAGGAAGGGTATCCGTCCGACGACGACGACATCAAAGACCCGCGAGAGCGAGATAAAGCGATGAAAGAAGCGGTCGGGGACGTGTTGTCGATGGCACAGAGCGAAGCGGACGTTATTAACCAGGCGTACGATTTGATCGAGAAGTTAAGTCCTGGGTTGAAGTTGAAGAACAGGCCTCCTCGAAGCGAAGGAGAGGAGGGAAAGAAGGAGGAGAGTTAAGTAAAGGAATGAATGCGTGTAGTGAAAGAGGATGTGTGATGTTGTTATACATGCGCGAAAGAGTAAAAAATTAGCCCGAAACTATTTGTGTTTTGTTTTATCACTTATCGCTCCCTCCGACGAGCCTTAAAACGTCTTGTTCTCGATCAACTGTGAAATTCAAGCTCTCGGCAAACGTGTCGACCAACTCGCCGCACGTTTCGAAACGACTGCCGTCAAAGAGGACCAAATCTTCCACCAATCGCGAAGAGAATGTCTGGAAACGGTTCTGCGAGAGTTCAGCTTTACGTTTCGATTTGTCGATGTATTCCATGTCTTTTTTCTTCGCGTTTTGAGCCGTTTCCAAACGGCGTTCGTAGGCATCCATGTCGCGCATGTACGCCGTGCGCTTATCCACGCACGGTTGATACGCAGGAAACTGTTCCAATCGTTTATCGCGAATGGTACCAAACGAGTTTTGCATTGCATCCGCGCACATTGGGATGATTCGGTCGTCTATCGATCGCGTCACGTCTAATAACTTGGTCGCTTTCTCCGTGACTAAATCTTTCTGTTTTCGAAACTCGACGTCTTCATATCCTCCTTGGGTGCGAGCGGCGTTCGCGTGATTCCGTGGGTCCTCGCTCTCGTCACCTTCGGCGAACTGTAAGAGTAACGTCGAGATTTCTTTCGAGTGGAGGGAAACTTCTTTCAAAGCGGCTAAAAATTTCGCGGACTCTTTGCCGAGTTGCTGCAAAACTTTATCAGATTTCTGAACTCGTCTCCACAGGTTGTTGAAATCGTCGTCTTTCGGCTTATCGACGACGCGAACGGTTTCGAGGACCATTTGCCCCGTACGTCGCTGTAAACTTTTCATCTTGTGTTTCAAAGATTTCTTCGATTTTATATCTCCTTCCGTTTGAGGAGGTTGTTGTTGCTGCGGTTGTTGATCGACGGATTCCGAACTCGCGCCGCGTCTGCGCGCAAAGAATCCGAGCTTTTTCTGCGCGCTACCCGGTGGAACTCCACCAGCTCCACCTCGCTCATCTCTCGAGTCTCTCGAAACGTCCAACGACCTCGACTGATGTTGATCTAACGTCCCGTACGAGGACGCCATCGTCACCTCTTGCCTTTGATTCTCCACCAACAACTGCTGACCGCCCTTATACCTTCGATTCATCGCCAGTTCTTCCGCTCTCGCGTCGTTCCTCGCCTTCACGCGACTTCCTTGCTCTTGTGACTGCTTGATCACGTTCCTCAACCTATTCCCGAACGATTTATAACTCTCCGCGGAGACCGACGTTCTCAACGAGCTCGTCGACGTTCGTCCCGGATTGTTAGGATTCGGACTCGTCGCCTGCGGTGGAGTCATACTCCCACCACTCTGCAGAGACGACCGCACCATGTGACCACCACCACTGCCACCTGCCGTCGTCGACTGCGTCTGCATCGCCGAATTATACGAACTCCTCTGCGTATTCATCCCTTGCGTCCCGTCCTCTTCATCCTCCAACTCTTCTTCCTCTTCCTCGTAATCGCCTCTCCCAAAATATCCGCCAGACTGTGTCATCATCATCCCACCACCAGTCTGGCCACCGCCAGAGGACCTCACCTCCGTATCAATCGACCGATGGTAATCCGCGCTTTGCGTGTACCTCGTATTCGTCCCCCACGGGGAGGAATCTTCCTCCTCCTCGTCCGCGTACATTCGCGCGGCAACATTGGTATTATTCTCAGCAGAACCATCCCCGCGTAACGCCGAAGACGAGGATGGAAACATCCCCTCGTAATCGTCTCGAGACGGGTTCGGCGTTCGTTTTTTCGGCGGCGTCGGAATATCGAACGGGTTCGACATCTTTTCAATTCAAAAAGTCAATTTTTCTTCCCAAGACTCTCGGGATTACAAATTTGGACTTTAGATTTGATACGAACAAAAGAGAGAAAACCTCCTGGATCCTTTGCGACGAGAAAGACCGACACACGAATCTCTTATTTCTTCGTCCGTTGATACGCAGAAAACAGCAGCACAAGAGAGAGAACAGAGAGATACAACTTGTGGAAATGAAGATTTTGTGTATAAATATTAGTGCTCGTGGTATTCAAAAAACGACTTTTCGGACAATTAAATTTTTAGAAAGTTTGGGCTTCTCTTTCTTTTCTGGTCTTTGACCACCTTTCGCGCTCTCACCTCTGCCTCTTCGAAAGGTAAAAGCGTTCTCGACGACGACGACGACGATGTCTTAAGCCCCGGGCCCTAAACGACTTTCACGATTTTTCCTCGTTTGTTCCACGTCGGTTTCCAAAAACGTCGTCCACTTTTCGGTTTTTTTCAACTTTCGTATGTGCTTATCGATATCTTTGACGCCTTTTTGTTCGGCGACGGCGCGGTGGATGGCTTCGTAGCGGTCGACGGGCGCACGGTCGAGGACGGTGGCGACGATTTCCCAATCCGGGAATTTAAGGAGCCACGGGATGACGTTGTAATCGTTCAAAGTGAGCTTGTGTTCGTCTGGGATGTATTCGTTGAGCTGGTCGGTTGATTTGCCTCGAGGGAGGTCGTCGTAGTCGTATTTTCGACCGAGGACTTTGGCGAACCAGAGGAGTTGCATGTTCGTCGCGTCTGGGAAACCGTCTAATTCCGAGAGTTGTTCTTTGAACTTTCGGATGGTGATGTTCCCGTTTTTCGGAACGTGCACCACGTGGCCTTTCGATTGTAACTTCTCTCGAGACGGTAAGTTGTGCCACGCGGTGGATACTTTCACCCGAATAGGCATCGTCTCTCCGTCCGGGAACATAGATTTGTGCGCGTGGAAAAACGGATCGTTTTTGAACGCATTTTCGTTGACAGGGTAGGATGCCAAATCTGGATTTTTCTCGTTCTCGCTCGTGAGCGGTTGGAGTGGGACGTGTGGGACGTACGTCGGGGCGACCAAATCTGGGTCGTCTTGCGGAGGGAGAGCTTGCGGCATTTAGTAAACACTCGTTCGTCGTCGCAACACTACTTTTATATAATAATAAAGATATTATTCTTTTTCTCGAGATTGAAAAAAATGCGTTTTCGAGAAAAGAAGAGAAAAATACACAATTTTTACCACGCAAAACAGAGTGCACACAATTCAAAATAGTATTCCGCTAAAAAAAGTAAAACGAGAAGATTTAAGCGATACCAGCTATGGCGTCGATCAGAACCTTGTACCCTTCGCTCACGTCCCCACCGTCGATGTAATCGTTCGTGCTCTCCGCGATGGCCAGCACGTCGTTCTTATCCATTTGTTTGGATAAGAACAAGAGCAAATGAAAATCTCTCAACTTTTCGGCGTAGGACGAACACGTGGCGGAACGAGATTGAATCGCGGAGCGGATATCGTCCGCGGTTTGAGGAGGATGGAGTCTATTTTCGATTGGGAATCCAGATTGCGCAGTTCCGGTGTGGTCTTTGATCGGTACCGCGACGATCCAGAAATCGTTGTCCACCTCGGTCACGTCTTTGCGCTCGACCATGACCGGTTTGACGAGCTTCGTGTGACTGCCCCAATTGCTAAACGACGACCCTTCTTCTTCTTCTTCTATTTCTTCTTTTGTGATACCAGCAGACGACGAGGCTGGAAGTTTTGCCACGCCCGTCTTTTCGTCCAACTCGAAAAAGCCGTCCTCGTACAACTTCACGCACTGGTCGGACACTTGAAACGCCTCGAACGTCACTTGCATCTCCTCGTCTTCGTCTTCGAATTGCACGACGATAACCGTCACGAATTCTTTCCCGTATTTCGCTTGTAATTTTGCGCACAAGGTCACCTCGTGCGCGCTCATCGCGGATACCGACTCGTCGCCTCGATCCACGTCGCTTTGACTAAACACGCACCCGATTCTTTCGTATCCCATGGCGTTGGCGATCGCTTCCGCCGTTTGGCTCTCCTCGTCCTCCTCGTCCACGTGCGCCACGTACGCGTTCCCGTTTTGATTCGGCTCGTAAATCACGTCCGCAAATAACTCCGTGATCATCTCGTCTTCTTTTCCTTCTTCTTCATCTTTTTCCTTCTTCTTGCTGCTCGCATCTTTACTCTTCTCTTTCTCTTTCTCCTCCTCCGTCTTCTCCTTCTTCCTCTTCGTCTTCGTCCCGTACAACCACCCGAACCGACTTTGTTTAAATCCGAGCGTATTATTCACGTAACTCTGAAACATGTTCGCCGCGTGTCCGCAAAAAGACACCGACGCCACGTTCCCTCTCTCTTGCCTCCCAATTCGAACTTGTTTCGAAATCATCTCCTCGATCGTCCGTTTCGCCCCGAACGGTTTCGTCTCCACGTTGACTCGCATTTTCGTCACCTCTCTTTCGATCGAATCTGGATACGTCATGTAGACGATATCCCCGTGCTTCAGTTGTAACGATTTCAACGTTTTTCGAGGACTTAATACCACCACTTCTTTCTTCGTCTTCGTTTTCGTCTCGTCTGCGTTTTCTGAGGAAGTGCGGAGCAATAAACTTGGGTCTAAACTCAACGATTGATTCTCCACGGGAACGCCCCACGGTTGCTTCGAGATTAAATCTTGGACGTCCGAGATTGTTTTAACGACGTCGTTTTCTCCTCCTCCTGCGCCGTCCGCGCACTCGAGACGTTCGGTACCGTCCCGAGTGCGGATTCTCAAGAGCACCATCGATTGTTTTATTGTCTCGTTGTTGTGTTGTTTCCTCTATTCCGCGCGCGTCAAAATGGTGCAAAAAGTGAAGATTTTCTCCCGAAAAGCCGCCACAAATTCACCCGCGCGAAACAGATCCAACAGTCGTTCACCATGGCGAGAAACCAAGAGAAAGCGAACGTGCGTCTTTTTACCATCATCAAATGTTGTTTACTCTTTGTTCTTCCTGTTTTTGGAGCGTTCGCTCCTCTCGTCGTCTGCGTTTGAATCGTCGTTTACATCTCTCTGACGCGTTCGTATAATTCTCTCTTTCTCTCTCTTTCAACGACATAAACGTGATATAAACACGAACACAACAACAGGGCATGTTCAACAAATGGGTCTCCGGAAAGCAAGAACTCCTCTCCGGCATGGACAGATCCGGCAAAAGACCGAACCACACGGCAAAATGCGACGACGTCTCCCAGGCGGATAAATTCCGCTCGCAGATTTTAAGGGAAGTTGGACGCAAAGTGATGGAAATCCAAAACGAAGGCTTAGGGGAACACCGTTTGCGGGATTTAAACGACGAGATTAACAAACTTCTCAAAGAAAAATGGCAGTGGGAAATGCGGATTAAAGAGTTAGGCGGGCCGAATTATATCGTTCGAGGCGGCGGGATCGAGGAAGGGGGGGTGACGGTGAAGCCGAAAGGGTACGAGAAGTTGGAAGGCGCGGCGAGGCACTACAAGTATTTCGGCGCGGCGAAGAATTTACCCGGGGTGAAGGAGTTGTTTGAGAAGAAAGAAGAGGACGACGAGGAAGGGAAAGCGAGGAGGAAGAAACGGACGAAGACGGAGATGTTGAGGAGAGCGGACGCGAAGTATTTTGGGTTTAACGACGACGAGGAGGACGGGGATTTTTTGAAGAAGGAAAGAGAGGCGGAGATTGCGTTGAAGAGAGAAGCGGCGGAGAATTGGAAGGCGATGCAGCTGTTGAAAGCGGCGGATATGGGAGTAGAGGTGGATAAAGAGACTGGAGCGGCGTTGGTTGATGGTAGTGGTAGAAGAGAAGTTCGAGCGACGACGACGACAACAACGAGTAATAATGGTAAAAACGTAGACGTAGAAGAGCCGCCGAAGGCGTACGTGCCGCTTCCGGAGGATTCGGACATAGAAGCGCTGGTGATCGCCAAGAAAAAGCGAGAGTTGTTGGCGAAGTATCAATCGACCGATTTGACCGACGCGGAAGCAAACGCCAAGTCGCTTTTGAACAAGAGAGAATAATTGTTGTGCGTGTAAAATCAATCAAGAAAGTTTTTGTCTGTTAGAATATTATATTAGAGGTTTATGACAAAAGACCCAAGTATTTCCCAGCGCCAAGTAACGCAAACATAGCTAGTTTTTTAATATCCTCCACCGCGGAAGCCGCCGCCGCTTTGGACAAAGCCTCGTAGGCGAAAACACCCAAGACGAGCTCTTCGTCTTTACCCTCGCCGCCGCTCTTACTCTCTCTCGCCTTTTCGAGCATGCCGTTCAACACTTCATTTTGCGAATGAGCGACGTCTTTAGACACGGCTAACGTCGAGCACATTTCCAAAGCGTCGCGAGTGGTATCGTACGTCCACGTATCCAAAGGCGCGTTGGCGTGTTCGTCGAGGAAGTTTTTCGTGCACGCGACAAGTCTCGGAAAGGCAAAGTTTGCCACTCGAGCGCGATGCGTAAACGCAGCTTCGCTCCTCTTTTTCTCATCTTTGTATGAAGCGAAACGCGTCACATCGCACAATTGCGCATAACTTTCTAAAGCGACGTCGATGCGAGGCGCCGCGCATCCGCGCGCCAACGAACGCAAGAAGCGAAGAACGCATTCGTCTTCAGCAATGACAGAGTATCTGAGAACAACTTCACCGAGCGACATGACAGACGCAATCGTGAGGTCCGAGAACGTTTTCGCTTTTTTAGCCCTGCGAGAGACACTCTCGTCGTCCTCGTTCTGTTGTCCTTCTTCTCCATCGTCTTCTTCATCCAACATCGCTTCTTTGTCGTCGTCGTTATCGTCGTTAGAGCTCATAATTTCAACATTTTGTCCCAAAACAGTCTCAAACGCATCCGCGGTTGCCGACCAATCTGATTTTGCCGCCGCTTTCGCGGATATGCCGTTGTTCGAGGAAACCGCCGGTGAATTCAACGACGCGACGCCTCTTCTCGAAACCACCACGAGCGCTTGCAACGCAGTTTTTTGCATCAACACCGCGTTCCAGTTTTTCAATTGCTCGATATATTCTGCATCATCATATTCTTCGTCTTCTACGTTGGCCCTTTGCGTTAGCGTCGCGTTCCATCGTCGCGCGAGCTTTGCGATTGCTGTCATCGCGAAGCCGTACGTCTCCGCTCTCGTTTCGTCGTTCGCAACCGTATCGTACATTTCATAGAAAGCTTCCATTCCAGCTTTGGCAAATGCCAAATCCGCGGGTGTTTGCGTCGACTGGCGCTCACCATAGCCCATGGAAGTTTTCAATAAAGCGTTGAACGTTTCCACGCACACTAACGTTCGAGTTTTACCTTCTTTCGATTTGGCGCACATGTACCGCATGGATTTGAGCGCGCGTTTCTGCGCGTCCCATTGAGCACCGTCGACTGGCTGCGCGTCCTCGGCAACGCACGGAGAATTAATCAACTGTTGTAACGCAAGAATAGCGCTTCGACAATCGGCGTCGTCGAACGAATCCGACTTACCATCGTACAAAGAACCGAAGAAAGTGGCGATTCCGACGCGCGTGTTTTGCGGAGATACCGATGGCGGCAACGTGGCTTTCTCCGTCGCCACGTGCAGCGCTTTCATCGCTTTCTTCCACAGCGGTCTCGGCATACCTTTCGTAGTCGATTCGTCTTGCTCTAACAAAACTGACAAAAAATTATCCAAAGCCGCACTTCCGAGTTCTTCGCAATCGGACAGGACCGAATCGACAAAGAACGAACACATCTCGTCAAAGTTTTTGTCAAAGTTTTCCACGGTAACGAGCAACGGTAACGTGTTTCGCAACACGTTTCCGAACAAAGAGGCGTGCATGTTCACTAAAGAGAAATCCCATTCGATTTTCAGTCCGTCCGGGTCCTCTATAGACGCCGCTTTTGCAATCTTCCGGCATTTGTCGAGGGTCGGGTACACAACCTTTTGCGCGCACTCTTTCAATTCGTTCTTACTCAACAACGAAGCTCTTGAAACGAACAACGTCGCGAAAGTTTGCACGGCTAAATCTCTCACTTCTACTCGACTATCGTCGAATCGTTCGCATAAATGGGAAATGACGGGTGAGATTGAAAAGTCCGCGAGACCATTTTTTGTGACTAAGTTCAATTTGACGCCATTTCTCGTGGGGGTCATTTTTTTAGACGCCCACGACTGCACATCTGTCGCACCTTCTGGGCGGTGGCAGACATCACTGAAATAATCAGCGACGGTCGACAAAGACTGCACCGCAGACAGTGCGACGTTGATTTCGTTCCTTTGGTGCGCGTAGCTCGAGAAGCATTCCGACACCTCTCCGTAATATGCTCTGTCGATGTGCGGCAAGCACTCTTTTTCGATCACTTTCACCGTGACGAAGGATTCAATCGTTAAATCGGCGTCACCTTCGTTCTCGGCTAATTTCGCGAGCGTGCTTAAAATAATAGGCCAGGAAGTTTTCAGTCTGTTCGCGCGCTTACTCGCGAGCGCGTTTGCGAGCGACAATGACAATTGCTTCCCTCGATAATCCACGGCTTCGTCGTACATCGTCCTAACGAACGTCGCCACACAACACTCGACGGTTTCAAATCCGACCGATTTGGCATATGCCACATTCTTCTCGTCGAGATCTAAATCGGTTTCGAGAACGTTGATGGCAATTTTTTCGTAAATTTCGTGCGCTTGCTCGCGAGGATTCCCTGTTTCCTCCAATATGGTTTTAAGAAAATGTTTCGCGCACGCGTCCCAAAACAAGGCAAACCTTCTCGACGCGTTGACTTCCATCACCGCGCGTAAACGCTCCAAGCTGCGCAAGCGAATGGATGTCATTGGTTTCTTTACTCCGTTACTTCTCGCGTTATTCTGTTCTGCTAAAGCTTTCTTCTTCGCAGAAGATAAAGCTTGTTTCTCCGCCAAGGCCCGAGCCTCTCGCAATTCCCGAATGTTTGCCTTGATCAAGGCATCCACCACGTGCATCAAATCGTCGTCGTCGTACGCATTCATGGCGTTGAACATATCTTGCGCGGCTTCCGAAAAGACGTAGAATTCTTCTTTGTATTCGTATTCAGTGTTTGTCCAGTTAGATGGTTTCAATCCATCTGGGACGTACTCTCGCACTCTCGATTTCATAGTCTTCTCCGCAACCCCTAACGTGCGTTCGAGAGACGCGATGGTTTCTAATACCATAAACCAAGAGTCTTCCAAGTGCCCGTTAGACGCGTCTACGATGTTGAATATAGCTCTTAAACTCAACGCATTCTTTACGGACAGCTTTGGAACGATATTTCCGTTATCGTCGAATTGCTTTTTGGGCATTTGCAAAGCAAAGTGACACAACGTGCCTAAAAACGCCTCTCTCGCGAGTTTGTGTTTGCATTTCACCGACGCTCGGCCGGCGTTTTGATATGCTTCCAATATGTATAAGCACGTGTCGTCGTTTTCGGCTAAGTCGAGAGTTAACGAAAACGTAGAGGCTAAGGTTTCCCAAACCGCGTCTAGCATTTTCTTGGCGGTTTGAAACTGTTTCGGCGATTCGTTCGAGTACATGACGCGTTCGATCGTTTGCGCTGCGTTTAACAAACCTTCGATGGCGATCGTTACTGCTCTGGTAATGTAAGCTTCCGTGTTTTCGAGGTCTGCGATTTCGTCGTGATCTTCTCCTCCGTCATCAAGATTATCTTCTGCGTCCTTTTTCGTCTTCTTTTTGGTCGAGATGGATAACTTTTGCATCTTCTTCTCGAATTCTTTCTGAACGGCGTCGTACACCGCGCCATGGGGTTTCGACGAAGAACTCATCGTCGGCTCCGAATTACTCGCGGATAAACCAGATTGTACTGTTCTCGCTTGAATCAAGCAAATGCTCGCTAACGGAGTCTCGGCGTTTGCGTCGTCCATTTTTGTCGGGTCGCAGTACGCGTCGTGTAAGAACGAGCAGATATCGTCATCGGAGCAGAAAAATCTCAAGACTTCCAACGAGGACGCTCGCAACCAAGCCGGCATTTCGCTTTCTAAAGAAGACATTAATCGAGCTAAAGATGTCTTTATGAACGCCTCGAATCCGTTGCCTCGACCTATTTTCACAATAATCTCTAAAGTTCGCAAAACGACGCGTCTTTGAGCAAAATCTGTCGTCTCCGCCGCGCAGAAAAATTTCTTTTCCAACGTCGCCTCGACGATTGGGCAGAAGCGTTCTTTCAACGTTTTCATCAACGTTTGGTTCTTTTGGAAGAGATCGAAATGAGACTCTACCAACGCGTTGCACAACTCTAAGCTCGCAATAGTCGCCACCGTGGACTCTTGCACGCGTTTATACTCGCAATCGATGGCACCCGATAAACAACCGTCCTCTTCGCTTCGACTCATGGTCACTAAATCCTCAAACGCTTTCTCGGCGACCCGCACGGCTTCTTTATTCTCCTTCTCTTTCGCCTCAACGAAAACAACCTCTAATATTCTCCTCGCGCTCGAAATCGCCTGACTGACCACCATTCCGCTCTCTTTCGCCGTCGCGCTCTTCTTCGCCAAATACATCCCCCTCGCGCACGCGCCCAGCGCGATCGAAACGCTCGCCTCGCTCACTCTCGGCACGTTCTTCCCGCTCTCCATCACCGCCGCCAAGCACTCCAACTGTTCCACCCACGTAAACGCGGTGGTATTGGTATGTTCCACCAAAAACGTCTCCGGCACTTGCGACGCTTTTTGCAAGCACTCCGCCAATCGATTCTTATGCACGCACTCCGCTCTTGCCAGTTTCGTTACGCCGGATAAACCGCGCGCGCACATCTCCGAGGACTCCTCGTTCGTAATCGCCATGAGGAATAAATGTAACGCGTCCTGTATATAAAGGTGGTGTTACAAGAGATCAATAAGATATATTATATAAGGTCAGTTTTGTTTTTCGAGAGCGTCCTCCCGAGAGCGTCTCTCGTTCGCCCAAGCAGCAGCAAGCACAAAGCGCTTCTCCTTCTCTCTCGAATCCATTAATCCAATCACATCGGAGCGCGTTTCGCAGCGTTCGTACTGATAAAAAGAAGAGATCGAGCGCGACGGAAACGAAAATAGAAAAGCTTCGACATCATCGTCATCAAAGTTGTGGTCGTGTCGGTACCTCATTCTTTTCGAACCATTCCCGTTCGCTCGTGTGTCTCGCCACCGCGCGGATTTGAGAAAACACGGTTTCCCCGCACTCGCGTATTTCCGGTTGCGCGTTTACACTCGCTGCTCCAAAAAAACCGCCGAGAGGAGAAGAGGATCCTTTCGCGAGAAGCGAGATTTCTTTCACTTCGGGTTCGATCGACTGGTACAACGTCTCGTTGTTCGCCATTCTTTATAAAGTGCTCGTGTGAAGTGTTTTCTCGAGGAGAAAAGTGAGGCATTCGTCACACTTCTGCGCGGGTGTATTCACGACAAAACGTCTCTCTTTCTCTCTCTCTCTCCGCGTGTGTACCACCAAAACCTGTACCAAAACGACTTTAACATGACGGCGTCGTCCTTCTCTGAAGGAGGAAAAGGAGGAGAGGAAGGTAAAGAAGAAGAAGAAGAACGAGACGTGATGAGTCGAGCGGAGTTCGTGTCGAATC
>Ga0255769_10004643_pt1 | contig 13226 bp, 12 predicted proteins | sample 041ome_9_FD_179637 | JGI IMG/M metagenome (GOLD analysis project Ga0255769, IMG submission 179637) | Coastal salt marsh microbial communities from the Groves Creek Marsh, Skidaway Island, Georgia - 041413US metaG (version 2) | ecosystem: Environmental > Aquatic > Marine > Intertidal zone > Salt... | reverse complement strand
TAAAGACATTCGCCCACAACTCCTCTGATATCAAACTTGTTCTTGAGGGTGAAAAACTTCAAAAAAGGTCCTAAGACCTAAACCACTATTCTTTAACGAGTTACAAGGATAAGCTGCAGCTTTCCCAATTTGGTCGATTTTCAAAATAAAAAAGCCCGAACCGGTTTTTTGAAAACGTAAGTTGTTGATTTATAAACAAATGAAAGGTCCAAAAACAAGAAAAGAGATCAAAAATGACCTCTTTTTGTAAGTTGCTCCTCCTCTTGGGCTCGAACCAAGGACCCTCTGATTAACAGTCAGAAGGCTTTTTTTGAAAACACCCTTCAAGTCTCTTATTTGCAAGCACTTATACTCTCAAAGAGCCAAATATTGTTGATAATAGCACTATCCAGTAAAAACAAGGGATTCTGACATAACTTTTTAATCTGAGGGGCAAATTTAGGGGCAAATTTTAGTAGCTTCGTAATATGACTATAGGATTTGTATATAAAACGGTTAGAAAAAGCGATGGAAAAGCTCAATTGTATATTCGTTTTAAGGATGGTACACTGAAAAGAAAAGATAACGATAAACGCATAAAAATTGATGGAGTATTTGTTCTTCCCAAACTATGGAACAAAACTTTTAGTAGGGTAGAGCCTTCACATGAAAATAGTGCTGCTATAAACGACAAGCTTGATAAATATTGGGCAAAAATGAAGGATGTTAAAAACAAATACACCCTCGGTCAGATTGATTTTGATACTGCAGCAAAAATGCTTTCCTCAAGCGAATCAGCAAAAAGTATAAAGGAGTATATAAGAACTGTTTTTAAGGACTATAAAAAGCCAAAACATACAAAAAACTGCATGGATACAGTAACAACAGTGGGGAATCATCTTGGAATTAAGGACCTTCTTTTTTCAGATATTACAGAAATCAATTTGATTAAGGTTAGAAATAAATTAGATAAAGAAGGAAAAAGTCCAATCACATTCAATACGTACCTTACTAATATTAAAACAGTATGTAATCATGCTCTAGAAAAGAAATACTTATACCAAGATTTTACATTTGGTAACGATCTAAAAAATAAAATACCACCAATGCCAATTATACATTCAGCTTCGCCTGATGATATTTACAGGGCAATTGACAATATCATACTTAAAACAAAAAGAAGCAGCAGTTATGCAACAGCCCTAAGACAAGTTGAGGCAGTTGGTTTTTGGCTTTTGATGTTTGCAATGAGAGGTTTTTACCAAGAAGATATTCATGATCTAACCTCACATGATTTAGACTATGATTTTGAAAGAGAGATTGATTCTATTAAAAAAGGATATAAGGATGAAAAAATTATAGGAAGAAAACATGTTTATATGCATAGAAGGCATAAAGGTCAATATCCAATGAATATGTTAATGCTTCCTCCTATTGAAAACTTGATATCATTTCTAAGAAAGCTTATTGCATTAACTCATCCACATATTAGTTGTTATAGTAATAAAGATTTAGCAAAATCGAGGGAAGAACTAATAAAATCTAAACCCAAGGAGGAGGTTGATTTTCTAAAGATTTTTGCAATTACAAATACTGGAAGTCCTAAATTATTTGACAATACATGGAGATTATTCAGAAAAAAAGCAAAAGAAATAGGTCTTCCAAAATTCAAAGAGGCACGAAAAACATTTATGACTATTTCAGATGAGCTCGGTGTGCCTGACAGTTACAGTAGAGCATTAATGGGACAAAATGATCCAACTATTTCAAAGTTTTATAAAGACATGTCAAGACCAAGAATAGTTGGAAAATTAGCTTATTATCATTTAGCCATTCTTAGAGAATTTGACACAATAAATCTTTTTAATTATTTGGTTGATCATTTATGCAAGAATTTTTTCGCTCCTAATCACCGTTTATTTTTTTCAATGCATAAAATATCTTTGAAACAAGATGAATTATACAGGGCTTATGAAAATTTAACCACTAACTTACTTGAAAAAAGAGATATTAAATTACTTTGAATTTAAACAGGTCTAATCAGCCATGATCAATACCCCTTCATAACTCTCTCAGATTATCCTTTGATTAAGCTTTAGTTAATGAATCAGCAAGAAGTTAATTCTCCACCATAAAAGTATAACGGTTTTATCATTATAAGTTGCTCCCCCTATTATTCAAAGTTGCAGCACAATTTCCTTTTTTGACGGACTATTTATTAGTTAGTAAGAAACGTCCGTAAACTTCCTCTAATTTTGAAGGAAGTGGATTGATGATTCCTTGGTTTCAAAAATTTGGATAACGTTCTCTGTATGGTGTCGTAGTTATCCCTCAGGGTAGTTATGCACTATACAGATTGTTAGCGGCTTTGTTTTTTATTGTTTTAACCACTCCTTGAATTTAGATACTTTTAATCGGCTGACAATAACTTTTTCATCAGTATTTATCTGAAGTTTTATCATTATTTTACGATTGAAATAAGGTTCAAATGAAACGACTGCTTTTCGATAGACTAACATTTGTCGATTGATTCGAAAGAATTGGTTAGGGTCACAAACGGACTCTATATAATCGAGTTTTTTAAATATTGGACATTTTTTATTCTCAAATGTATGGAGATATACAGTTTCGTTTTGTAGTGAGAATAAAGCTATATCTTCTGTTTTTATAATAATCGTCTTTTCTCGATTTTGAGTCAGAAAATTTTGTTGATAAGGTTTTGATTCTTTGGTCTCAAAATTAATTGGTAACGGAATACTTGATTGTAAATTGGCAATCAACTTTTTGTACTTGTTTAGTGCATCATGGATTTCTTTCTCCTTAATAGGCTTTAAAATATAATCAATTCCATTGTTTTTGATAGCATTCATGGCGTACTCATCATAGGCGGTGCAGAATATAACTGGTACAATTACATCAATGTGCTTAAATATTTCAAAACTATGCCCGTCCGCCAATTGGATATCAAAGAATAAAAGGTCTAAATTCTTTTGATGTTTACTTAAATATTGAACAGATTCTATTACAGATTCAAGTTTTTCTACAACAATAAAATCGCTGTCATGCTCAATTATTTCCTGCAACAATAACGCGGTATGGGATTCATCTTCTACAATGAGTACATTCATCGCTTATATTAGTTTTAGTTGAATACAAAATTGCTCAGGTGTATGATTGAAATTAAGTCCATATTCTATATTCATTAATTCGTATCGTTTTCTTAGTACTTCCAAACCCATCCCAGTTGAGTTATTATCTCCAATTTTGGCTTGAATATTATTACATATTCTGATATAAAAATCTTCCGTACTTGTAATATTAATTAGCAACGGATTTTTAGAAGTCATACTGTTATGTTTAAAGCAGTTTTCCACGACTGTCTGCAATGCCATCGTGGGTATACGATGTTCGTGCAAAGATTTATCAATATTTAGCTTTATTTGAACCGCTTTTTCATTTCTACTTTTCATCAAATACAGATAGGATTGTAAGACTTTTAATTCTTCGGAAAGTGGAATAGTGGTATTTTCATTATGTTTTAAAGTCTGTCTATAGAAATCTGAAAGACTCAAAACAAAATGTTCACTCCCCGAATGTTGCTGACGTATCATTGAACGCAATGTGTTTAAAGAGTTGAACAAAAAGTGCGGGTTAACTTGAGTACGAAGTGTTTTTAGTTGGGCTTTATAATTTTCGGTTTGAAGTTGCTCTTTTTCCAAAAGTAATTTTGATACTTTTCGTTGCGATTTTAAGGCATATTGAATAGTTAAAAAGAACATAAAAGGAATAACCACTCTAATAAATACCCCATCTGAACTGACATCAAATAGTTTATTGTTGAGTACAATTAAGGTTGTGGTAATGCCAAATAATATCAATGCATACCATTTCTTGTTATCTTGTTTTATATCCCAAAGTAACCACAAGAAATACCATAAACTGTATAGTACCAAAGAAGAATAAAACCATGCACCAAAAACAGAATAATCTATTGATGAAATCATTTCATTACGGGAATAAAATCGTAATGCTGGCAGTAACAATGCCAGTATAATTGGTACTATATCGTCATTCTTAATTTTCAAACTTTATATTGTGATTTTTGCTTATCATCCTATCTTTTTTAATCATTGACTTTCTGGTAAGTATTCCCTAGATCATCTTGAACCACAATAGCGTCACCATTTGATACTAATTCAATTTTTTGCTCAAGAGTTTCACTTTCGAAGCTCCATCCGGTAGGGAGAGTTAGTTGGTTTTCTAGATTTTCCAAACCTTCAATCTTTAGGTCAGGATTTATCATTGTTGTGTAGGACTGCATAATATATTCTTCGCCAAATGGGTTAATAAGTTTATAAATCTGATTATTTTTCTTGTATTTCCATGTGGTGAATCTTATAATATTATGCTCGGAATATTTGTCAGCAACTTCAAGTACTCCATCTATTTGGGCAGCCAATTTCATTTGAATATTTCCAAAAGTTCCAATTTTATCATATCTAATATTTTCATCACCACGTCCTGGTCTATTTATTACCCAAAATCGTGGACCGTTGACATGAACGTCAATTGCTCCATACATTATTTTAAGTTCTTCTCCATCAATCTCTGACCAATCCTCACTTGGACATTCATTACACCCCATTGTGTTGTATACTTCAGTAATTGTATCGTTCCCATTAACAAAAGTAAATAGTAGCTCGCAATACCTTTTGTTTCTGAAATCAACTAGTAGTGAAGAGCGTTGAGTTTGTTTGTCATTTGGTATCGGACTTTCATAATAGTTCTCAGGTAAATCCATTTTACTACAGGAGGTTAGTAGTAAAACTACACTAACCAATGTTGCTAAAGAAAATTTAAAAATCATTTTATTCATTTTTTATTGTTTTAAATTTTAAGGTTAAATCCAATACAAAGGAAACCGTAATATTTAAAGTATCCCCTTTCCGATTAAATACTGCATCTACCCATTTTCCTTTCTTGATGGCGAACAACTTCCCTTTGAACACGCCATTTTTCTCAACAACTTCTTTAATCATCAGTCTGCCAATTGGGGCTTTGGAATTATCAGAGGATAGTATTGTACCCTCGATTTCATTGTTGGTTTTTTTGATTTTGGTGTTTTTTTTTCCTGTATTCCAAATGCCTTCTATGGATTGTTGGGAATTAATGGAAAGGGTGGAAAAAAGGACAAACAACAAAATTGGTAACTGCTTCATATTGAGTTGTTTTACCAAATAAGCAGGCTGTTATCAGCCTACTTATTATTGTGGACAACTACGTGCCAGACCGTCAAAAGCACTTATTTCGGTTGTACACTCAAATGTGGTAACATTTTGAGGTTCATCGTTAGCATTGTATCGTGTAACCGTGTATGTTACTGGAGTATTACTTAGATGCGGTTCTCGTAGATTATACCATCCGATGTGAGATCCATCAAGGTCTCCGACTTTCATCGTCATACCATCTTGTAATAAAATACCTGTTACCCAAAGCCCTTCTCCATAATCCTGCTGAGGAGATAATTCCCAATTTTGATAGCCTTCTCCACCTAATTGCCATGAATGTTTGACCCACCATTCACCAGTACCATCTCCTTGCATCAGTTCTTCACCACTTCCATTTAGATAAACTGCATCAGGATGAAAACATACAGTATCTCCATTCATTAAAGTAGTACATTCACCAGGCTCAACTTGTGGAGGTGATATCACTTGCCCATTAACTTTCATTTGGGCATATACCGTAGCCCTATTAGTGGCGGCATCAATGTGCATATCATTAATAATTTTTACTGGAAAAGGAACAGTAGGGTTATTAACATCTGCGACCCAGTATCCTTCATGGTCATTAAGGTCAGAGCAAACTCTTATAATCGCATTTTCAACAATGGTAATTGCTTCTTGTGGATAGCCCTCTGCAATTAATTCATTAATTAAAGCATCATTAGTGCTTTCATCACACCTTGTCTCTGCATTGATAGCTAAATCATTTAAATAATTGGTAATATTGGCTTCTTGGCTTTCATCCAAACTACCTAATTCATTGGTTTCTTTTATTCCATTAGCCAACCATCTCCCTCCTTTGTCTAATGGGTCAAGTTGTGCTAAGGTAGTTTCATAGTTTACAATTTCTAATGTTGATGAATCATCATCCTTACTACAAGATGATAATAAGACCATTGCTGAAAATAGTGCGATTAAAGAGAAAGAGATTCTAAAAATCATTTTATTCATTTTTATTGGTTTAAAACTTTATCGTTAAATACAATGCAAATAAACTATGATTTTTATTTTCCAATTAGATGAAATAAAGTGAAGTGAACATCTTTTAAGGTGAATTGAACAACTATTGCACTAATAGTAGGTTTTTCTTTTTTTTAATTGCCGCTAACTCCTTATATGTAGAATAAATCTCCTGTTTATAGGTAGATGTTTCTGGATAATAGGAACTTTTGTACTCGTTTATCATTTTATTACAGAAATAATGAAATAAATTCTTATATGACGTTAAATTTTTTCAATCCTATTTTAAACTGGTCTAATAATCGCAGGAGGATCTTCTTTAATCTTTGAAGATGTTGAACGAAGTCTTTTAATTAAAAAACGGCTACACTATAAAAGTATAACCGTTTTATTATTATAAGTTGCTCCCCTTGATGGACTCGAACCAAATGATTTCACATAGGGTAAAAAAATTGACTCCGATATAAAAACTACTCCGATTGGGGTTTAGGGAAAAAGTTCTTTCTCAGTTACAAGAAACCTCATCTTTGAAATAACTTATGTTAAATCTAACATAAGTTAATTAGTATTAGACCCCTTTATGGGTAGTGGAACTACTGGGAGAGTTTGTGATAAGTTGGAAAGGAGTTTTGTGGGGTATGATTTGAAAAAATACTAGTCAAGTGTAAATCGAACTCCAAAATTAATAAAGGGAACCATTGAGTATCTGTCAACCGATTTAATAGTACTTGAGGTTGAATCATACAAATAGATTCTCTCCAATACATTTCTTCTGTTTGTAAGGTTTTTAAAAGCAAGTTTTAAATCCATTTTAAAATGTTGATTCATACGAATCCTTTTTGTGAGGCTCGCGTCTAATCGTTGAAAGGAAGGAAGGAATTCAGAATTTAGATCATTATAGTCAAGCACAACTTTTTGACTAATGATTTGATACCCGTTTGGGGAAGAATAAGGGACACCACTTCTCAATATACAGTTAGAACTCAAATTCCACCCTTTATACGTATAATTCACACCTATAGTCAAAAGGTGTTTTACCATAAAATTACTATTAAACCAAAGCCCCCCTTTTAAATCATCAAATCTATTTTGATTGTCTTGATAACTATAATTGGTCCATAAATTTAAATTATTCCAGTTTTTTTGCAATAACAAATCAACACCCAAAACAGAGGCCTCTCCAAGATGGTAATCACTATCATTTCGATCTAGATATCCAAAATTAAAAGTTGTTATACCCCCTAATTGTCGGGCATAAAAATCTAAATCAAAAATTGTTCTCCCTCCTTTTCTGGTAACACCCAAACTATACTGTGTTGATTTTAATAATGGATAGAGTTCATTTCCCGCTAACGTCCAAAGATTATTTGACCTCGAGTTTGTATTTTGGATGGTCTCATTTATTTTAAAAATCGTTTGTGATTTTTTTTCAAAAGAGGTGTTTATAATCCATCTTTTGCTGATTTTTTGATTTAAATTAATTCTAGGCTCAAGCCTCGAAATTCCAAGTGATTGAAAATAATTGTACCGAAGACCAACATCAATAGAATTGTTTTTAAAAAGAGAAGAATTAAAAGTTGAATACAAGACAATATTTAATCCTTGAAGCGATTCAGTAAGAATTCGTTCTTCGTCATTAACCCTATTTTCATTTAACAAATCAACATTTCGATAAAGGAATTCTGACCCAAAAGTCAGATCATTTTTTCTAAATAAGGATGTTTTGTGATTTGAGTTAAGAAGGAATTCTTGAATATGATTTTCTCTTTTTGTTAAGTCTTCAAACTCTTTTTCTGTTTGTATTTCATCCGCTTCCATTTCATATTGTATTAAGTCTCTTTCGTAACTTAATTGATAATCGTAGAACGAACCGTTATAGTGGTGATTCCAATTTCCTTTTCCCAAATCCATTCTGATTCCAAACCCCGAGCTTATCGTATTGAGATAATCACTATAATCGATATTTCCTTGGATCAGTTCATATCCAATTTGGTCTTCCAAATAAAAACCGTGTATGTCTATATTTATCTGTTCTTTAAGGAAAATTCTAGAGGAAAAACTAAAATCATTGTAATAGATCCGTTGCTCAGAAAAAACTTGTTCTTCAAAAGGATTGGTTAATTCAATTTTATTAAACGTATTGGTTTTAAATTGATCAGATAAAATAGTATTGAATGCTGTTCTTGCGGATATATTCAATTGAATTTTATCATTAAAATTACCATGAGCTACAAGATCACTATCCAATAAACCAATTCCAAAAGACCCAATAATAGGTTTTGTATTTGATTTGTAACTATCTAATAAAATCAATCCAGAGGTGTGTTCTCCGTATGAAGCAGGCACCCCTTTAACATATAATTTTACATTTTCTATACTAAAAGGATTTAGGGAAGATAGAGATCCGTTGGCATGATTATTTTGATATAGCCTGATTTGATTCCAAAGAATTTGATTTTGATCTGGTGTTCCTCCCCTTATAAAAAGCTGATTGTCTTCGTTTGGAGCGTTAACTCCAGGAATAAGTTTAAGTAATTCAAAATAATCTGGATTAATAGTTCCTGGACTTGATTGAAATTGATTTAGATTAAACTCAAAACTTCCCCCACTTACTTTTTCTATGGGGGGGGCAATGTAATTTACAATTACTTCGTCTAGATCAATTTCATTTGTATTAATATAGTATTCAGGACACGTTTCAGAAAAATCAATAGACTGTGTTTTTGTTCCAAATTTTTCTGACACAAAAGTCAACTCTTTTATAGAGGGGTCCACATTTTGGAAATAGAAATACCCCATATCGTTCACTTCAGAAAATCGATTTCCCAGGAGTATTGTGGCATTTTGAATAATCTCATCAAATAAATCATTTTTGAGATAGCCACAAACAACACCCAATCCCATTTTATTAATGGAAAGAATGATGTCTTTTCCGTCTTGATTCCAACTCATTTTATATTCTTGCTCAAGGATGTGTTTAAATTCTTCAAGAGAAGGAGGTAGAACAGTATGTAGCGGCAGATATCCCGATATTAGAAGATCATCAAAAGTGAAAGTGATATTGTATTTTTTTTCCGCTTCAAAAAGTGAATTTTTTAGGGAAGGAGTCTCTTCTTGTGCAACTAATTGTAGGGAACCGAATAAGACTATAAAAAAGACAAAACGCATTTTATTCTTCAATTAAAATAAAGTTGTTGATGTTTTGTTGAACAACCTTAAATGAAAAGGGTAAACTAATTGATCTTAGCGCCTTTTCTTGATCTTTTAGATCAACTGTACCTGTGAAGTAATTGTTTTTTAATGAGGAAATTTGAATATTAATATTGTAGAGTTTACTTACTACATCGACAACATAATCTAAAGGAACTTTATTGTAATAACTAGTAGACAGATCAGTATATTGGTTTAGATCAATTTCATAAACCCCTTTTGTGATAGAACTAAAAGACAATCCTTTTGTCAAAAAATAGGTTTTTTCTCGGTGTGTTACTTTTACTTTTCCTTCAGTACAAATAACCGTAAAAAAATTTCCATTATCAATTATTTTAAATGCAGTTCCTAAAACTTCAACAATACCATTAGGACTGTCAATAATAAATGGACTGCCTTTCTCAACTTGAAAATAAGCCTCCCCAGTCAACTTAAGTTTTCTGTTGATTAAGTTAAAACTACGTTGGTGTTTAAGTGTTGCACCAGGGGCTAATTGAACTATGCTCCCATCTGAAAGGTCAACTTGATTAAAAGAATTTGGAGAAGTATATGTTTTTTGAGAGAGTATAAAACTACTAATGCCCACCAACACAACAAAACTTGCTGCAATTGAATAGACCCAATTTAAAGTCTTTTTTTGTGGTTCCCTTTTCTCAGGAAGTTGTTTCATGAAAACTTCCCAATGCAAATTTTCTGGAATACCGATTTCCAATTCTGAGGAAACTTCTTTAATCTTACTATATCTTTTTAACGATTCTTTTCCTTCGAGTTTTTCGAGCTCAAGATCACTAAGTGTTCCTTCAATCCACGAGGCCAGATAAGTTGACTTGTCCATTATTTTTTTCTCTTTAAATCTACTCCTAAGGAGCGGTTTAGTTCCTTTAAGGCATGATGCATTCTTTTTTCAACAGTCTTTTGACTCACCTCTAATTGTGTTGCAATCTCATGATAGGTTAAATTATCGATACGGTTCATTAAAAAGACAACGCGTTCTTTTTCATTTAATTGATTGATCGAATGGGTTAATTTTTCTTTGAATTGCTTTTCTTCTAACAAATCTTGAGGGGATTCGGAAAATGTTACCTCTTGGACTGATTTTCCTTCTGTTTTTTGATTTCGTTTAATTTCATTTAAACTCAAATTTTTTCCCATCGTAAAAATTAGACTTTTAATATTACGCAAGTCAAACTTTTCACACTGATCCCAAAGTTTTAAAAAAACATTTTGTGTAATGTCCTCTGAAAGGGTTTTGTCTTGAAAGGAATAGGTCAAAAATCGATACAAGTCTTTCGAATACTGCTTGTATACTTTTTCAAATACAATTTTATCACATAAAGAATTTAGAGGAACTACTTTCATTTATTGAATGTTAATTCAAAATCAAAATTCAAAACATCATCTATTTTAACCATCATAAAAGAAGGAAGTTGGATTTTATAATCAGTGGGTTTAATTTCGAAATTACCACTTAAAATTATTTTATTCCCTACTAATTTTTTAACACCAACAATAGTAACATTTTTATGAACCCCATGAAAATCTAATTGTCCATGAATGAATAGAGAGGCTTTTTTTTGTTCCATTAAATTAGAGTAAAAACGAACTTGTGGATAAGACAAGGACTCTAACACTTCAAGGGCATGAGCGTCACGCCCTTCATTTTTGCTATCGAAATCTTGAACGAATGCCAATACTGCCATCTCTTTTATCTCTTGGTTATTAGTATTTAATACTAAAACACCTTTCACCTTTGTATTTACTCCTTTCCACGGGTGGAGTATGTGATTGGCAGAATAGGTAATTTTGCTCTTCTCCGTATTGAGTTGATATTTTTGCTCCTGAGCAGTGAGCATCAGAACACCCATAAAAAAGATTGGATAAAAAAGGAGTCGAATCATATTTAAAATTTAAATGAAAGAATGGCTAAGGCATAGCTCCCAAATAAAGTGAAAGAAGCCGCTCTATGGTAAGATTTATTGCTTTCAGACAATAGGTTAGTTGCAATCATTGCAGAAAAATGAACAGTTGCCAACCATCGGTGTGCTTTGATAGAATTTAACCCTTTTGATTTAATACTCAGTAAGGGAGGAGGGGCAAATAGTGACAATCCTGCTCCTGTAAAATAAGAAGCAGTAGTAAAAACACCAATTGATTCATGAAGGTCCTCAAATCTATCATTGCCCTTATATAGTTGAACCCCTGTAATTCCCTGGCCAATCATTCCCAAAAGCGTAGCGTATCCAATGAGTTGATGAGCAGTTAACATCCCTCTTCTTATTTTCATTTCCCGCTCCCGACTTTCTATCGAGAGGGGAAATAAATTAGTTTTTCTCATCAATCCCTTTTCACCCCATAATATACTTTGGGTAAAAATCATTGATTCCGGAAGAAGTTTTACTTCGGTGGGTTTGTTTTCGATTTCATCGAATAAAGAACCCAAGACTTGACTGTAGATTCCCTGGGTAAAAACCAGCAAAAAAATTATTGAATAAAACTTAATCATCTAGTCTAAGAAAATTGCCGTTAAGATCAAAAATTAGTTCAACATCACTAGACAATTCAACTTCAATTTTTTGATTTTCAATTTCAACTTCAGTTACAGAGTCATTAGGATAGTTCGCACTGATATAGTCTGCTATTTTTTGTTGAACCGCTTCACTTAAGGTACTACTAGATAAAGAACTGTATTCATTCTCATCATCATCACTGTCATCATCATCATCACTGTCATCATCATCATCGTTGTCATCTTCATCGTCGTTGTCATCTTCATCATCTACTTCAGTAGTTAAATAATCACCAGAGAGTGTAAAGGATAATTCTGTGTTTCCAGAAAGTTCAATCTCAATGATTTGGTTTTCAATCTCCACTTCAGTGATTGTTTCTCCCGTATGATTTTCGTTGATATAAGCGGTTATTTTTTGCTGAACCGTTGAACTTAAATCGGTATCAGACAGATTTTGGTATTCATCATCTTCATTAGAAATACCGTCACCATCAATATCATCATCATAGTCATCATTAATTCCGTCTTCATCAATATCAGTACCATTATCCTCTATACCATCATTATCATTGTCAACATCAGCTAAATCATTAATTCCGTCACCATCACTATCAGTACCGTTGTCTATTGTACCGTCACCATCAACATCAACATCAGCATCATCATTGATCCCATCGTTGTCAGTATCTTTACTTGTGATTGAATCATTTTTCTCTGAATTTACCTCCTCATCAACAGCGAGGGTTTCTATTTCATCGATCAAATTTTGATCATCGGTAATTTCTTCTGTAGAACAAGAAAATAAAATAATTCCTGTAGTGAGTAATATAATTTTTTTCATTTGATTAAACTTTTAAAATATTAGTTGTTTTATTATATAACAATCAACTTATGTTTTACCCTACCAACTTTTTTAAAAATTTTATTTATCATCAAAAAAACTGACTCGGATATAAAAGTCACTCCGATTGGGTTTAGGAAAAAAGTATTTTTTTCAGTTACAAGAAACCTCATCCTGTATATACTGATATATTATTCAATTCAAAAGTTTTTAGAAGAGTCTATCAAATCTTCTTAGTACTTCATTTTGATACATTTTGATTAATTAACCTCTTAACTTTAATATTACCTTTCATACTATTTTCCCACTCTAATAAATCATTTTCAGTGATGTATTTTGAATGAGTAGATACCTCTATCATTTTTAATCCTCTATTTCTTCTCCAATCTTCTATGGTTACTCTATCTACTCCGTAGAGTTCCATTAAATCCTTTTTACTCAATCT
>Ga0255769_10004627_pt1 | contig 13249 bp, 18 predicted proteins | sample 041ome_9_FD_179637 | JGI IMG/M metagenome (GOLD analysis project Ga0255769, IMG submission 179637) | Coastal salt marsh microbial communities from the Groves Creek Marsh, Skidaway Island, Georgia - 041413US metaG (version 2) | ecosystem: Environmental > Aquatic > Marine > Intertidal zone > Salt... | reverse complement strand
ATTCCGGTTTCATCTGGAAAAGTCTTGTGCAATTCCACAAGAAATTGGGAGAGCATGTCGTTAAACGCAGTGACAGACGCCATTTTCTTAATTTTAGGGCTAAATCTTTAAGTTTAGAAAGGTTCGCTAGAGATAGTCTCTCTCTGTCCAAGACCATTCGCGACAATAAAATAGACAAGGATCGCATTGAGTACAGATGGCTTGGTATATTTGTTCAATTCCAACTTGCCTTCGTTGTTGAGTTGAGCCTTTACATGAATGTAACCAGCAGTTATGGCTCCTGCGATAAGAGCGGCACTCACGGGATCTCGGAGATATTCGGATAGATCTTCCATTTAATTATACGCAGTTTTTTTTACACGCTGTTCTGGGGCATCTCCAAAAAAGACACCCTCATCTTCGGGTTCTTGCATGACATGTTGTTCCATGGGTTGATCTTCTGGTTCTGGTTCTGGAGCTTGAACACCTGGAACTGTCTTGAATTCATTTTCAAGACCCGTGGGTTGTAGAGGTTCTTCCTCCGCACCCATCATTGGTTCATCTTCTGGAAGTGGTTCAGGTTCAGGTTCTGGGAAGTCCTCTGGACCATCAAAAACATCTGGATCTTCACTATCGTGGACTTGACCATCAAGATCAATATCACGAGAATCTTGTGACATGTAAGTTTGAAGAATCTCCTGGACTGGGATGAGCTCCTTCACAGTGACTTCAATACATTGGGAGAATCTTCGGGTTAATTGTTCATCTCTCACATATTCACTTTGTTCTTCGTGGAAAACATATGGATCTTTGTAGAGATCCTTCGCCACATTATTGTAACAGGTTTGAATGAAAACCTCGTTGGTTGGAAGCTTGAGGCTGATCTTCTTGTTATCCGCCTTGAGACGAACCGCTGAGAGAATCTTGGTACACGCAACAAACACAGCTGCCAAAAGATCATTAAACCAAGCACAACGGTTCGCGATGTTATCACTGTGTTGCTTGGACATGGCGTTGGACCAATTTGGAACTTCCTTGAGAAGTTTTTGGAACATAATGAGAGTCTTTCGCCCCTTTGAGATTTTAGTCGCTTCGTCGTACATATCCTGGAAAACTTCAATCATAGGTGGACACATAATATTGTATAACTGCCCAAGGTACTCCTTGCGAGCCTCGACTAATATATTGAGATTGTCCATTTATCATTGAGAGTGTTTTTAATAACCACCTTCCTACGCACCTCTCCTGTACCTATCCGCCATCTTCTTAAGGTTCATCAAATCTGGAAACTCCGTTTCATCATGTTCTTCAACCTTCCGTTTTACCTTTTTCGGTATAACCCATGAGACATACATATCGTAGTCGCCCACGAGCCTCACATCAAAACCACCCAATTTGAATTGTCGCGCGACATACCTCGCAGCCGCACCCCTATCAAATGTGGGATACCCAATCACAAATGTTGGAACTGTGAGAAATACCTGCTTATGTCCCAACTCCACAGACTGTTTAATCTTACGAGAAAACTGTTCATATACTCGTGTGTATATTTCCTTTCTGATCTGTTTTCTCTTCTCATCAATTTTCGTTACATCATTGATGCTGATCATTATAATTGCTTCAATTTATTTTTAGCCATTTCTAACTCACCTTGTGTTGGTACGGCCTTTTCCTTCACAAGTTCATACTTCACAAAGTCTTGACCACCCCGACTCTCAACAAATGGTGAGACATCGGAGACTGTCTGAACATCAAGTGGTTGCGAGCGAAGGGACAACAATTTAACTGTGCCGTTCACAACTTCAAATGTCGCAACAACGGAGAAACCAAATGCGAAACCGTTATTTTTCACAGTCATGAACATGCATTCGTAAATACTCTTGCCATCTCCGACAAATTTCTTCACCGCGGTTGTTTCAATAATGTATGTACAAAGACCTGTACGCTTTGAAATTTCCTGATTCGCTTGAAGAACGAACTCTTCCATCATATTGTTATCGATATCAGCCTCCGCCTGACTGTAACCACTGAGGTCTGGACTGGCGTCATCAAAGCGGACGGATCCCACTGGCTTCTTGTATCCTGAGAAACCAAAAACTTCGGTGAATGGTTCACGGTTGGTTGTGAGCAACAGGACAATCACAAGAAGGATGACTGTCAAAAGTAACTTCATCTTTACTACTATGCGTTAATTTTTTTTTACAAAATACCCTATAGATATTAGATGTCGCTGCTGATATATAGCCCCAGATGCAAACATTCAATGGAAGTCATTGACTATGTAAACAAACACCCACAATTGCAACAGCTTGTGCATTATCATAATATTAATACCCAGGGTATTCCACCGGCATACCGTAACAAGATTAGTCGCGTTCCAACTATGTTAACAAAGAACGGTAAAATTTTAGTTGGGAATGAAATTAAAAATTGGTTGGATTCACTTCTTCCAAACAAAGAAGTCACGAACTGTGGATTTGGTGGAGGGTGTTCAATGACGACACTTGATGGTGAGGATAACGAGGCTGATATGTTTTCATTAGATAACTATGGACAATCTCTTCAACCCGCGATGAGCCGAGAGCTTGAAGAAAAGATTAATCGTGATGTGAGTAAAGGTGTCGCATATTCCGAACAGATTTAAAGATATAACGCAGTATTTTTAGTAATATGAGACTGGTTACTATTCAAGCCTCAGCCATCAAATCAACATTTGAGGTGCTCAAGGATATCCTCAATGATGTGAATATCTACTTCCGTCCACAGGGTATGTACATCGTTACCCTGGATACCGCGAGAACATCACTCATTGATATGTTCCTATCCGCCGACAATTTTGAAGAATATCACTGTGAACAAGAGGAAGTCATCGCTGGAATTAACATTTCAAATACTTTCAAACTATTGAAGACAATTACAAATAATGATGTTCTCACAATTGAAATTAATTCAAAAGAATTTATGGATATTGAAATTACAAGTGAATCTAAGAAGACAAGTACAAAGTTTCAATTAAAACTTCTTGATATCAACGAGAGTAGAATTGAAGTGCCAAGTGTCACGATGACGAGTGTGACCACCCTCCCATCTGCAGACTTTCAGCGTCTCTGCAGAGACATGTCAAACATTGGTCAAGATATTGAAATTACCCGTGTCGGTAACGAACTTCGTTTACGATGTGAAGGAGACTTTGCCAACCAGGAAACCTCTATTGAGACCCCCGAGGAAAGTCCAGAAATCACGGGTCTCTATTCTTTGCGATACCTGAATATATTTACAAAGGCGACGAGTATGTGTGCGTCTGTGCAAATTATGCAGGAAGAGGGAAATAGATTCTTGATCCTCATGTATAATGTGGCAAACTTGGGGGAGCTAAAGTTTTACCTCGCAACTAAGGTATCCGAAGATCAGTCGTAGAATCTTCCAATGTGAGTAGTACCTTTTTCATACCTAATGTATTTGAAAGTATTATCTTTGGAAGCTTTTTATTCAATGTTTTAGATGTGTAATATAAAAAATCCTTGAGTGGAACATCTTGGTCATGAAAGTCATTTCTTGGTCCTGCGTATCTTTTCACCTTTTCAGTAATGTTTACTTGTGGTTTATCATCATGATCCACAATCCATACACTACTCAAAGGAATACTAAAGTTCATACCCCTTTTCTCATCCTGCCCTGGAATGAAATTGATATCTTTAGAGATAGCCTTGTACACCTTGCCTCCGTACCAGTATTTTACACGAAGAACGAGGTTCTTAACATTTTGTGGAACAACTGTGTATCTGAATGGTCTACCCATCGCAGACACATAGAACTCATCAAGAGTGCCATCCCAGTCTTTACTTTCCTCCTCCCAGAATTGATCCTCTATGTGATACTTCATCCTGTAGTCAACCCTATACTCCAATTCTTCTGAAATTATTGTATAGTCCCTGGGTGTTGTTAACTTTTTGTAAAAATATAAAACATTACTTAAAAGTTTGAACAACATTCTTAATTATAATGGAGGGAAACTTTTTAAGTAGGTATAAAAATAAGGTTGAATATTGGACCAACCTCATTGAAACCGATCCCGCCAATAAAAGGAGGTACGAGGATGAAATGTCCGACTATATGATTAGATGTATGCCTTACATGAACCAATACGCAGATGACATGGAGGAGTCAATAAATACTGATAATGTTTTTAATGTCAAAGAAACTGTTGGTATTCAAAGAAAAGATATCTTCACAGACTATTTAGTGGAAGTAGAAAATCAGAATATAAATAGACCTAAGCAACGGAAGGTGGAACAATGTGAATCTTGTTCATCTAGTAATGTAATCCACATTCAAGACACGAGTGAATTGGTGTGTGACTCCTGTGGTTTAGTATTAGCATGTCTCATCAGTGAAGAGTTAACCTATAGGGAAGAGCAGGAAACATCAGAAAAGGTTGTCAATTATAGTTACAAAAGGGAGAACCACTTCAATGAATGGTTAAGTCAGTTTCAAGCACAGGAAATGACTACAATACCAGACGAGGTCATGGAACAATTGAGGTCTGAACTCAAAAAGATGAAAATTAAGAATCTTGATGAGATTACCCACGCCAAGATTCGTGGACTTCTCAAGAAGTTGAGACTCAACAAGTACTATGAGCATGTGCCGTATATAACGAATATTCTTAATGGTATAAAAGCACCAAATATGCCACAAGAATTAGAAGAGAGATTGAGGATCATGTTCAAAGATATCCAGAAGCCATTTGACGACAATTGCCCCTCAGAGAGAAAGAACTTTCTTAGTTATTCCTATGTTCTCTACAAATTCTGTGAACTTTTAGGCGAGGATGAGTACTTACAATACTTCCCCCTACTCAAATCCAAGAGCAAACTTTACGCACAGGATCAGATATGGCAGAAAGTTTGCCGCGATTTACAATGGGAATTCATCCCCACGATATAATAACGATGAAAGAAAATTGTCCTAATTTTGATGTATGTGGTAAAACCATGTACTTGGGATTGAAAGTATGTAATTCATGCTTTTGGAGATTTGAAAATCAAGTTCTTGATTTTAAGGATGACACAGAGTGTCTACTTTGTCTTAACATCAAGAAATGTGTAAAGTTTAGGAAATGTCCTCACTACGCATGTCTAACATGCTTCCCAAAGTATCATAAATGTCCAACATGTTTCATGCTTAAAGAAGCTGACACACAAGTGAATAATGGATGAACATCAAAAGTTCTGTATAGAGGAAGCCAAATATCATCTAAATAGAGCCAACGAACTTCTCACGGATGGTCTTCAAGATCCAAAAAAATACCATGATGAAGCTCGAGAATTTTATGGAATATTGGCTAAGATGTTTCCTCTAATGATCCTAATGCAACAATGTGGCGGACCTCAACCTCTCGGTTCGGAAACGGGGGATAATTTATCAGATACGCTCTCTTCAACCCAGTCAGATGAAGATAGTTTTGTGCCTGTAAGTCCGCCGCATCGTTCAGAGTCTTAATCGCTTTGAACTCCAAGATTGTCTCATTGTTAATAATAATGTCGGCTCTCAAGTTACCAATCACATGACCCTCAAATGGGATTGGAACGATGCGCTCACTCTCATATTGAACACCATATTTTCGTAGAAGTACCTCCATAGCATTGTGGTATACTCTCTCACTGTAACCAGCACCCAGTTGAGAATATATTTGTTTGGCGAGGGCTTCTACATCCACCATAGGTGTACTTGGAAATGAAGCTTTAACTTGGAATTTTCTGTACCTGAGTTGGGACTTTTTCAGAATTTATTACTTTTATTTTCTAAGAAAGTTTGTATACAATTATAAAGTTTTCCTCTTAGAAAAAAATAGAATTTTTTATTCTTGTCCCGAGATGGGTACAGATTTTTTCTTTTTTTCGTGATAATCTAACCTCTTTTTTTCGTTAATTTCCTGTCTGTTTTTTTCGCGATACTTCAGAGATGATAATTGTTTAGGTGTCAATTTCGAAGGATCTTTATGTCTGACTGGTGGTTTCTTTTTTAAGATATACTCATACCCATCTGGAGGTTCTGGAAATGTCACAGTCTTTTCTTCCATCTTACATGTAAAGTAGATTTTATCTTTAATAATATTGATGTTCAAATTTTATGTACCCGAGTTGGGACTTTTTTAGAATTTATTACTTTTAATTTCTAAGAAAGTTTGTATAAAGTTATAAAAGTTTTGTCTATAGAAAAATTTAGTTTTTCGATCTTGTCCCGAGATGGGTACAGATTTCTTGGAAAATGAAAAACCCAGGGCAATCATCCAAATCGGGTGAGAATTATTTTCTCAGTTATGAGTATGAACTTCCATCCAGCTTCATTCTTCATACTTGAAAATACTGAGCTTGGTACATTCTGGATAAGTCAAACTAAGATGAGACTGGGAGCAAATGGTGAATCGCTCCTCACATCTATAACCAGAAATCAACTGGTAGACAAACTTGTCGCTAAATATGTAAATTACGATTTTCCATGTCTCGATGTTGTATCTATAAACAAGAATGGTTTCGTACCATTTTATGGGTTGGAAAGATGGTTATCCAAATTGGAATATAAAATCAAACAATCTCCCAAAAAGTACGAGGAGCTTGACAAACTATTGAAAGCTGGGTGGCATAGGAGTGATACCATATCACACTCAAAAATAAATGTTCTTCAAGCACAAAATCCAACTGATCTACAAAAGCTCTATAAAAGACTTATTGGGGATTGGGAAGCCAAAGGTCTCAGATGTCTCAACACATTGAGATGTAAAACAGACAAAGAAAAGTATGAAAACAAGAAAAAAGATCCTGAGTTTATGTATAAGCGTGCGCGCAAAGAAGTTCTCCGTCAAATGAAGAAGACGGGGAGGATGCCAAAAGACGCAACTATTGAGAAGTATCAGATTAAAGATGAAGATATTAAAGAATATATGGGCGATGAAGCGATTTGCCAACCTTGCGAGAAGAAGTTTTATAAGAAAGGGAGATATTGGTATTGTTTTTGTGATAAATGCAAAGATTACTGCTTAAACCCAAAATGTAAAGAAGAAGGAATAAAATTAGGGTTAAAAGTTGGAGGTAAAATGTGTATGCATAATAGAGAGCGTTCAAGCTGTCGAGAATGTGGGGGTGGAAGTATTTGCGAGCACAATAAAATGCGTTCAGGTTGCAAAGAATGTAAAGGAGGTAGAATTTGTGCGCATAATAGATTTCGTCCGTTTTGTAAGGAGTGTAGAGGATCTCAGATTTGTGAACACAATAGAGTTCGTTCTCACTGCAAAGAATGTAAGGGAAGTCAAATTTGTGAGCACAATAGATTGCGTTCAAAGTGTAAAGAGTGTAATGGTGGCTCTATATGTCATCATAATAGAGAGCGTTTTAGTTGTAAAGAATGTAAAGGAGGTAGCTTTTGCGAACATAATATACGACGTTCCAGATGTAAGCAATGTAATGGTCGCGAAGTTTGTCATCATAACAAACAACGAAATTTTTGTAAAATATGCGACCCACAGGGATATATAATACATTCAAGAAGAGGTAGAAGACGAGACGTCACAAAAACCAAAAATCCCACCCACACACTGGATGACCTCGGTATAACATCCGCGGAATGGTTGAAATACCTTCACAAAACATTTGAAGATAGGTATGGACAACCTATAACCGATAACGATGATGTTCACATAGATGAGATAATCCCATGTTCTGCTTGGGATTTGCCCACAGACAATAAGTACTGTTGGCACTATCTGAACTCTCAGTGGTTATTAGCGGAGGATAATTTATCAAAACACAATTCATATACAGAGGAAGATAAAGTTGCTATGATAGAACTCATTTCTTCTTTGTTGCCGCAGCTTTAACAACCTTATTCCTCAAATTGTTTGTCAAATTGTACCCAGTCATGTTCTTGAAGGCTCTCGTATTACCAGCCAAAGCTGCCGCCCTCGCCATTGTGGCAGACACGGCACCCGGTGGTCTCGGGATCGCAATCTTCTTGAAGTTGAGAAACTTGAAACTGTTTTGACGATTGGCACCCACCACCATGATTGAGTTCTTATTGAAGTTTTGAGCAATCTTGGCTATACTCCTGTCCTTCGCAGAAGTCAATATGGTCACACCTGGAAACCAACGACGCAAAATACGCACTTTGTTCTCCACTGGAAGGGGGTTCTTGGCGTTTCCATATGAGTGTGACACAACAACCACGGGTGTCTTGTTTGTACGCCTCGCAGTCTCAATGATCTGTTCTATTAACATACGATGTGCTACCGTAGGAACTGAGAATCTTCCATAGGTGAATACAACTGACTTCATTAATAATGTCGGAGAATATAAATGTGGACCTGGTGGCCATTCAAAAATATCAAAATATCTACATCAAAATCTATGAGCTACTTGTGGGGAGAATAAGGATACTTATGTACCCACAAATTACAAACCCACTTTTCCCCAGACTTTACAGGTTTCCCACCATGTAAAGCCTTGGATGTCATGAGTTCATAATTGTCGAGGGTGTGAAAAAGGAGAGCATCACCCGCTTTCAGCTTGTACTTCTTCTTTAGATTGGGGAACTCCGTTTCACCCTCTTCATAGTCGTCATTGAGAGCCAATATCACCGTGTACATTCTCTTATTACCTTTGGTGTCACTGAATGTATCTTGGTGGGGTCTATAATGACCACCCGGTTTGTAACGAAGAACTTGGAGATGTTCACAGTTCATAGTGGGTCTATCTGTGAGGGACGCACATCTACGAGCGACACGCATCACCACTGGATCCGTAAAATCAAGCCACGCAGTTTCACTGTCTCGCACCTTTTTATCAACTACCCGATTTTCGGCGATAGTAGAGACATCTAACTTTGTTTTAGCCTTTTCCATGATATGTTTCCTTTCATCTTCTGTCAGAAAGTTTGGAATGACACGAGGCTCTCGGTATGTTGGTAATAGGTATAAGACTAAAAGTGTGAGAGCCAATACAAGTAGTATCATCTTAATTATTACATAGGAATTAATTTAGACAAGTCGTTAACCTTGTGAACTATATTGAAAAACTCATCTCTTGACTTGACATCTTGAGGATTGATAATTTCAAATTCAATTTGATATGAACATTCTTCTTCTGAATCCATATCAACATTATCTCCGGAAGAAATGGTCATGTCAATACTGAGATTTTTGCGAATGAACGAGTATCTAGTTTTCGTTCTCTTACGGTCCATCTCATATTCACCCCAAGTTGGAATCTCCCGAGCAACACTAAATCTCAAGTCCGTGGGTGTACCTGTGAAATCTTCTTTGACGACATTAATTTTCTGAATCATCTTTTGTTCGCCGGTATCATGGTTAGATGTAATTCGGATTCCATTCTTGTCGCTATAGAAAATATCACATGTTGATGTTTGGATGTTTTCCCACGCTATGAATTTACGAAGACCCTCAAGAACTTTCTCAAAGGTTTCTTTGCCAACATTCGTATCGAAGAAACTTCCATTGTACTTTCCGAGACGCATCTCTACCTCTATGTGTTCTTCATCCTTATGGGAATCAAACACGGGCAAAAGTTTTTCAACGATAGCTTTGATGTCGTGCATTTTTTGCTTACATTAATGATACGCGGCATTTTCTTAAGTGTTTTTTATACACAAAATGTAATGAGAGGTTTTTTAAACCTCGGAAATACATGTTATTTTAACACAGCCATACAATGTCTCCTACACATACCAGTTCTCTCAAACTACTTTTTACAGAAAGGGTACGAGGGTGAGTGCGAGTTTACAAAATTATATTTCACACTCGTTCAATTTTATTGGACTTCTAAAGAAAAGGGTCTTGTTAATCCACGACCAATATTACAACAATTTTATAAACATTTTCCAAGATTTGAAAATAAAGATCCCCACGATGTTCAAGAAGCTATTCTTTGTATCATAGATATATTGGAAAGATCGTGCCCAGAAATCAAGCAATGGTTTTATGGAAAAAAGACACAAGAAACAATTTGGCCAGGTGGTAAGTCCACTTCAACGGAGGATTTTAGTATTCATTTAGTAACATCCCATGGTAATGATTTGGGTGAGATGCTCATAAAGAGTGCTGATTGGAATGTGATTGAAAATTTTGAAGACACAGAGGGTAAAGTACACAATGTTGCGACGACCCGAATGGTATTTTCAAAACTTCCACAAGTTCTAATGATTTCATTTGATAGAAAAAGTAACATAAACATTATTGAAAAAATATTAATAGAAAAATACGAATATGATCTAATAGCGAGTGCGGTTCATATAGGTATTCAACAAGATGGTCACTATGTGAGTTTTGTGAAGCACACCGATAAATGGTATTACATAAATGATGATTTTGTAAATGAAGCCAATCTTCCTAATTCTGGGGGTCATTATGTTCTGGTCTACAATCTAAAAACTCCTTCATCTGAATGTCCTCCTTAATGTTGACGATCGTCCTATAGAATGTTCTTCTATTGTTTGGGTGCGTCTTATCTCTTCGTCTTTTGAGAGGCTTCCACCAAAGGGGTCCATCTTCCCATGTAATGTACATACACTCAACTATGGCATCCTCTTCAAACCATGGTTCGTTCATACGGCTGAGAGGAAACTCACTCTCATAAAACAATTTTCCCTTTTCTTGGACATATAGTTTCCAAACTGGTTCTCCCTTTAGACCAACACCTTTGAAACTTTCTCCCCTCTTCATTTGGAAATCAACCGTATTCTTCTCTCTCGGTTTCCACTTGAACATCGTCTCATGTGTACCCATTTTCATCATTTCATATACAGGTGTAAACACGAGACCATCCACCTTTTGTGTGACTTTGGGAAGATACTGATACATGAAGTGATCAAACTCTTTCATCGCCCAAAATGTTTTCATTTGAAGACGATGTTTATCATACTTCATATAAATGATAAACTTCAATAACTTTTCAGCTTCGGCAAGTCTTTGATATAAGTTGAGATGACCCACAGGTATTCCATTAATGAGAAGGGCGTCATATACCATGAGTGTATTATCATAGAGTTCTCCATCTAAAATTGTACCCTCATAAGCTTTCTTGTTGAGATTTATCTTAACCTCAATCATATTGAAAGCTCTATTTACAAACACACACTTTGGCTTCCCTTCAAATGTAGTGGCAACCATCATGTGCCTCTCACCATCCGTCTTTTCACAAACAACATATTCACCACCTTTGAGAATTGGAAAGTGTTTATACTCAATGGATATGGGTTGTGGGCCAGGGAAATAATCCTTGCTTCCCCAAACACGATGAATGAATTCTACAACGTGTTTGTGAAGTGGAGACGACATACACTTAATATTGGTTTAAACTTTAATTGGTTTTAACACCTGCGGCACCTAATATATTGCTAATACATTCATGTGGATAAGTCATGGTTAACTTAGATGCTGTAAACGCATAAATCTTCACACCTTGCTCCTTCAATTTATCAAACATCTTCACATGAAGATTGAAGTTACCCTTTTTATCTTTCGCATTTTTCATGACATTCTTAGAAAACATGACCCAAGATTTCGCTTCAGTACTTGTGACCGAATAAATATCAGTTGAAATCTTTTTTCCTACTTGTGTATCAAAGTTAAGACCCATTTGTGATACAGGTTCAGACGAACCCTCCCGGACTTTGTGTTTGAAGAGACCCCAATCAATACCTTCCTTAACACCTGGAAAAACGAGAACACCGAGACCCTCGTGACTCTCAAAAATTTGCTTGACAGACGCATCGTCAACACCAATTCCAAAGTCAACGAAGAATAAACGATCACACTTTGACAAACACTTTTGAATCATTTCAATTTTTTCAAATGGGTCGTCATTTACATAGACAATCTCATTCTGAACATTATTTTGAAGACACTGAATGTTAAGTTTGAGAATTGTGTGAAGTGTCTTTACCGAACAGGATTTTGAACGAGTTGTTACAACTGTACAAATCTTCATATTACAAGTATGTGTGGTCTAAACCTTAAGCCTGTCATTGAGACAGCCCGTAAATGGAAGATTTCCTACATGTCCTAGGGTTGTGTTGATATCTGCATAGATCTTACCCTCACATTGTTGCCACCGGCGACAGAATGCATAATCTTCTGAGAGATACCGCTTTGACTCAGGGTCAATCATACAGTCAAAACATGCGTGGTAGTCATCAAAGTCCCTATTTTGATGATCATTTTTACACCATAGTTCAGGGAACTTTTCCTCTATCTTTTTGAAAACTTCTCTCTTAATACACATAAACCCCGTTGGTCCATCAAGAATTGGAATGAACCCATTCTCAACAGCAATACGCTGAGCCCCAAAATTGACAACAAGACTTGAGGAAAGCATCGCCATATTACGATCGTCCCCTTTCTTAACAGCTTCAGCTGCTTGATCCCACATCACAACCTTTTTGGGGTAACAAGCAACACTGATATCATGCCCCGAACGCACGAGACGAACAACGGAGTCTGCCTCAAAATCCACATCTGCATCAATAAACATGAAATAGTCGCATTCCGTTTTTTGCATGAAGCGACCAACCGCGACATTTCTTGCGCGGTGCACAAGTGATTCATTTTCAGTAGTATCAAGGTACAATTGAATTCCTTCTTTTATAAGCAAAAGTTGAAGCTTGATAATACTAGACATATATCTTTCTAGGCAAAGACCCCCATAACATGGCGTTGATAGGAACAACTTCATTTATTACAATAAACCCTTAACCTCTAAGTGTTTTTTAATAATGTTTTCTATTTTGTTTAGTGTTGGTACAGACACCGAACACTTTTCACACACCTGCGCCTTTGTGATGCTAGAACCTAGTACTATGTAAATAATCGCGGACGCTACACTGTTGGGGGTCTTGCTCATGAGTTCCACACAATCATCAGTCGCCCCACACATTTTGTTACACTTATACCTCTCCTCCCTAGATATATCAAAACCATTGAGAAGTCTTTGCATAACATCATATGCCTTGGTCACATAGTTCTTTTCTGTAACACCCATTATCGTATCCTTGAATATCTGAGTGGTTCGGCTAATATCTTTGGATTGAATACCAAACATATCTGCAACCTCTTTGGTAGTTCTAGGAAACTGTGCCAAACGGCATGCGTACAAAACACAATTCGCTTTGATACCGAGTCTCACCGCACCGCGTGTCAACTTCTCATCGTTGAACTTTCTATACATCATTTTCGCATCCTTGAGCACTGTATCTGGAAGAG
>Ga0255769_10004624_pt1 | contig 13251 bp, 16 predicted proteins | sample 041ome_9_FD_179637 | JGI IMG/M metagenome (GOLD analysis project Ga0255769, IMG submission 179637) | Coastal salt marsh microbial communities from the Groves Creek Marsh, Skidaway Island, Georgia - 041413US metaG (version 2) | ecosystem: Environmental > Aquatic > Marine > Intertidal zone > Salt... | reverse complement strand
AATCTGCGTCCAGCATTCTGAACGTTGCAGCGCCAAACAATACATCATTACTGAGTAGCTGTACAGATTGATCACGGTCTAGATATATGCTCAAACTGTCGCCACGTTTCTGGTAATCCACACCTTCGCGGAGCTTGTCGGATAATTGATTGAAAAAGGGTGAAGCTAGAGCGAATCTTTCAAAATAAATCTTTGGGCTGCTTACCTGTTCAAAATGGGCACTACTAAAACGTCCTTGGGCACTCACTGCCACTCGGCAGATATTTGTGGTTTCGTCTTCATGAAAATGCAGATCTACCAAAGGGTTATTTTCTCCAGGACTCATGATCTTAAAAATGGTAGAGAACACAAATTCATGATCAATGCGGTCATAGAAATAGGGGATAGAGGGTGAATACCTTCTTGATTCTACTTCATGCGCAATGCTACCGGCATAGTAAAATTGATCGTTTAGCAGTATGCTTTCAATAGGCACGCCCTCGGGTGTAAAGCTCACGGCGCGGAGCTGACCAAATTGATCTTCCACCACTAAGAGTACAAATTTCTCTGAGACCTCTTGAATATCTTTGGTTTTAATCTCCTTGAAGAAATGGGGGTTCAAATATCCGTATGGATGCCTGCGCTGGTCGCGCTCGTCTATTTTTTCATGCATCACGGTGACTATTGGAATGGAATCCATTGAAACCAATGATAAAGAGGGAATAGAACCCTCTAGAAGGCCTTTTAGGCTCGATTGAAAATCAAAAGGTGCCTCTTCGAAATTTGTTGTGGTTTGCCCTGAAACATTTGTTGCCAGCATTATGATAAGGGCAAGAGTAAAGCCAATACCTATTCTATGCTTACGATTCGGGGTCATTTTAAAATGCTCTTTCTAATCCTTCAATTGCACCAAGCATCTTATTCATCTACGACTACAACTTTCTCAACGCTGCCGTCACTATAGATGAAGATTAAAGGAACATTTGCTCTTAATGCGGTTTCTCTGCCGTAGAAGTCTATAATTTTCACCAATTCTTTACCCGGACGGTTGAAGTCCTCTATTGAATTGAGGCAGGGATGGTTTTGATTTCCTATAATCTGAATCTGATTCAGGCCACTAGAAATCCGCTCATTGAGGTATTCCGCCACACCCTTTTTTACATGCGCTCCAAAGCTAGAATCTACGGCATGCAAAAAATCGGAATGTTGGAATCCATAATCCAAAGAATAATAAGGGTCCGATTGAACGGCATTGCTTATATCTAATTGTTTTTGTTGAAGGTCAGCATACCAGGATGAGGTATTCAGGTCGAACAGCATGTTGTCCAAGTAAGCATTAAATACATCCTTGTAAAACGGGTAAGAAAGTAAGCGCTCAATCAGAGGTCTATCCGTGTTGTGCCAGGCGTTCAAATCTCTGTTTGCCCAGTCTATGCCCGTCCAATCAATACCAAAGGTATTGTCCATATCATACTCTATAAAGACGAATTTCCCGTCTGAAGGCTTTTGATACAAGTAGTAATTATTATGGTTGTACGCATAGCCGTCCCAATGTCCAATTAAGATTTCTGCTGCCAGGGTTTTAAGGTACAGATCCACCTCAAAATTGTCCTCAATAAAGCAAGGGAAATCTGCGTTACTGATGTTGTTGAGTGTGTTTATGAATTGAATCAAATCAGAATAATCATTCGCTGATTTATTGGTCTTTAGCTCATAGGGACCGTAGTAAGCGGAAGGGTTGCTCCCTTCATATTTGAGGTCTGCCCCCCAGGTGCATTTGTATAAATTACCTTCATCATCACCGGGGAACCTCTTTTGAAGAAATTCGTCATCTATATGTTCTACATTCAAATAAAGGCCCTTGTACTGGCCGTTTATATATAGTTTCACAAAGCTTGTTCTAGAGCTTACCAAGGAATTATTAGTCAACGTAGTTAAGCTCATCCAATAGCGAAGTAGGGAGGGATCATTGTGTTGCCCCACTAGATTCATTTTTTCAATACCCTTGAACTTTTGACCGGAAGTGAATTCGTTAAAAGACACTTTAAATCCCTTTTTATTAGCATTCCTAGAGGTATTACCGCGCACTCGAAATCCAATATTCTGAATGGTATCGGAATAGCTTGCAGAAGTATATTGAAAGGTTGCAGCAAAGTGATGGTCGCTATATAAACTGTCTCCAAGTAAGGTGATTAAGTCATTTGGATGGAGTTGAATATGTACTTCAGCAACTTCATTTTGAAGGAAGGCTTCATTATTTGCGGGATGCACAATAGATTGACCAGTAGCTGCATTCAACGTAAGAATGATAGCTATAAAAAGTGCAGCGTTCCTCATAAAAATCTATTGCTTGTAATTAGAGTCATGATTACTCATAATCTGCATGGCCACATCATGGAGGTCGGTATTAAAACCTGTATTGTACGTGCTTGTAGACAAGTCATAATTATAAATACTATTCATCCAGATTAAACCACCCGTCTCCCTAACAATATCGCCTTGGTGGCCCTTTGTATCGGTAAAAATAGAAGTTGCACGCGACCCCATTCTGTTGATGTTGTCCAAGAGCAGCGAGTCTTCCCACATTTGATGTAATTGGAAGGTTGCCCAACCTGTTGGAACAGTAAAAATTGTGGTGTTGGGAAATTCCACTCGTAATGAATCTACAATGTTCTTATGGATCCTATCGTTCACATAATGGTCGTATAATTCTTCAATGGTGTTGAAGCCATAGTGTGATGCGGTAGTATCCCAATAATCTGGATAATCAATGGTGGAAATGGATATAAAAACAGTGAGGTCTGGATTGTTTTGCAATGCATAAGCTATCCATGCGCTGAATCCTTCCGTATAATTATCGCTGTTGTGCCCGGAAGTCATTCCGAAGATATCAATGTTGCCTTGGTCAAGTGCTGCTTTGATGGCCATATGTTCGGAGGTGGTTGAATCCCTCCAAAAGTTAATAGCTCTCCCGTTATTACCGCCTCGCATAACTATGGTACTGTTATGATTTTCAAAATTAGTCGCATCGGTGATGTCGTCTAGTTTTTCAGCATATGGTCTAAAGAAGCTGTTTCCAATAAGCAATAAATTTTTGCCTTGAGGGTTTTGAACTCCTGGCTCCTTATTGCATGACGTAATTAAAGCTATTAAGGCAATTAAATAGAGTGTGAATTTCTTCATGGTTTCTTCAAAAGAAGTTATTGACCACCAAGATAATCATGATTGCTTCTATGATGGTCATTTATTCATTGGTGTGCAATAATTACACCATGATATCAAAATTTAAACAGACCCAACTAGTTTGATGGCGAAGCAATTCTTTTGGATAGAAATAATGAGCCAATAGCAGCAGGTATTGCCAACCATCCTAAGAGAATGAGACTCCCTCCGGAAAGATATACAGCACCCATCAATGCTTCTATGGGATTTGGACATGAAGAAGAAAATTCACCCATCCAGATACAACGCATAGTGTTGGCAAGTAAAAAGAGGTACCAATGTGTCCAATGACTGAGCACTCCAATAAAAAACCCACTAAAAATTAATCGAGCACGGGAAAAATTCTTTGGCAGAACAATGAAGAAATAAGAAAAAAGGAATGCTGTTAAGAATCCACCTGCACCCGTGGTAATCCATAAATACTCCCAACCGTTTCCATGACTTTCGGGTACAATTAAAAAGCCAGCCAAAGAGGAAATGAATCCAAATAGCGCGGCATTGATTAAAGCATAATTCTTACCCATTAGAGTTGCCAACCCGCTTTTAAGTACCATCCTAAAGACTTACCAAAAGATGAGTATTCGGCACCCGTCTCGAGCACAATAGTTTTATTGGATTTGAGTTTTTGTTGGATTTGAATTCCAGATTTAAAAAACACATCATTTAAAATGGGAAACCTTGAATTCTGTAAAACGTCAAAATCAGAATCATGCTTTATGGAAAGAAGCGGCGATCCCGATAATTCAACGGTTTCATCAAATGAGTTTCCTTTGATACGAACATGAGCTAAAAATTGGGGACTCAAGCCTCCAACAAAAGCAAATTCACTCTTTTGAAAATTCAAAATATTCCATTCAACAGAAACAGGTGCTTCCACAGAAAACTGACTCAATTCCCAATGGTCAAAATAATGAACCTCTGAACGTTTAAAAAAGCTAATAAACGCGGTCCCTGTTTCCTCACCATTCTTGTTTTTGTAGGTGCCATAATTTACCGCGGCACCTAAATTCAAATCTAACTTTTTAGAGTTGTATAAGTTAACATCAGCTCCAACCCCTGCATCCAACTGAGTTAGGTATTTTGAATTGGGTTTATGAAAAGCTCTTGATTGAATGTAGACTTTTGACTCCGTTTGTGCTATTAAAGAAAAATTTCCTAAGAAAACAAAAGCAAGAATGATACAGGTTCGCATAAATGGGGTTTTGAAATAGGTCAATTTTCAATGACACTGGTGATTTTCAAAAACAGGTTGGGTTTATCTTGGAAATAGTTTTGATTATCTACCGTTTTACTAACCCCACCGATACCCGCATTGCAAGTGGCTTCAATTCCCTGTTGATCAATTTCTGGACCGTATTCTATCCAGGTAAATGTGGTAGTCACATGGTCATAGTTTTTATCTGTAGCAGCATTATAATGTAAATGTGAGGTTGACGAATGGGCATCTGGCGGTGCTGTCCTGCTCCAGGTTTCGCACTCTTCATGGGAATGAAAAACTAATTCATTACCCGTGAACTCATAGTTACCTGAAGTGTCTAGGGTGTATGCGCCAACAGTTATTGTATACGTGGTAGCTTCAGTTGTAGCACATTGTGCCAAGACAAGAAACAAGGGTAAAGCACAGAATAAAACGCGCTTTTGGGAAGTAAATAGGCGGCTCATGACAAAGGTATTTCTTTGCTTCAACATAATGATCAAGCAATGTGCTGTAGAAATTTACATTAATCTTCCTTAAAAGGCCAGCTGATTCTAAAAATTCTCTAAACCTTTAATTATTGCAGCATGCTTGGATTCATAAAAAAACACGGCATAAGTGGCAATGTGTTTTGCCCTTATACCGTGTCCAAATGAGCAAAGGTTATTCTGAAGATGGGTTTATCTAAAATAACCTATTCGCATCTTCTTTAATTAGATTGAATACGGGAAAGAAGAGTGATGCAGGTCAATTTTTAATTGGCCATTTTTCAAGGTGTAGCCAAAAGTGTATTCTACTTTAGCTTCATCTCCATTGAGATCCGTGAAAAAGTAATTTCCCATGGCAATAGCACGATTCTCTTCAAGAATAATATTTGAGTTTTCAAAGCGAACTTTGGTCCACGGATTTATTGCAAAGCCCTTGTCCTCCGCACATGCACGATTGTCACCTGCAATAAAATAAGATTCTGCTTCCGCCTTAGTCGGTCTAAATTGTTCCACTGCACATTTAGTGGGTTTAAATAAAACTGGACCATTTTCAAATGAATAGAGTTTGTCAAGGAAATCGCTAGTAAAAGACTCACATTCTTTTCTGCTGTCCTTTAATGATCCAATTTTTACTACACCAGCGCCCCACTCATTCTGCGCTGCAACTACTTGTTCTTTAGTTATCATATTCGTTGCTAATAATTTATAATTCTTAATCGGATTTAAAATAGTAAAATTCTCTAATAATTAATGGAAAAAATAGATGAGGTGTTGCGAAAGGTGCTTCCTTTTAGAAGGAGTGATGCAGACTCAGCTGTATTTGATTCTTACCCCAAGAATCCGTGGTTTGATTCATCACGCCCAATTGGACTTTAAGTCCATCTTGAATCACATAACCAACAGCACCATACAACCTGTTTCTATCAAAAAATTCAACAGTGTTTCCGTTTCCAACAGTTCTTTGACCATTCATGAAAAGTTCGTTATACAACCCCAAGTAAATGGTATTTCTTTCCATTTCAGGTTTATTCAACGCAATGTTTAAGAATAGATTGTACCTATATCGCGTTCTGAAATCTTGATTTTCAACGAACCGCTGTTCATAACGGAATCGGTGATTGGTATAAAATCGATTTCCAAATTTGACCGGGAACAACGCTTCTTGATAAAACCTACTTTCTGCAGTGGTAGTATTATCCGATCCAAAGGAACCCGTAGTTATATTTCCATACCCTAAGGTGAATTTGATGTTGGCATTTTGCGGACTATAGGTTAAGCCGCCGCGTAACATTAATTGCTCTAAATCTCCTGCAATATTCCAATTGCGGTGTTGCAGATCACCTTGAATACCCCAAGGGCTGTCATTCAACGTAGTATTAAAGAAATACATATACCAGCCACCTATTTGATCCTCTTGAATCTGCGCGTGCAGCGTCTGAGCTAGAATCGGCTGAATGCAAAAAAGTGTGAGAAGTAAGTGTTTTTTCATGGTGTGATATTATCGTTTTTTATTCTTAATAAGTTTATATGATAACATAAACTAATTGGATGAAAAAGTAGAGATTTTAAATGGCGAAGTTTTAATTATCCTGAGCAGCTCGCACAAAAACTGCAAAGACTACATATGTAAAGAATGCAGTGGTGGCTATTGGAAGAGTAATCAAGGCTAACCAATGGAAGACTACAAAAACATCATTGTTTGTCAATGCCATTCCAATTAACGACAAGAGAATCGGGCTAATTCCAAAAAGCACGATTCCTAAAATAACCATGTAGGAGATTTTTACTTTTCTCTTGCCCTCTCTAATTGTAGCCGTCCTTTCAAGAGGAAAAAGAATCCAACAAATCAAGTATATCAAAATGGTAGTTCCAGCGGAAAAAAATGTACCAAAGACTACCAATAATCTAATTATAATAATGTTTACATTAGTATTTCTTGCTAACCCGGCACATACACCGCCGAGCATTTTATTATCAAGTCTCTCAATTCCTTTCATAATGGTATTGGTTGCATTTCAGTATGCTTTGTTCAGCCTTCTTTCTGCAAGATATCCTAATATTTCACAATAAGGATATCTTAGGCCTATGACCAATAACCTCTTAATTTATTCGACTTTAAATGGATATTCAAATCCACTACTTACTTCTTAGACACAACCAGCATAGGATATTGGCCAAATTTTCCTGCCGTCCTTGGGTTTCTCTCTTCCCAGTTGTAGATGATTTTCAGAAGCCTCTTGCCTCCTAAGAAAGGCTGGGCATATATTTTGGAGAACGGCACGCTTATACTTCTCCATACCAAGATGTCTATTTTGGCCTCCCATTTGGATTGTTTAAAGTAGCTCGGCGGCCAAGCGTGAAAGTATAAACCTGGATTTCCTTGATTCGGAAGAAGTTTAGATTTAAGGATTCGATACACCTTTTGAAATCCTTGGAATATTTTGATATAGAATAAGGCCACATTCATAAATAACGAGAATTTATCCCCCCAGCTGTAGACTATTACGGCCTTATGTTCGGGCTTTAGCGCTCTTGTTATTTCTTCAATTGCTTTTCTCTGTTCATCCTTGGGAATATGGTAAATGACATTGAGTGAGACAGCGGCATCTACAACATCACTTTTGATGGGAAGATTAGTGATGTCGGCAATTAGGTAAACGCCTTTATCACCAAGTTTTTGCTTTGCTTGACGTAATGCCTGAAGCGTTAAATCAACGCAGATTCGGTATTTGTACCCCTTGGAATACTCTAAATACGCATCAAATTGGATAGGACCAGATCCGGCGTCAAGAATGAAATCGCCCTTGGATTTCAAATGGCTCGAGACCCGCTTATGACAATTACGTACGTATTCCTCCGCTACTGGCCTTAAGTCTTCAAAAAGTTCTGCATCTTCAAAATCTCCCTTCTCTGACTTATGCCAACCTGTTTCATTGTAAAAGTCTTGAACGTGTCTTTTTTCATCTCTTAATTGAAGTTCCCCACTCTTCATGAAATAGGTGTCATCAATAACTATGGCTAGGTCCTTTCTAAGAAGTATTATCCCATCAAGAATGAGATATAGAAATTTGTTATCTACAGTAATTAAGGCGTGATCAATTGAATTTTTGACCTTTTCACCCGTAATGTGTTTGAGCGAGTTATTATGTATGCGCTTATCGAGATCTTTAAGAGCTGCGTCACTCGCGTTAACTAGATCTTTTCCACTTACTGGACACTTTAAAATTGAAGTGATTTCCCGTTTCATATTTCATTTTTTGAAATCAGAGGCACTACAGAGTTCAAAAAACTATGGCTAGATGCGCTAGAATCATTTAAACGTTCATTGTAACCACAAAACAAATGATTATTCCTCTGGAAAAATCGTGTAAGATTAAAATCTCACTATGAGTTACAATTTTTGAGTTTATAGTTATAAACCTACAGGTGCATTGGTTTAAACTAAGCCTGGCTAATCGTCTTTCCAAACGGAGTCAATGCCAAGGATGCCAGTTTGAAATGCTGCTTAGCGAACGGTATACCTACGATTGTAATGCCTAGAAGAATTCCGATAAGAATGTGCGAGAGACTTATCCAGACTCCTCCAATTAGAATCCATATCAAATTCATAAAAGTGGATAATCCTGAAGACTTCTCATGGGTCTCTATATTCTTACCAAAGGGCCAGAGGGCTAATTCAGCAAGTTTCATAGTCTGCATTCCGAATGGAATCCCAATGATGGTAATCATCAGGAGAAGACTTGCAATAAAGTATTCCAATGCAATAAAAAGCCCTCCAAAAACAAGCCAAAGTAAGTTTCCAAGTAGTTTCATGAGGCAGTTATTCCGTGTTGGAAAAGGTAGATTAAAAATCTTCAATTTTGACAAACCCAAATTGACCGTTGTCCAAGGCTACTATTGCGCCTCCGTCCGAAGTAAGGTCAATGGCTTCACCTGCCCAGTCTATACCGATTTCGCTTCCGTAAGTTTTTTGCCACTCCAAGCTGCCGCTGGCATTATATTTTATCAAATAAATATGCCAGGTGTTAGAGTTATCTCCATTGGACCCGCATCGTCTGCTGTACCTGCCGTATTCATCTCCTGTTCCAGCAACAATAATGCATCCTCCGTCCAAAGTACTTTTAACACCCCATGCTTCATCGTGTATGTAGGCGGGTTTGAAACCCCTAGGGTTCCCAGCCCTAACTTCCCAAATTAAAGTTCCCGCGGTATCAATTTTTGTAGTGTACGTATCCCAGTTTTCTGTGCCGCTTAGGGTATGGCCAGTCAAAAAAATAGACCCGTCATTTGCAATATCCATTCCGAAACAATGATCTTGTGCCGCACCTCCGTAGTTTCTGCTCCATTGAATGTCACCTACACTATCCATCTTTAACAAACCAAAATCATCAGCATTTTTGGTTAAACCGGAGATATAAAACCACTTTTGGAATTCATATATTCTATATGCCTGTGACAGATATGGGTTGATGTTTACACCATTTAGCTTTCTGCCTTCGGTATCAAGAAATGTTATAAAGCCTTCACCTTCTGTGTAGAATGTATTTGAAGGATCTTGGGCATGCACATAGCCCACACAAATGATACCGTTTGGAGTTTTTACAAGATGTTCAAAAGCATCGGTCCCTCCATTGTCAATGACTACGGAAAATTGCTCTGAGCCGTCGTTTTTATCAAGTTTAAGCAGCGCGCTATTCTCATCAAGTGCGCCACAGATGAGGTAACCATCGGCAGTCTCTATGGCAGCATTTCCCATATTGCTGCCGCCATTACCAAATTCTTTCTTCCAAAGAAGGTTGCCCACATGATCCGTTTTTACAACGAGAATTTTCGCGGATTTAGGCACGATTCCTGTCTCTCCAACCTGAAGGTATCCACCATCGGTACACGTCATAATGAAGTGTCCGTGAGATTCTTCCTCTGATCCAGCTACAGATTGGTGCCACTCTATTCCCGGAGCCTGTGTATATTCAAAGAGATTACAATCGTCATTAACTTTTTTGCAGCTTGAAGTGAACAATACTCCACAGATAAATACTGCTGTATATGCGTGCCTCACCGCAAAATTTCCATATTAATCAAAATTTGGAATAGTTTAATTACATGTTCATAGGACTAACTGCTGCTGGCACTAAGTTTTCAACTGGGTCTATACTTTGTAAATACTCGTACACGGCATGGATATCTTCATCGGTCATTTTGCCATAATTATACCAAGGCATAGGAGGTAGCATATTTCTAGAGCCTTCCAGTCCCTTATATTTTCCTTGTCTTAAAGCAACTTTAAATTGCTCTTCAGTCCAATTACCAATGCCAGTTTCATCAGGTGTTAAGTTTGCTGCAAAAGAAATTCCCCAAGGACCTGCAGCTGCCGTTAAATCAGGATAAAATATTCCAAAACCTTCTTTCAATAGAGGGCTGTCAAAGTCAATAATCGGTCGGTCCGATGGATAACCGGATAAAAATAATTCTTTTATGGTTTCAGGGCCATTTGGTCCCATACGTTTAGGTGAATGACAGTCGTTACATCCCATCACATCTACGAGGTACTTTCCATGAAGAATTATATTTTCTTCATTGAGTGAGGCTGTCTCGACTTGATCGTCGGCAATTTCTTTTTGTACGTTTTCACAGGATGAAATTCCTACAAAAAGCGCAACTCCTAATACGATGGACACTAAAGATTTCTTTTGTTTCATGATTGTTTAGATTTTGATTATTTCGAATATAAAATAAATTGAGCAAATCAAGAACGTGTGAAAAGAGAACCCTATACCTATAAATTTAGTTGTTTGTCGCAATTAAATTGTAAGATTTAGATATAGTAAGGAGTGTAATTGACTGAATTTGTGCTAATTAAAAATAAATCTCGTTTGTCGTAATTATTCAACTTTTATATACTTTTCTTCCAAATATTTAATGCTTATGAGGCGATAATCCGATGTAGCAATCCGGAGCCTTTTTACTAGACCATATTCAGAACACTTCAAATGAAGAACACCTATTTCGACTTAATCGATCAGTCGTATTATTTCCCCCAAGAGGGATTTGACATCAAGAATGGCTTTCTGACATTCTATGGGCTTTCGCTCCAACATCTCATTCAAGAACACGGAACACCCTTCCGCCAAACCTTTTCATCCTATTGATTATTTGAATCATTTCGCCACATTTTTCTGCAAGCGCACATGCTGGGTCTCCTTGATCTTTTAATTGTTCCATGAATCAATTCTTCACTTTTTCTGAGTCACATCAAATTGACAAAGGGACCGACTATCAAAGCAAATACTTTTCAAGCCAAATTGTTTTAAATCAATTCTTGCATCATTGTTGCAACATAATAAAAAAATCCGCATAATTTAAAGCAAATTGTTCTTTTTGGTAAAATTGAGTTTCTAAACTTGTTTGAACAATTAATTCCATCTTAACCATTGCCAAAATCATCGGTAGGAGGTTTAATTATCGTGAAGATTCACTCTAATCATATCGAAGCAAGCTAAGCCTTAATTTTTTCAAGAACTTCAGAAAACACCCCCTTTATGCTAAGCACATTTAAAGGGAATTCTAACAAGACATGCAAAAAACTTAGGAAGAATAATGCAATAAGTCCTGTTTTGTAATCGTAGTAGAAGATCCCTAGAGAAAACGCATAGATAATTAATATCCAAGTCATTTTTTGCTTCGAAAGTGATTTACTCCAGCCAATAATGGATGTTTTAGAAAACCAATTGAGATAATGATATGTATATGCAAAAGCTATGAATATTTGAATTCTCAAGGCCATTTCAGAGAGTAGGTTAAATTGACCATCTTCCAGGGCTCCAAATGATTTTGCCAAAGAGCCGCTAACTGTTGCAAAACTGCTTTGAATGAATGTATTCAAAGTTTCCTTTGACGGCTGAGCTATCTCAACTATCTCAACAGGCAAATACATAATTACAAATGGTACCGTACCTAATACAAATACAGATCCTACGCCAGTTCGGCTCTTGGATTTAATGGATCCATATAGAATGAATAGTAGCGTGAACACGTAAACATGAATAAGTGTGGGGACAAACAAAGCCACATAAATAAGCCTGCTTGGCGAATAATTAGTCAATAAAAATGAAAGTATGCTCACACTAATTAAAAGTACAATGAGCGTTTTTGCATTCGTATAAAAAAGTAATCCTATTGCGAATAGGAAGGAACCTATCAAAAATGCAGATTCATAGCGTGCGATGAAATCAACGAACGATTGTACTGAAGGGTACAAGTTTATTTCAAAGTGATTGATGGAGGGCGATAAGGAAATCATTATTGCAACCAAAGTAAAAACCACAGCAAATTTTCTGTCAGATAGCATGAAAAAGTTCTTTTCTCTAAGCCAATTTATTTCCGTTAAGTAGTGAAGTGGTCCTAAAACTGCATATGAAAAAAGGAACAACTTAAACGGTATAAAAACAGCTATGATCAAAGACACCATCATGAAAATGATGTTTAATAAATCAATATTATTTTTGAGGAGCTCTTTCATTTTACCTAGTAAGGAAGAAAAATACCCCGTCCCAAGAAACTATTATTTCATCATCAGACTTTACAATGATATCCTGAAAAGGAGTTCCAGCACAAGAGGTATGAATAATTAAGATTTCGTTTTGATCAATCCCCAACTCACCGGCAGTTATTCCGTAATCAGAGAAATACGAATCTGTCAAAACCTTCTCTTTAGTCCAACCTTTGCTGTAAGTACAAAAGCTATCGCCTTCAAAGATTTTTTTGTAACTCTTGATGTTTTGATATTCGAAATACAATTGCTTATCAATGATTGCCTTTTTACCCATCCATTCCAATGCCATTTCTTCATCCATTGCACTCATGTCTGCAAACCCATAATTACTCACTATCCATTCATCTTTTATTTCAAAGGCAAGTGAATGGCAGTTTTGGAACAGAAGAATGGTTAGGGAGAGAAGTCCAGCTTGTTGTAGAATCTTTTTCAATCGGGGCATTTTTATTGAGGCTTTTAGAATGTTCTAAAATAGATATTCGGCGTCTTAATAGGAGAACCTCTTAAGATTCTTAACATTAAAAATGAGCGCGATTGAGCGAAAGTTTACAATCCTAAAATAAGTCCTATACTGCTCTTAGTTGTCTTCTTCATTGGAAGTTCTAAAACCAAAACCAAAGTAAATCGGACAAAAACTTCTCAAACTTGTTAAAATAAATACTCCTCCTAGAATTAATAAGGCTATTCCTATGACTCCTGTAATTGTTCCAGTAAAATAGAGTACACCAATTATAGCAGCGACTATAAGTCTTATTAGTCTGTCTGCTGAACTCATGTTTTTAATCATTAGCGTAAAATATTGATTTAGTTACTCT
>Ga0255769_10004617_pt1 | contig 13256 bp, 6 predicted proteins | sample 041ome_9_FD_179637 | JGI IMG/M metagenome (GOLD analysis project Ga0255769, IMG submission 179637) | Coastal salt marsh microbial communities from the Groves Creek Marsh, Skidaway Island, Georgia - 041413US metaG (version 2) | ecosystem: Environmental > Aquatic > Marine > Intertidal zone > Salt... | reverse complement strand
CATGTGCTGCATATCTCTAACCTGAGACACATCCCATGCGTCCAAATCTCGATTGAAAGCTTTTGCATGTGAAAACATGTACTGCATATCTCTAACCTTCGACACGTCCCAGCTACTTATATCTTGCGAAAACGAGCTCGCACTCTCAAACATACGACTCATATCTTTCACGAAACGAACATCCCAGTTTGAAATGTCGCCGTTGAAAGAACTCTTGGATTGAAAAGCGCTTGCCATATCCGTGACAGAACTCACGTCCCAATCAGACATGACGCCGTATTTATTATCTATGGTACCGTACGTCGTGCAATCGCCCTTAAGCGGTTCTTCGGTCAAACAAGAAGTCAGGGCAGCTTTGAAGTTTGCGTGCGGCACTGGATCCCGCGCTAAACACGAATTCGGCGCGCTATTAAAAGAAGAGGGACAAAGAAAGTGAGCCATGAACGATTTTGCGCCGTAAAATATGTTCTCTTGAAGTGACGAAGCGGCAGGACCCTCCCAGTTCGTAATATCTCGGGAAAATTGACGAGCGTTGTAAAACATGTGCGCCATGTTCGTCACACTGCTCGTATTCCATCCCGAAATATCTGCGTTGAATGTCACCATATCCCGAAAAGCGCTTTCCATATTGGTCACAAGACTAGTGTCCCATTCATGCATCGATCCATACTCGCTGGTAGTGCACCTCCCATCGGCGGCGTGAAAGCCGTTCTCGGACTTCTTTAAACACGTTTCGATTGCATCGAAAAAATTTGAATCGGTGAGCGTCGTTACGTCCTGCAGGTTCAAGTTTCGACGAATCGATCCTCCCAAGTTACCATCTTTCTCGAAAGCGACGTCATAGGCGGCCGCGGCCGACGACAAAGATAAATTATCCACGCGCCTTTTCGAAGCCGAAGAGTACGTTCGACCGGTTGAAGAACTCTCTCTCTTTACGGAGCGAGGCGATGGAGATGCGGATGCAAACTTTGATATCCGCGCTTGAACGTTTTTGAACAGAGAGGTTTTCGTACAAGTCAACCATAAAGGAACCGTCGGCGTTAGAACCAAATCACCGTTCTCTTCGACCCGGTAAATTTTCCCCGCAACTAAGCCAAGATGATCACCCTTGAGACGTACGTACCAATTACCAGCGATTACATCGAATCTGATCAGCTTATTCGTGTCTACTTCCAAAAATTTTTGATCTTTTTCGTACCAGCACAAATCAGGCAAGTCGTTCGCGTACCGACCGGGATCTTGCAAACATAAATTCCAACTGGCTTGAGACATGAGCTCGAGCGCACTCACCGCTGGACTGTTGCCAAATCTGCTTTGCACGTGAATAACGAGTGAAATCAGATTCGTCGCGGAGCCGCAATCGGCTTTACATCCAAATCTTCCAAAAGCTGGAAACTCGTACGGGGCCGAGCACACGCCGTCACCGCACGGCGCTTCCGTCCAGATCGGGTCGACTACGCTCTCACTCAGCCACTCGTAGATGTAGTTCACATCCTGGGTCGATTTAATTCCAGGTTTCAACAGACCTCTGACTGTCGATGAAACTTCAAAACTCAATATCGGATCCGTCTGCAAATACAACATGGTGCAATATAAAACACAAAATGTCACAAACTTCAAAAGCTTAGAGAAATGTCCCATGTGTCGGATTCTCAGTCTCGCGTACGCTTTCAACTTGCGCAAAACATCAACGTAAATTTCATCGTCTTCAAATTTTCTCTCCGGCGACGTCGTATTATTTTTTGTATTTGTTTTTTCGTACTCTTCCTTCTCGCCGAAAAGTAAATAGTCGTTCATAGACTCACCGTCCTTGTCTTTAAAAAAAGTCCCTGATTTTGCGAGCAATCTTTCCTCTGCTTTTTTAGATCGTTCGACTGCGAGGGAGGGAGAGTTATCTTCAGTTTGTCGTCGTCGCTTTTCCGTGACCGCCGACTTGCCCGTTGTTCTCCTCGTGCCGTCTTCGCGATCGCCAATTCTCTTCGTAGTTTCAAAAGCATCGAGAGAAGATGAAGATGACGACGACAACGCAGATGGACGCTTTTCTTCGTAGTGAGGATGTTTGTGAATCGTTTTTGCCGCCGCCGCCGCCGCTGATGTCGTCGTGGTCGTCTTCGTTGTTGTCGAAGAAGTAGACGCCGTCTTTGATCTTTGTTGCAGCTTCCACCAACTCTTTTTCGTCTGCTTCCGCTCCCCCCCCGATGCATCTTCGCCGTAATAGTCCTCGTCTTCGTCGTCGCTTTCCATGTGCACGATATCTGACATCTCGCTCTTAAACGTTGCCAAAATTTTACTGCTCTCCTTCTTCCTTTTCCCGTCGTCCTTGTCGTCGTCCTCAAAATCATCATTTGGGCTGCTGCTGCTGCGTAAAATCGCCAGCGCACCGATTCGACATCCGATGTCAACTTTTCTCACCAAATAGATCGGCGCGGTAGCGCCAGGAATCTCGCGTTCATCCTCGTTCAATTGCTCTCGCTGATCCTTTCGTCGCTTTCGTTGCTTGCCGCGCTCTTCTTCTTCTTCTTCGTCTTGATCCGTGGTGTATTCTTTTCTATACCATTGGAATTCGATGGTCGCGTCTGCGTTTGAGTCGAGGTTTAAGTGCCCGAGGAGCACGGCTCGAATGGCTTCGCCCGGACTCGGCAGACCCGACAACTTCAACGTGGCGTTGTTGTTGTTTTTGCTTTTGGCGGACATCATCATCTTTCAACCCGCCGCCAAGTGTGTATAAATATAAATACGTGTATAAATACCACAACGTGCGCGCAAAACAAGCGCGCGCGCGCGAGCAACGGGTGTTTTTTTTTCTGGCGTGTGACTTGACGTCGTTCTTTGCTTTTCAAGTTCACACGCGCGATCGATCGGAAGAATATTTTATTTTTATATTTTACGACGTAGGAGATTATTTCACCACGTGAGTGATTACGTATACGTAAACGGTTCGAATTAGGCCTTCGATGAAAATTCCTCTCTTCTCTCTCCTCCGTCCCGTCTCATTCCTACTAATTCGTCTCTCTCTCAAAAAAAAGGCGAAAGAAAAGTATTGGTTTCTCTAAAAAAAAGTTCTCCTAACAATAAAGGCCTCTCTGTTTTTCTAGAAGATTTCGACTTCGTCTTCTCTCTGTCTCTTCTCTCTGTCGTCTGTCTCTCTTCTCTCACGCGCGCGCGTCACACAGCTCGGTTTGTTTTTTTCTATTTCTTCGCGCGCGCGCGCTTTTTTTCGCGGGAAGACGACTTGACGCACTTGATGACTTGAGAGACGACGACGATTGAGAAAAAGACGCGAAAGATGAAAGAAAACGCGCCGAACAACACAGACAACAAAGAAGACAAAGAAGGAGAAACGAAGAAGGAGATACCGCTCAAACTCAAATTTAAGACGTGGCAAGGCGTGGCGACGTGGACGTGGAACGATGCGTCGGACGTGTGCGGGATTTGCCACTCGCCGTACGATGGGTGCGCGCCAGACTGTAAATATCCCGGGGACGATTCACCCGTCGTGTGGGGCGTTTGTTCGCACGCGTTTCACTTGCGATGCATAACGAAGTGGTTGGACGGAAGAAACTCGGAACAAAAATGTCCCATCTGTCGAGGCGATTGGGAGTTTAAGCAGGCTTGAATAGGAGGAGCACGTGTGTGGAAAAGCACACGCTTTTGCATGTTTGTAAACCACTTTGTATTTTTAAAAATTGAACCATATAGAATACCTTTTCGTTGTCGACGATTACATATACTACACTACGCGTTCGTTTAAAAACATCTTTCGTTCGATCATTACGGAAGCGACGAGTGCTTTCCGTAGTACCGATGCCAAGGAGTTTGCCTCTCAGTCGGTGGTTCCCATCCAAGTTCGATGCTAGTATTCCTCTGCACGTCGCAATCGTTAACGAGTTCGAGGTTTTCGCCGCGTAAGCTGACGAGAGGACTCACCTCGACGAGTCCTCCGTACCCGCCCCACTGAATGCGACCTCGGTTCTTTGAAATCCATGTCGAATGCAAGAAAGAAATCATGCGTCTCGCTGATTCCGGGGAATCATCGCCGGTGGCTTGCTTAACGGGCGCAAAGTCGTGCTTCCGTTCTCCTTCAAAAATAGTGACGCCGTCGCTGGAGAACTGGTACGCGTCGAATATAAAACTTTCAAGCTTGATTGCTTTTTTCGTTCTTCGCTCCTCGGTTTCGCTCTCGACGTAACAAGGCACGTCTTTTTCTGCCACGTGATACTCCATCGCAAACGAGTCGAGATTGCCATCGTCGTTGACCATGTCTTTATCGCTACAGCTCCTCGCGTTTGCAATTTCCGCTACTTTGTATAAAAAATCTAAGCTAAAATAGTGAATCGCTATGTTCGCGCACCGAAATCGTAACGGACGATTATCGGGATTAAAGTGGTCCCAGGGCGGTCTGTTGTACTTTTGAATTTTGACGAATGAAGAGGGATCATCGCTGTCGCCGGTTCGCATGTTATCTGGAAGAAATTCATCGTAATCCACTTCCTCTCTCTCGTCGCGCATGCTCGGTTCTATCTCCGAGTATTCTAGGACGCGTATTCTTGACGACGAAGAAGAAGAAGAAGAAGAAGAAGAAGGTAACGACGGACTCTTTCTTCTCACGGCATCCGTTTCTACCTCGCCTCTGTCACAGGCATCATCATCATCATCACCATCACCGCTATTTGAATACGATACTTCTCGCACAAACACGCCGACTTTTTCATCCGGGGATATTTTTTTTATCACTTTTGCGCCCGACTGTTTACCTCGTAAAGCGCAGTACCCAATAAACTCGCAATCTCCAGGGAGAATGAGCGCATTATCTACCGAATAGCAATGCAGATGTCGCACGCCGCGCTTCTTCATGTCCGCTAACGCGTTCGATTTAAGCAAAGCACGATATATGCTGCCGTTTCCATCTGGTGCCGTTTGAATCGAACCGTCCGGCGCTAAAATAATCTTTCCTTCAAGGTCAAAGACCGGCGCTTCTTGTTGCTGAAAGAACACGACGTCCTTCTCTGGGAGATTAAAATATGCGTTTTCACGAAAAAAATCGACCGTTTGTTCGTGCGTTTGTGGAGAGGTCATGATGTACCAAGGCAGAGAAGGCATCAACGCGGATTCTGTGCCTTTGTTTGCCCCCGTCACAGCCTTCGCGGCGTCGGTGGCGAGCTCAATCACTTTTCTAATCCTTTCCGCTTGCAGTTGAAAAAGCGACTTTTTGCTCGGCAGACCGATATCAAACGTCCCTTTTGGCAAAGCGCTTCCTAATCGCGTGCCTTGTCCTCCCGCCATGACAATAGCACCAACCTTTCCGGCACGAATCAGCGCGTATCCTTCTTCTCGCCACGCTTTCCTTTCCTCTTCGCTCGCTTCTGCGGCCACGACGTCGGGGACGATTGGTTCGATTCTCGTCCTTTTCTTCCGTTCCGCCGCGCTCGCGTCCTCCTCTTCCTTGTCCCCCTCCTCCTCCTCGTCGTCGTTGCTCTCCTTCTTCTTCTTCTTCTTCGGTTCCCACGGCCCCTTCTTCGAAACTTTCATCGCGCGATGAAACGCGTCGCAGAAATACTCCAAGTCATCGCCCAAACTCCCTTCCAGTTGCGCGTACACTTTCGCTCTCGCTCTCGCCGTCGCCTCCTCTTCCTCTTCCCCCTTCTCCTCCTCCTCCTCCTCCTCCTCGCGCGTCGTCGTCGTCTCTCTCGACGACGACGACGACGACTTTTTCGCGTGGTGTTCCAGCACGTGTCGCTGACTCCGCGGCAGGCGCGCTTCCATCAAAAGAAGGAGATTCTCGAGTTTTTGTTTCTCTTTCATATTTGTGTTAGTGTGTAATTTGTTGTACATTATATATCGCGCGCGCTTAAAATCGTCTCGAAAAAGAAGAAGAAGAGGAGGTGTGTCGCTTTACTTCATCCGTGCGTTTTTGTGCGCGTTTTGCGCGTGCCGCGGACTCTCTCCCCGCGCGGTTCGTCTTTGTGGCAGATAAGCGCGTCGAACGAACGAACGAACGAACGAACGAACGAACGAACGAACGAACGAACGAAGAGGAAAAAAAAGCTCCAAACAAGTAGTGTTTAGGGTTTAGGGTTTATACACACACAATCAATCCATTATTTATTATTACGATACGTATACGAGTTTTATTTACACATCCACGACATCACAAACACATCCATATTTATTTTTTCCAAACAACGCGAAAGAGAGAGAAGAGAAAAGAATGCGAGGAGTAGAGGAGTAGGAGAAGGAGAAGAAGAAGAAGAAGAAGAAGAAGAAGTCGCGCGGTGTCAAAGTGAACAACGCGGGAAAGAGAGAGAGAGAGAGAGAGAGAGTAACACTAATTAAAAATGAAGAGGAAGAAAAAGTTGAAACGACCGATTCTTAACGGTGGCGTCGTGAAATCTTTAAAGGTGGCGAAACGAATCACCGCGGAGTTTCACAGGACGGTGTTGTTATCGTCGTCAAAGTCGTCAAAGTCGGCGGCGAGGGTTTCTGCATCCTCGGGGAGAGAAGAAGGAGGAAAAGGAGGAGGAAAAAAAGAAGAAGAGGAAGAGGAGGAGGAAAATAAAACCGATTCAAGAATAAACAGAGACTTGTACCAGAAAGCGTCGCAAGCTGCGCTTCAGAGAACCTCTCACGTGCGGAAATTCGTTTATTCCACGCTGACGACGTTGAACAAGAGACCGAAAAAAGGCGACGAGAGGAAAGTTTTGAACGGGTTAGAAGTTGGAGCGGTGACTACGGAGTTTTGCTGCCAGTCGCCGAGTTGGATACGGTTTCGCTCGATCGATTTGAACTCGCAACATCCAAAGATTGAAAAGAGAGACTTCTTCTCTCTCAAAGTTCGCGAAGACGAGTTCGACGTCATTCTCAATTCTATGGTGTTAAACTGCGTGGCGGAACCGGAAGATCGAGGTGAAATGTTGCTTCGAATGGCAAAAATGTTGAGAAAAGAAACAGGGGTCCTCTTCATCACGATTCCGAGAAGATGCGTGGAAAACAACCCGTTTTGTTCTACCGATATTTTCAACGAGTGTTTGCAAGCGTGTGGTCTTTCCATCGTTCTCACGAAAATTTCGCCAAAAATAGCTTTTTGGGTGTGCGAGAAAAAAGCGAAGAACGTCGCGAACGCCGTGCCAAAACCGAACCGCCGGGATAAGAAGACGAACAACAAGAACTCTTACTTCTCCGTTCACTTTCGCCTTCGCGACGAGGACGACGACGAGGACGACGAGGACGACGACGACGCATCCTCCTCGCGAAGTGAATCGTAGCAGTAGCATTGATGTATGTATACCACAGTTAGCGCAATAGCAGTAGTAGTTTATTTTCCTTTTTTAAAACAAAGTTGTGTAATAAATAATATTGAAAAAGAACGCCCCCGAATAAAAGGATTGGAAACACGCGAGCAAAACAAACGAAAAAGAGCTCTCTCTCTCTCCTCTCTCTCTTTGCTCACTCACATCATCATCATCCAAACAAACGAAGACGAAGGAAGAGAGAGAGCAAAAAAAATAAAAAAAAACGCCTCCACGAAAAGCGGAGCAGAGACGTGAGAGAAAGAGAGAGAGAGCAGAGAGACGTCGCGAGTAGAAAAGGGAAGAGATTTTATATAGATTTGACATAGAAAAGATGAGAGGCTTCGTCGAAACGCGAGGGAGAGGGACGTACGGCGACGGCGGGAACTTCCACAACAGACAAGGAGGAAGAGACGAGGCAGAGGAGGAAGAAGAGGAGGAGGACGTGGAGACGTGCCCGCTTTGCTGTAACGATATGGATGCGACCGATTTAGCCTTTAAACCGTGCAAGTGCGGCTATCAATTATGCGCGTGGTGTTGGCATCAAATTATGGAAGTTGGGTTTGGCGAGACGGTGGGAAAGTGTCCGGCGTGTCGACAGGACTACGACCAAGATCTGCTGGAGTTTGACGCGGAACAAGTAGCTTCTTTAACGGATGCGAGTAGCGCACAACAACGGAGGGAAAGAGGAGGAGGAGGAGGAGGAGGAGGAGGCAATTATTCTTCCTCTTCGTCGTCGCTTTCATCTTTGCAACAACATCATCATCATCATCAGCACGGTAGTCGATCGTACCGATATCAAAACTATCCCCACGGAAGGTACTCCGAAAATTACGACGGTACCAGTGGTGAGGGCGACAACAGCATCGTATTTGGTGCCGGCAGAGGCAGGGGACGGGGCCAAGGCGGAAGACGAGGAGGGGTTCTCTTCGGAGGAGGAGGACGAGGGAGAGGTCGAGGGAGAGGAGGTGGTGATTTTGACGGGAATTTCGGCGGTAATGGATACTCATCGTACGATCCAAACGCACCGATTGACAGCAGTCGTAAGCATCTCGTCAACGTGCGCGTCATTCAGCGAAACTTAGTCTACGTTGTCGGCATTCCGACTGCTATGTGCAAGGAAGAGATACTGAAGAAAGCAGAGTATTTTGGAAAGTATGGGAGTATCATCAAGTTGCAAGTGTCTTGTCCGCCAGCACCGGCTAGTGGTAGCGGAAATGATGTGAGTAATGCGGGAAATTTGGCGGGATGCGCTTACGTAACATTTGAAACCGAAGCGGACGCAGAGACATGTATTCAATGCATTGACGGTGTCCCCGCGAACCCAGACGGTACAGGACGACCCCTTCGAGCATGTCATGGGACGACAAAATATTGTAACGCGTTTCTACGCAATTTTCCATGCGGAAACCCAGAATGTTTATATCTTCACGTCGTCGGAGAAAAGGAGGATTCTTTCACGAAAGAGGAAATGCTAGCGTCTTACAGAGAGAAAAAGAAGAAAGCCATGTTCAAAGGAGGGAGCTCGAATTTCAAGAGCAATAGAAGTAAAGACAGCGTTTCCGCGGTAAACACTGCGAATAAAAACAGGCTCGAAAACCTGAGGCTCAACAATCATCAGAGAAAGAACAGCAAAAGGTTCAATAGCAATATCGAAGTTGATGAAGACAACGATAACAATAAAAACGCCGGTGATGCCGATGATGTCGATGGAGGTGGTAGAGATAGACACAGCAATCATCACAATGTTAGTAACGCGCGGCAGAACAAAACTAAATTGGGCGATCGTGATAATGGTAAAGCAATGGGAAATAGAAAAAACCTTCCCGGCGGAAGGGAGAAAGGATCATCGCTTCGTGACATTCCAGCGCCGCGGAAAATCGTACTTCCTCCTAAGAAAGGGGATCCAGCGTAAAACGCAGAGGCACATTCCGCGAATCGAAGTAAATGGGCCGCTTAGAGGAAGTACTAAACCACACCGTTACCGTTTTAAATACTAACTACTATATAAAAAATGTACAATTAGGATGAAATTAAAATATTTTGCGTTTGGTTCTCGCTTTTCTTTCTAGTTACTCCCATAAAGATTTCCCCACTTTGACGCGCTTTTTTCTAGCTTTATTGTCTCTACGTTTCTTCAGTTGTTGCGGCCAATGCGTCGCGGCAAACGCCATCGCGCTCTCCTTGTAAGAACTCGCTCTGGCGTTAGCACTTCCACTTCCTCGCCCAGCATTCGCGGCTCCGCCTTGCTTTTTTTGCTGTTGGCCGCCACCGCTGCCTTTTCCCTTCCCTTTGCCAGAATTTCGATTCTTCTCGCCAGATTCATCGTTATTGCTAACATTAGCGTTGTTCTGTGTAGCAGCGGGTGCCGCAGCGTTGGAGCCGCCGAGTGCAAAGTCGATTTTCCCTCCGTTCATTTGCGCATCTCTATCGTTTTCTTCGACAGAACGATAACGTCGAGCATCGTATATTCCGAAACGTCTATCTTCCGAAACAGACCGAAAGCCGGATCCACCTCGGCCGGATCCACTACCACCGGCATTCTTTTGGCCACTACCGCCGCTTTTCTTTTTCGAGTCTTTCTGATCCGGTTGTTGCTTGCTTTTGCTATTATTCGCGTTCTTATTCTTGCCAGCCGTCGCTTTTTGTTTTCCGACATTTTTCTCCTCCTCGTTTTCTTCATCTTCATCGTCGTCGTCTTTTTTCCCACCCTTTTTCCCACCGGCATCGCTTTGATCTTTCTTCCCGCTTCCATCTTTTGTTTTCAACATCTTTTTCGCGTTCGCGTTGTCTCGTTCCACGGAGCTTTTGACGCCACCAGACCGAGTCGATTTTTTGATTTTCTCCACTTCTCCATCGTCGTCTTCATCATCGTCTTCATCGTCGTCATCGTCGTCATCATCGTCGTCGTCGTCGTCGTCATCGTCGTCGTCGTCGTCATCATCTCCATCATGCGAATTCTTCCTCTTCTTGCCAACAACTTGCAAATCGTCTTCTTCTTCGTCATCTGTGTGGATGTTCTGAAGATCGCTCGGTAAAGATCCCGTATTTGTTGTTTGCTCACGCAAATCGTCGTCGTCGTCGTCGTTATAAACGCCAGCCTTCCTAGCTTCAGCTCTGGCGAAGAGTTCAGAAAGTTCAGAATCACAAGCTTCCAAAGCAAGTCGAGCGTGAACTAATTTTGTATTCGCTTGTTCGAGTCTCTTTAGTTCTTGCAACAACACATTCTCTATCTCTTGCATCGGCGGCAAACCCGCTCTTGCTAAAGCAGTTTGTGCCTTCTCCCATGCCGCCTTTGAAACAAGTTGCTCCTCATCGAGCTCTTCCTCATCTTCCTCATCGCTGCTGAGATCATCGTCCGAATCGTCCGTATCGTAATGTCCATTCGGATCTGACGGAATGAATTGATATTGTTGTTGTTGCTGTCGTCGATTTTGTTCTAGCGCAGTCGTAATAGCCATCGTCGGTGTAGTAGTTTTTGCGGCATTATCCTTGTCCGAGTTACCCCCACTATTGGCTTGGCTTCTAAGTCTGGGAGATCTAGGTGACTTATTCATCTCAGAGTCGGTCGCATAGTTTTTTCTTCTCTTTTCATCAGAAGCGATCTGCGCGGCCCGTTGCATCTCGGACATATCTTCGTCATCTTCTTCATCAGTATTATCTCCTCCAAACGCCAAATACTTATCCCACTCCGCATCGTCAACTTCAACATCTTCAGCTTCATTCAAATTAGGAACAGATTTGGGGCTCACATCCTCGTTCGATGGCTCATCATCATCAACCTTTGCATCTTCGGGTGGCGGGGTTTTTTGTTTAGATGCCTCGAGTGATTTTCTCGTCGTAGCCCCCTTTGATTTGTGACCATCTTTTCCATCGTTATCGTCAGTGTCATTCTTATCATCACTCTTGTTGTTGCTCTTGTTGTTATCTTTCTTGTCATCATTCAGAACTTCTTCATCGGATCCCGCTGCTTTTTTCTGCTCTTCCAAAATCTCCATGGATTGTTTTCTACGCTTTTCTGCTATTTCTTTCTGTGCCTGTTGCAACGTCTCGTGCGCTTTCAGACGAGCTTGCGAATACACTTTTTCTGCTTCCTCGACGAGGGACTTTAACCGAGCCAACTCTCTCTCAGAATATTCGACGTCTCTGACCATTTGCGCCCGACGCTCTTTCGTCTGCTCAATTTCCCTTTCCATCTCCTCTGTAAATCGGGCCATGCTCGTCGAAGAAGCGCCGCCCTTCTTGTTGTTCTGACCTCTTCCAGAAGTTGTAGCTAAGTGATGAGCATCTTCATCTCCATCGAGATCAAACGTCACGTGTCCTAAATGTGCTCCTAAAATATCATGTTCATCTTCATCTAAATTATTTATGTGCGAATTCAAAAGTCCTCCGCTCCCTATTCGGTTCACATCAGATATACCCGCGGCCCACGCGGCGGCGACCCGCTTTCTTGGTGGAGCGTTCGAGGGCGCATGCAGCGCTCTCTCTTTTGCGTCCGGAGTTCCCGCTTTCTTACGCGCTTCCGCTAAAAGCTTCATTTTCTTTTTCTGTTGCTTAAAAGCTTGTTTCTTTGGCGGTAACGCCGGAGAAATTGATCGACCGATACCTTCGCCTCCGTTTGTCAAATAATCAAAATTCGTATTCCTATCGATAATATTCCCCGCATCAGCGTCATCTGCGCCTCCACCAAATCTCCCTCCTTTCGATATCTTACTCCTCTTCCCTTTCGGACCTTTTTGAAACGTATCCATCAAGTCGCCGCTATTCGTACCCTTGGAAGCGTTCGTCTTCCCTTTCTTCTTTGCGGAGCTTCCACCTTGATCAGCAGCGTTTCGTTTCTTACCAACGTTGGCTGTTTTTGCGCTCGCTCCGCCATTCTTTGCTGCCTTTGCAGCACCGGCATTTCCTTTAGCCGCCGCCGCCGCCGCTGCATTTTGTTTCGCGCGAACCGTCGCTTTATACGGCGCCGACTCAATCTCTCCTCGTCGCAAGTGCTGAAACTTGATGAGATTTCTCCACTTATCTTTCAGCTGCACTCCAGTTCTTCCCCTGCGTTTTGGAAATGTGAAGAAAGTAAGAAACGTCGTCGTTTGAAATGTTTTCGTTCGTTAGTCGCTGTACTCGTGGAGATTTGTACGCTTCTCTCTCTTTCTGTTGAGAGAAAAGCCCAAGAAGCAAAGGCAAAAAGCCACTAAAAAAAAAACGTAAACGACGAGAACCGCCGGAGAGACGGCGCGAATTGCGCGTTTTGCGTCCGTCTCTCTCTATCCCCGCGCGCAAACATCTATTAAAAAAAATATAGGATTGAAATAAAACGCACCTCAACGCTTTGAAATCAGGATCTGTTCTCATCTTCTCCCAGGCGCCAATGCCGTGCTTTTGCACCGCAGCGCGTAAAGCCGTCTCTTCTTCGGCTTGCCAGTACCCTCTCAAAGTTCCCGCCGGCGTGATTGAAGTCGTTGCGTTTTTCCCTCCTTTTGGCGGTGGCGACGCCGCAACATTTTCCTTCTTCTCCAATTTGTCAGCCTTCATATCTTCTTCTTCTTCGAGCGCGCGCGCGACACCTCCCTCTCTCTTTAAACTTCCTTTCAAATCTCTCTCTCTCCGTCTCTCTCTCCGTCTCTCTCCGTCTCTCTCTCCGTCTCTCTCTCTCTCTCTCTCCGTCTCTTGTTTGTTTGGGCGTGCGCGCGCGTTTTTTTTTGTGCACAATGCGGCACACACACGACGACGACGACGACGACGAAAAGACGAGCAAACAAACAAACAAAAACCAAAAAAAAAAAAGAAAAAGAGAGAGAAAGAGAGATCTCGAGCAGCCGAGAGAGAATTTTGGAATAATTTCTTTCTTCGCGGTCTGTCAATGTCGTCGTCGCCCGTCGTCGTCGTCAGACAAAAACAAAAAGAAACAACGCGAACTTCACACTTTTTTGCGCGCACAAACACACTTTACACACAAAAAAAGGGGGACGA
>Ga0255769_10004596_pt1 | contig 13294 bp, 12 predicted proteins | sample 041ome_9_FD_179637 | JGI IMG/M metagenome (GOLD analysis project Ga0255769, IMG submission 179637) | Coastal salt marsh microbial communities from the Groves Creek Marsh, Skidaway Island, Georgia - 041413US metaG (version 2) | ecosystem: Environmental > Aquatic > Marine > Intertidal zone > Salt... | reverse complement strand
CCTCTTGTAGGGCTTTGTGCTAACAAGCCATCAACCTGTAATTGAATCCCATCTTGGAGGCAACCAAGCTTATTCCATTATCAAATAGATGGATTTGACTTTTTATTAAATTAAAATTTAAATATTGATGTGTTAAGGTCGTTATATTTGCTGATCACATTGTTCATATTACCCTTGGTCGGTTGTGCATGTGAAACAAACAGCCCTATCAGTGATACCTGCTCATCTTGCCACGAACATGTACCCACAAATGATTGTAGCCACCCATGCTTGGATCAGTTTGAAGTTTTCACAAAAGATACCAGTCCTACAGAGCTGAAAACATATCCAATTTTAACAGATCACTCACCCCTGTACTCCCAACCAGTTAGGCAGCTCTATTCTCGTATAACCCCAATTGGTTGCGTTTTTAAAGACAGATTACATATCCAATTTAGAGTCATACAAGTTTGATTTTACTACATCATTAACAGGTAAAGTTTCTTACCTGTAAATTTTGTACTTTAATCAATATGACTACTAAAAAATTGTATCCAAAAGCTCTTTCTCTAAAATCAAAATTTGTCCGTAAGCCGTTCGTTCATTACCTCTTAACCCTAACCATCTTCTATTCAACTAGTTGTTGGCTTTCGGAAGAGACGGTTGTCACAGTTCATCGGGCAATTCTTCACCCGAGTGCCCAACCAACTGCGAATGGCATAATAAGTAAGGCTTCGTCTAATCGAGAGGTTCTACTGCAGGCAAGTGGATGGGTTCAGCCAGACCCTTATGAGATTCGAATACCCTCGCTTCTGGATGGAGTCATAGATCAACTATTTATTCTCGAAGGGCAGGCAGTTACTTTGGGGCAAAAAGTTGCCTCGCTGATAGATGATGATGTTAAACTCTCTTTGAACCTGGCTCGGGCAAAGGTTCTCCAATCTAAGGCCAAAGAAAAAGAGATTTATGCAGAAATAGATATGGTAACCGAGCAATTATATGCAGCAGAGAGTTACCATCAGGGAAAACTTGCGATCCGAAATGAACAATCTGATTTGGTGAACAGACTAATCGGACTACCCAAAGGTGCAGTTTCTCAAGCAGATACCAACCAATCGATCTTAAAATTACAGGGACTGACGCAAGCAGCAAATGAAGCAAAATTTAGAGTGGCGGAAATTAAGAAAAAAAAAGCCCTACTTGGTGAAAGAAAAGAGAGTCAAAAAGCTATGACTAACGCGCTCCAAGTTGATGTAGAAAAAGCACTTTTAGATTTAAATCGCACTCTTATTCATTCGCCAGTTAGTGGGGTCGTCTCCAAGCTTTTGACATCTCCAGGAAGAAGGGTGATGAGTAGTATGGATTCTCCCGATGCTTCTAATATCGCCGTGTTATTCGAAAAAGGGAAACTGCAAGCGGGGATTGATGTTCCACTGGCAGATGCATCAAAGGTTTTTGTGGGTCAAGATGTTGAAATTATTTGTTCATTTCTCCCAGAGCAACCTTTTCAAGGAAAGGTTTCTCGAATCAGCGGAGAAGCCGACTTTCAACGAAATACCCTCGAAATAAAAGTTCGTTTACTCAAACCCGATGAACGCTTACGTCCTGAAATGTTGTGTAGAGCAAAATTCTTTGCCCCTCAAGAATCACCCCAAGATGAACTATCTAATGACGGTCTGGGTGTACTCATTCCGATGAACCTAATTGCAGACATAAGCAAAAAAAACCACACTCTTTTCATTGTTTCGAAAGATGGGAAAACTGCAGAATTGGTCGAAATTCAATTGGGCAAAAAAGTGATCAGTGATCATATTTCTGTACTATCTGGATTGAAAGGTGGTGAACAAATCATATTGAATCCTCCATCCACTTTACAATCTGGGGATCGAATAAAAGTTGTTACCCAATGAGTAAAACTACTTTTATTGAAGCTAAGGGACTGACGAAGGTTTACCGAAAAGGTGACCAAACGATTACCCCCCTGGAAAACCTCTCTCTCAAAGTCAATGAAACCGACTTTATCGCTCTAATGGGACCTTCCGGCAGTGGTAAATCAACCCTCCTTAATCTAATTGCTGGCGTAGACTCTCTCACTTCAGGAACACTTCGAGTTGGGCAAACGAACATTGAAAAATTAACTCGAGATCAACTCACAAAGTGGCGCGCTAAAAATGTCGGCTATATTTTTCAACTCTATCACTTATTACCTGTTCTCTCCGCATTCGAAAATGTAGAGCTCCCCTTACTCCTTACATCTATGAGTAAAAAGACCCGAAAGGAGCGCGTCGAAGAAGTGCTTGGACAGGTAGGCTTGCTTGATAGACAAAACCACCGCCCAAAAGAACTCTCAGGTGGACAGGAACAAAGAGTCGCAATCGCACGTGCAATCGTAGCAAACCCTCCACTGATTGTTGCAGATGAGCCAACTGGTGACTTAGACAGAGAATCAGCTAATGAAATCCTGAATCTCTTGGAATCACTCTGCAAAGAACATAAGAAAACCATTCTCATGGTTACCCACGACCCCAAAGCGGCAGAAAGGGCTAATTGTATCTTAGAATTGGAAAAGGGCAGGCTACTAACAAGCAGATGAAGCTATACTTTATGATGATAAATCTCGGAGTTTTGTCTGCAAAGCAAATCTTAAGACATCGTGCCAGATCGAGCCTTACTATTCTTGGGGTTTTTTCCGGAATGTTTCTTTTTACGACCATCGAAACGATGCAAGATTCACTCCATCGTGCTACCGAAATATCCGCAAATGACACTACATTAGTCGTTTATAGAGAAAATCGATTTTGCCCTGCAACCAGTAGATTGCCTGAATATTATGCGGATGAAATTGCACAGATACCTGGAGTTCGATCCGTGTCTCCGATTCAAATTGTAGTCAATAATTGTGGTACGAGTCTAGATGTTGTAGTTTTTAGGGGAATTTTAAAGGATACTTTAAAATCTATTATGCCTGACCTTGAGGTCATAGAAGGCTCTTTGCGATCTTGGCTGGAAAGAGATGATGGAGCCCTCATTGGTAAAAACTTTGCTAACCGAAGGGGCCTACGTGTTGGGGATCGGTTTGATGCTGCTGGGGTAACGGTCTCGGTTTCCGGAATCATTAATACCAGTGAAAACTCACAGAATAATAGTGTAGCCTTTGTCCATCTGCCTTTTTTACAGCAGGCATCAAAAATTGGCCTCGGTATTGTTACTCAATTTAATGTTCGTGTTGAGAATTCTTCCTTACTCGGTTCAGTCGCTAGATTGATTGATGATAGGTTTAAGTCGGATACTGAACCCACATCTACCCTCCCAGAAAAAGCTTTTTTTGCTAGTACCGCCACCGATATTATGGAGATAATTCGTTTTTCCAGATGGATTGGTTGGGCCTGCGTCATTGCTATCGTTGGACTTATTGCCAACTCCATTCTTCTTACAGTACGTGCGAAGATTGCTGAACATGCCATTCTCAAAACCCTTGGCTACACTAAACTTCTCTTATTTTGGCTGGTTCTTGTTGAAGGTATGCTGATGTCTAGCCTTGGCGGATGTCTTGGAATATTACTCTCAAGCTGCTTCCTCTTTTTCCAAGGGATTTCGATCGGAAATGAAGGCTTAATACTCGCCTTTATTCCCTCCTCGCAGGTTGTTTTAACAGGTCTTTATTTATCCCTTGGCTTGGGCCTCTTAGCGGCAATCTATCCGGCCTGGCTTGCCGGAAGGTCTAGTATCACTGAAAATCTTCGAGCCGTTTAGCCATGATTCCTTTTACTTACACCCTCAGAAACCTTTTACGTAGACCCACGCAAACGGTGCAACTTCTTTTGGGAACCGGATTTGTTGTCCTACTTGTCATGTTGGCAACAGCCACAAATCGTGCGATGGAAAATACTCTTAATAATTCTGGAGATACCCGAAATGTAATCGTTCTAGGTGCTGGTAGTGAAGAGAGTATTGAAAGAAGTGAAGTGACGAGTGCTGCATCAGAAATTATATCCGCTTCAGTATCAGGCATCTACCATATTGCCAATGAACCTGCTGTATCACCCGAAGTCCATTTCAATGGAGTTGTTGATTTGTCCAATGGGAAAAAAGCTCAAGCATTGCTTAGGGGAGTTAGGCACCAAGCCATGTGGGTATACCCTAGAGTAAGAATCCTTGAAGGTCATTTCCCAAATTCTGGCGAAGTAATGATTGGTACACTGGCTCATCAAAAACTTGGGGTAAAAGCTCAAGAAATAACCCTCGGATCAACATTTCGATTTAATGGAGAATTATTGACTGTTTCCGGCATTTTTTCGGCTTATGGAACCGTTATGGAAGCTGAGATATGGATGCCACTGCAAGATTTAATGACAACAACACAAAGAGATAATCTCTCTTGTGTTGTTATTAGGAACCAAGACTCAAAAAGTTTTTCAGACATAGAGGTGTTTACTAAAACTAGATTGGACCTGGAGTTAGCAATTATCAAAGAATCTGATTACTACAAAGGTTTAACAAATTTTTATAAACCCATTCGTTGGATGACATGGGTATGTGCCATACTCCTTTCACTTGGAGCTCTTTTAGGAGGACTGAATAGCCTGAATGCTGCTTTTTCTGCAAGGATTCGCGAATTTGGAGCAATGCAAGCAATAGGTTTTACGAGGATTCAATTGATGGCCTCTCTAATTAAGGAAACCACCCTTTATTCTTCACTTGGTTTGATAATCGCCTTGGTAGTGGTCCGATTTAGTCTACAGGGCACTTCCTTCCCTTTTTCCATTGGGGTTTTCGTCCTCGATTTCGATTCTTACATAACAAGAGTCGCAATATTTACTAGTATTGCTGTAAGTTTGCTTGGCAGTCTAGCTCCAGGATGGAAATGCTTAAAACCATCTCTTACGCAAACCCTAAGGTCATCATAAATTAGATATAATCATAAGATGAAAAATAAATCCGTATTCATAGCACTAGGCTTAATGCTACTTTCATGCGAATCTTCAGTTCATGAACATAACGAAAATTCTAATGCTTCGTTCGAAGCGAATCGTTCAAAAAAAGCTGATCTGCCACCCAATTTCTTATCCAAAATTTCTACAGGAAAGGCAATTTCAGTTATTGAAGCTCGGAAAAAAAATAAGTCCGGAGAAAAGCTTATAATCGAAGGTGCTATTTGTGGAATGCTCGAGCCATTTACCAAGGATCGAGCAATGTTTGTATTAGGTGATCTGACTATCAAAACTTGTGATAAGATTTCCGGTGATAACTGCCCAACTCCTTGGGATGCATGTTGTGAAGATAGAAAGAAAATTATCTCCAGTTCATTAACAGTTCGCGTGTTAGATGAAAGCGGAAAGCTAAAAGAAGGTACTTTGAAGAATGTAATGGGAATAGAAGCGGGTAGAAAAATAAAAGTCGAAGGTTTAGTGGACGCACAATCTATTCCAACTTCCATGGTTATCAATGCAACACGAATTGAACTGCTTTAACTCAAGGTATCATATTTTAAAATATGCATTTTTATTTATATTCCTTTATTGTATTTCTGTCAGCAGGTTGCGTAAATAACACAAATAGTATATTTAATTATAATTCAGGATCAGGCTCAGTAGTTTCTGAGTCAAGCATCGTCTTGCTCACTGAAGGTAACCGTTCAAGTCTTGTATGCTTTCAGGATTTTATCGTAGAGCATGATTTACATTTAATCATAAACCGTTCGTTGGAATATAGTCCTTTTTGGCAAAACCAACTTGCTAACCTAGAGATCATTAAGGACAGAGCACGAATGGAACTCGCAGGCGAACTACCAGAACTCAAAGGTTCCATAGGTTGGAAAGTTGGAAAAGAAAAATCTCGTGAAACAAATTTAACTTCACAAAAGGTCCCCGATTTCCAATCCAGTGCAAATTTCTCTTGGGAAATGGATCTTTGGGGGAAATGGAAAGCCCTTAGAGAATCTGAGGTTACAACAGTTTTGGCAGAAAGTCACACCATACGGGCTGCACAACTACAATTTGTTTATGAAATAGCTACAATATGGTTTAAATTAAGTTTTCTTGAGGAAGAGATCGAGTTGGTAAACGATCAAATCAGACAACACCATGAAATTCATGTTCTTCACTTGCACAAATTTCATGCAGGTCTGGAGGATAACTCAAGCATAATTGAAATGGAGATAGCGTTAAAAAGGCTTGTGTCTGAGTATAACCAATTAAAAAAAGATCAGGAAATTGAACGAATCAAAATCAAGACCCTGATGGGTTCTCATACGGCAAATATTGAAAGTCTTGAGCAGCTTACTAAAAAATCTATACCTGAATTGCCGATTATTCAAGATGCCTCTTTTCTGAAAAATAGACCCGATGTACTCGCAAGTCAAAATCACTTGCTTGCACAAATCAAGCGCCACCAAGGATCTATTTTAAATCTTTATCCATCCCTAGGGCTTAATCTTTCTAGTATTGGTATGTCTGGCGATTTGTCCTCCCCATTTCAACAATGGAAAGTGCAAGGAGGACCCACGATTGACATTCCCCTCTGGAACCCCAAAAGGAAACTAAAAATAAAAGAGGAAAAGGCGAAACTCAAAGCCCTAGAATTCCGCTGGGAATCAATTCTTCTCAAAGCAGCTGAGGAAATTGAAGCGGCAAGGCTTACCCAACTTTTCCATTTGGATAATTTTAATACTCTCGAAGATATCGAAAATCAATATTCTGAACTTTACGAAATATCTGAAGAAAAATTCGCGCGTGGATTAATTTCAAAAATTAAGCTTTTGTCCTCTAAAGTAAACTGGACGGTTCAAAAGAGGCAAGCCCTCCATGCCAGATACAAATTATGGATATCCTTTTTATCCATTGGGAAATCCTTAGGAATTGGTTGGGGAGAAAATGTATAATTTACATTTTTTACCACCGCCTAAATGTCTAAAATTGACACTCTAATTTTCATTTTGTTACTAACAATAAATTTATCTTATTCTTCATGCCAACCAATTTATAATTTTTGAATACTAAGCTACAAAAAGTCTGTATCCTCGAAAAATGTAAGTTTCCTGAAACTTGCAGATGGAACCAATGTTGTATGGAAAAAAACTTAAGGCTCAGCTTAGCCGCCAAAAAGGTAAGGGATAATGATACGGTTTCCCAGGATCAGGAACTTTCAGAAAAGAATCAGAAAAAGTTCTTACGCAAACCCACTGGCTGATCTATAACTTCTTTTACAATAAAGGCTCTTTTTAATGCCTTCGAGGAAGACAGGGCATCTGTTTTTAACCACTTTTTGGTAGTAATTTGAATTGTTTGCTCAAAATCTTTGGCATCAAGAGAACTAGATAAAGCTTTTCTATTTTTTAGAGTACTAGAGTTTGTTAGGACGATTTTTTCTTCTGCAGAGTAGGCGGAAGAAAGATTATCTTGATCATTTTCCTCTACTATTTCCCCAAAGGTTTCACTGTATAAATCATCCCACTCCTTCTTGTCCGGTACTGGTAAAGTACTTTTTCTGTCTACTTTTTGAGGCTTTGATTGATTCGATGTGTCCAGCTTAGTTTTTTTTGCCTTAGCCTCAATGATTTTACCTACAAATGAGGCGACCAATAAGCCTACAATAAAGAGGGTATCTAATGGTAAGTCTGGCATCCAAGAAAATTTCGCCGCTTAGTAGAGAAGTTAGTTTTCCGATGAAATGCTTTCTCTCATCTCAGTATCGGCTTCAATATTTCTCATACGATAATAATCCATAATACCAAGATTTCCGCTTCGGAAGGCTTCTGCCATTGCCAAGGGAATTTGAGCCTCGGCTTCGACTAATTTCGCCTGCATTTCCTGAACCTTTGCAACATTCTCCTGCTCTAGGGCAACCGCTGCAGCTCGGCGGATTTCTGCCTGGGCCTGAGCCACCTCCTTATCTGCTGCTGCTTGTGAAGAGCGCAGGGCAGCACCCCGGTTTTCCCCCAAATCCACATCTGCAATATCAATCGATAAAATTTCGAAAGCCGTACCCTGGTCCAAACCCCGATTAAGGACCTGCTGGGTAATTTGGTTGGGGTTTTCCAATACCACCTTGTAGTTTTCCGATGAACCAATGGTTGACACGATGCTTTCACCAACGCGAGCAATCACCGTTTCTTCCTGAGCGCTTCCAACATACCGATCCAGATTGCTTCTAACGGTTACTCGAGCCCTTACCTTTACCTGGATCCCGTCCTTTGCCACACCATCAATGGTGTCGCGTCCTTCGATTTTACAGTCAATTACCTTTGGGTTAATGGATGTACGCACAGCTTCAAGCACAGACTTGCTTGTTCCTCGAGTTGCTAGATCGATTGCACATGCACGGTTCCAAGAAAGCTCGATGTTGGCCTTGGAAGCTGCAATCAGAGCTTGTACAGTCTGAACTACATTCCCTTCCGCTAGGTAATGAGCCTCCAATTGATCGGTATCTAAAGGTATGTTTGCCTTTACTGCAGTAACTCGTGCATCAACGATCAGACCTACAGGAACTCCCCTTAAACGCATGGCTAAGAGCGTTGCGAAGCTAACTGGTGCACGTGCTAGAAAGGCTTTCAGCCAAGTACTAAAAAATGAGATGATGATTAGCGAGAAGACTAATCCAACGATTAAAAGCAGACCAATGATAATCCAAGAGACCAAGTCGTTCATAATAATAAAAAATTAATTGGGGAAGTGTATGTAGTTATTTGAAAAAAGTTTAAAGTGGACGAACAATCAAGCGAAAGCCATCCACTTTCACAATTTCGACTTTAGTTCCTTTGGGCAAAAAGCCGGTACTGCAAAAAGAGTCAAAGTTTTTACCTTCTATGCGCACCAGACCTTCTGGATGATGTTCAGTCTGAGTGACTCCATGTTCTCCAATCCAGTTTTTGAGATCATATTCATTAAAATCACTTGTGCCGCTTGTGCCGTGAACAAACATATTTTTACCGAAATTGCTTTTAGAGAGCCATTTGAACTGAAAAAATACCAACAAGACAGCGCCAAAGCCGCCACTTAAAAGAACAATTAGGGGAATCATCCAGCCACCATATTCTAGGTGAGCAAAATATGATGAAACTAAAATACAAATAAATCCAAAGAATCCTAAAACCCCGCCTGGAACAATTGCTTCCAAAGCAATCAAAAGATACCCAAAGGCTAAAGCGGCGATAATTTCAGTCACGACTCAGTCTTTCCCTTCAACCAATAATTCAAAAGCAGTCTTGCTAACTACGCTTACTTTTTCACCCTTTTCAATTCTCCCTGAAACAGATCTTGCATCAAATACAGAACCATCGAGTTCCACTTTTCCAGATGGATAAAGCTCTGTAGTACAAATTGCGATACTTCCAATTTCTATCTTATTTGGGTTAGAGGCATCGACCTCTCCTTCCACAGATTTTTCCAAAATCATCGATCGCCCCATTGGAGTTTTACCGATGATCTTTACTGCAAAATATCCAAGTATGAAAGCGAGCCCCAAAGATTTGACAAATTCGATGAGGGGTGCCTCAAATAAAGCGATGGACCATTGAATCTCTTGCCCGGGCCAAACATCTACCATCGCCCAAATCAGGGAGCCAAACATCAGAGATAACCCAAGTAACGCTGGCAAAAATAACCCAGGTGCAAGAAATACCTCTACCAAGACCAAACAAAATCCAAGAAGGAACAGGAGTAACTCTTCCTGACCAGCTAAGCCTGCGACATGTTTAGAGGCAAAAAACACCAATATGAAGCCTATGCCCAATCCACCAAAAACCCCGAAACCTGGGGTCTTGAATTCGATAAACAACAAGACCAAGCCAACACTGAGTAAAAGAGGGGCAATTCCATTAAGCCACAAACCCATTTCCTCCGCCCAATTAACTTCCATTTTAATGAGGCTGTATTGATTTACTCCCCACCTATCATCCAGCAATTCAGTAAGATCTGAATAAATGCCAGTCCCTAGAAGAGGTTGGGGTGGACTGCCATAGGTTTTGACCGCTTCCTCTCCAGTAAGAGTAAGTAATTCCCCCGGGCTCTTGATTAAAGATCCATCAGCTGCCCGCAAGGGTTCTCCTTCGATAATGAGGCTCACATTTGCATCCATCATCGCTGCCATGATTTGAGAGCGGTACTTGTAAGACCCGGCAAAATTTCGAATCTTGGCCTTGAGGTAGGAATTGATCTTTCTCTTCATGGAAGGATCAATTTCTCCACCACCTCCACTCACAGCTTCAGCAGCACCAATCTGGGAGAAAGGAGCAAAAGCAATTTCTTGGGTCGCAATTGCAATGTAAGCACCCGCAGAAATCGCCTCTTTGTTTACATAAGTGAGAACCTTTCCTTCCCACTCATTTAAAGAATCTAAGATCTCCTGCATTATCTCTAAAGTCACACCCAACTCTCCTCCTGGAGTATCCATATCCAGAATGATCAAATCTACTTGCTGCCCGATGGCATCTTTCATACCCCTTCGAAGAATATCAAGGATGGGCGGACCAATTTGATCTCGAACAGGGATAACATATGCCGACTTCTTCTCCATTTTATCCACCCGAGTTGCAGGCTCCTTGGTAGAGCTTAGGGATTGATTTTCTTCGGCTCTAACGAAGGAAAATAATCCCAACAAAAGGATCAGAAAAAGGGAAGATCGGGTCATAATCAGTTAAATACTAATCGTATTACAGGATTTACATTGCACAAAAAGAAAAGAAAGGTCAGTTCAATAATACCTTGGAAACGATCAATTACCAAAATATGGAAATCAAGAGGTGGGATGTGGGCCCATCCACTTTTTTGGTTTTACCCGAAGCAGGAGCCCGTCTTCTTAACTGGCATATCAACATGGCAGACGGCTCGGTTCGTGATGTAATTTACTGGCCTGAGCAGGTTGAAAGCCATTCCTTGACAGATGTTCATGGCGGCATACCTATCTTGTTTCCTTTCTGTGGTATTTGCTCACACCAAAACGAAACAGGTAAATGGAGAACCCCAAGTGGAAATGTTCTGCCTATGCCCAAGCATGGCTTTGCTAAAGATGCTTCTTTTCGGATTCGATCCATGGATCGGGCGGGCTTCGAGGTGGAAATGATTCAGGAAGAAAAATTTAAAGAATACTATCCCTATGATTTTACTTTTACAGTCATCTACCACTTTCTGGAACTGTCCTTGCAAATAAGTTTGGTACTGGAAAATGAGGGTAGGGAGCCTATTCCATGGTCAGCTGGTTTGCATCCTTACTTCCAAGTCCCGTGGTGCAAGGATTTATCTCTCGATCACCACCTTTTACAAATTTCAGCAAAAAAATCATTTCAATATCAAGCGAATGGAACGATGTTAGATAATCCCAAATCTAATTACCCTATTCCTCTTGGTGAAGATAAATTAATTAATCGGATTCATTACCAACTCGAATCTCCTGAAGCTGAGATTGCTCTCCTGAACGGGGAAGAAGCCATACGGGTCAATGAGGCCAGTTGGAGTGGAAAGGGTTCTAGGCTTTCTTACATTACTTGGACACAAGCAAATGCACCTTACTTTTGCCTAGAACCATGGATGTCACCACCCAACGCTCCGGAAAATAAAACCACCCAGTTTGTTTCACCTGGAGGACGAGAAGAATTTACAGTAGAACTGGAACTCGCTTAGAGACTATCTGCCCTAGACCGTTGGATTGCCATCAGCACTCCATCCCACAACTCAATTCTTGCCTTTATGCTAGTTTGAGTTGCATCTGAAGCTTCTTTTTCTTTGTCAGCGTCGCCGCCAGTTAGTGATGCAAGCAACTGCTCAGCCATTGGACCGTGTTGCTCCCCATCCAAATGCGCATGTCTTTCTAAGTAATAGTGAAAAAGAGGTGCATCTTCTTTAACAACTTTGCAGTTGTCCAAAATTCTCAAAAACATTAACGGGACGAGATTTTCACGCCCGTTTGCAAAGGAAGCAGCAATTTGGTGTAGAGACCCATGTTTAATGATGTCAAAGGTGGAACGAATAAACTTTTGAACAGGGGATTCGTAGAGCTGCCCTTCAATGGCTGCATCAATCCCGTACTTAGAGACATCTTGCAGGAAATTTTCTATCGCCGTAGTAGACGCACCCACTTCTTTCATTGAATTTAGGTAAATTTCAAAATGGCTGGCATACTGATTGAGATTGTTGGGGTCCGCCGCATCCGATTCTTCTTCGAGCACAATTTCGTTCACCAAACGAACAGCATAACTATTGAAGTTGGGCACCCAAGGTGAACCATGCGGACAAATTCGTTTTTGGAGTTCTTTTAATAAAGACATGAAGTCCCAAACAGCAAATACATGGTGCTCCATAAAAACCCTCAAATCATCTAGGGTTAATAAGGAATGAAAAATGGGATGAGACTCTAGTTTTTCCCTGAGTTCTGTATCGTTTTCTATCATCAGTATGGAAAGTCAGATTATTGCATGATCATTATTGGGCAACCCTTGGCCTAGTTTAGAGACTGAAAAGTATCTACTATCTAACAAATAGGTATGCTGGCGCTCCCGCTGGGAGTCGAACCCAGATCTTCGGTTCCGGAGACCAATGTTCTATCCATTGAACTACAGGAGCGTAAGGTATAGAGTTAAAATTCGTTTCTCACGCTGGGTCAAATTCATTAGTTTTCTCAACCCGACATTTCCAAGATTGACTTACTTGCCCTGAAATGAGATTGAGTCTCAGTATCAATTGAGACTCGTTCTCAATTCATAAATCTTCCAATGAACATATCATACCAAACACTCGTCATTTTATGCACATGCCTTCTTGCAAAGGGACATCTTTTGTATGCTGAAGAAACAAGCGGTTCCGCAGACTACTTATCTCCTTTCAATGTGATTGGCTCAAAGCAGGATGTGCCTAAACTAGAGGGCACAGGCACGGTGCTGGACTCCATCGACCTTAAGCCCTTTTTTCATACGGATGTTAATGAAGTATTTAGACAGGTTCCAGGGGTTTATCTTCGACCAGAAGAGGGCTATGGCCTTTTTCCCAACATTAGCTTACGAGGAGTAGACTCGCATCGCTCCGCTAAGGTAACCATCCTGGAAGATGGTATCCCATCGTCTCCTTCTCCCTTTTCTGACCCTGCTGCTTATTATTCGCCAACTGCGGGTCGTATGGCAGGGTTTGAGATTCTCAAGGGCTCCAGCCAGCTCAGCCAGGGTCCCAATACCACGGGAGGTATTATCAACTACCTTTCGACCCCCATTCCCGATGACCGAAGTTCTCATCTCCGAGCTTCTTATGGTGAGCATAACGAAAGAATCGCCCATGCTTACTCGGGAGGGAAAGCAAACTTTGGATCCGGCAGACTCGGTTACTTGGTGGAG
>Ga0255769_10004574_pt1 | contig 13336 bp, 6 predicted proteins | sample 041ome_9_FD_179637 | JGI IMG/M metagenome (GOLD analysis project Ga0255769, IMG submission 179637) | Coastal salt marsh microbial communities from the Groves Creek Marsh, Skidaway Island, Georgia - 041413US metaG (version 2) | ecosystem: Environmental > Aquatic > Marine > Intertidal zone > Salt... | reverse complement strand
CCGACGACGACGACGACGGCGACGGCGGCGGCGCGCGCCAAGGCAGGAGCGCGATCGACTCCGCCCCTCGCGCGGGCGCCATGGACGACGACGACGACGACGACGATGTGGCGTCGCGGCCATGGTGTTGGACCGACACGTTGCCTGTTCCGGGTGCGTGGTTTTGGTGTGCACATGGGTCATGTGCCTAGTTAAGTATTGTTTTGCGCCAGGTGGGGTGCGGTAGATCGGTATATATGGGCGGTTCTGGGATAAAGTATGAAACCGTGATCGATATCTCCGTTGGCGTTTGAACGCCTTCGGCAGCGAACCTTTGGCCGAATTCCACCCTTTGGAGGTTGCGTACATCTATGTGTGCGTTTTTCAGGCTTTTTCAGGCTTTGTACGTGCTCTATTCGCTTTGTGTCGTCGCGCGGTCGCATAGTGTGATGGGCACATCTTCAAATAAAGTGCGGACGAGACGCGTGCGTCGAGGCGCGGCGTCTGGCGCGGCGTGGCGACCTCCCCGGAGGGAACCCGGAACGCCCACGGCGTCACTTCATCGCGCGCGACCGCCCCTGCACGCGCGATCGCACCGCACCGACGCGCGCGTAAAGGTGTGCTGTCGAGGTACGTCGCGTGTGCGCGCGCGATCGGGCGTTCTAGCGCGTCAGGCGGCGTGAGCTCGATGCATGTGTCGACGACCTGTTTCGATTAGACGAACTGTCCCGACGAACTGATGATGGTGTTCACTGACAGAAGTACTCTAATCGCAGCGACTGTAACGCCGCGCAATCAATAGATGACGTCCAAACCTCCTCGCGCGCGACGCCACCGCGCGTCGCGATGGCGCGTGCTCGCGTGCGCGGCGCTCACGTGCGCGGTGCTAGCGTCCACAATAACCGTCGGTGTAGCGGAACGCATCGTGAAGAAGGATAAAAGAAGGATGGACGCTCGTAACGGCCATGCGCACAGTGGCACGTATCAAAACCGCCTCAGTCCCGCGCACCGGGACGAATTAAGACAAGCGCATGAGAAAGAAAAATTCCCATTCGGTATGGACCCGTCCCATCCCGAAGCCGTCCCCCCGCTCCCACGCCGCAAATGAGTCGTCCAATTTGATAGGATGGCAGCGTCAAGCAATCATGATTGTGATCGCGTCGATGACGCGCATCGACGATTCGGCTGCTTTGAGCATCCGCTGTAGTATTTTTGTAATTCAACGTGTTGGACGACGGACGTGGTTAAATCTCTATATGTGCGATTCTGGGAGAAAGTATGAGATCGTGATGGATATCCATTAGCCTTTGGGTGAGTGAAACGTCGAGAGATTTAAATTGCATGACAACAACAACACACAGCGGTGATGGATTATATAAATGAAAGCGCACCGTCATCGTCGTCGTTGTTATGTACAACGTCGTCGTCGTCGTCGTTTCGCGTTAGCCTAATGGAGATGCTTGAAGCGCGCGCGGGCGAGGACGCCGTGTCGTGCACCCGCGCGCGTAATCAAAAATCTCGCCCACTACAAGGCGCGCGCGCGCAGCCGCCGCGCACACCATCTTCAAACTCGCATCGTTAAAAGAATTCTCACTTTTCCGTCGCCGCGCCGCATGCAGCCTATCTAATACGAGATTTCATCGAGCGCGTAGTTGTTCGTGGACACGCCCGCGTAGTTGACCTTTTCGAAACGAACGACAACCGGGTAGCGCACGCCAGACTGGTCGACCGAGATCACCTTGCCGTAATCGTTGAACCAGTACGACTCCGGGCGAAGAATCTTCACCTTGGCGCCACGCGGCGGCCCAATCGGCGCCGGCTTGGCCGCTTCAGCGGGCTTGGCAGCCTACGTAGAGTACAAGACAATCAATCATCATTCGTCAGTCCATCGTGGAGCAAATCCACGGGGGTCGATGTCCCCTGGTCACGATTGGTCGTTACCCCCCAAGATTCGATCGAACCCGCGGGGCGCGCGATCGGGCGCACGTACCTCGCCTTCGGCGCGCACGACGACGGCGTTGCGACGCACGGTCTTCGTGGATCTGTGCGCGGAAAACCGTGCGTGATGGTCAGTGCGTGCGTTCGCGAATCGGCGCGACGCGCGATGCGATGCGCGCGCGAGGACGATAGATGGGACGCGCACGATCCGTGAATCATGCATGATGCCGATGGCGAGCGTCATGGGTGGCGCTGGCGACGCCGGGAAGCGTCTCGTGACTCGCGTTCCGCGCGGTTTTCGCGGCGCGATATATGGGAATGTAAATATACGTACCGCACGTTCGCCGTGGCGCGCACTTGGGTGGTCGTAGAGAGCGTGAACGCGGACATCATGGCGTCGTCGTCGAATAATGGCGCAGCGCGAGTGCGGTCGCGAGATGGGATTTGGGCGAGTGGATTCGGACATGTGGCGTCCATTGGAGGTATGTACATAGACATTTTGGCCAGCTCTATACGCGACGGGTGTGTGTTTTATGTGTTGGTGGTTATTTTTAGACGTATGATAGAGGTCTTGGGAGTGTAAGTACGTCATGTGGGACCTCCGCGTGGACAGAGGCACACGACGCGCGCGGCGCCGGTGGACGACACTTCGCGCCGCGTGCGGCTGCGTCGCGTCGCGCGCGATGTCGCCGTCGGCGTTTCCGAGCCTCGCGGATGCGTCCGCGTACGCGCCGACGACGTTCGCGTGGACGCGCGAGGCGACGCGCGCGAATGGTGGGATAACCACCGACCGCTGGTTGGATGTGTTTGCCAAGTCCACGGTGGAGTTTGTCAATCGCGCGCGCGAGAGCGAGGAAGCGAGCGGTGGGGATGGGTCGCGCGCGCGTGCGTTCGGTGATGCGTTCGCGCGCGTGGTGGAGGCGTGTCGAGGGTTGACGTGCGAGGGTGACGAGGACGCGCTCGAGCGAACGACGCGCGAGGCGGCGCGGAGCGAGGCGTCGACGTCGTACGGCGATGACGCGCCTTGGACTGGGCTTAATTGTTTGGAGATGTGTAGAGTGCGAGATGGACTATTGCGTTCGTATGGGTTTTATGATTGCTTTGCGCGTGTGAAGCGGGAGGAGAACCGAGCGGCGTTGAAGACGTTGCCGAGCGTCCTGGCGGACGTGGACGCCAAAGGTGACGACGCCGAGCGGTTGATGAACGTCGTTCGCGGATGCTTCGCGGGAAATATTTTTGATTTGGGCGCCGCCGAGTCCGCAGCGTTATTCGGTAACGGTGGGGGCGATTTTGCGTCGACGAAGGATACGCTCAAAAAGCGACCGTGGTGCGTGGACGATTTCGACGCGCTTAAAACACGCTGGTTGGACGGTAAGCCGCACGCAAAGGCAATCATGTTTGTCGATAATAGCGGTGCTGATGTTATATTGGGCATGATTCCGTTCGCACGTGAGTTATTACGGCGCGGTACGCAAGTCGTGCTCGCCGCGAACTCCGTGCCGTCGATCAACGACATCACCGCCGAGGAGCTCGTCGAGCACATTCTCCCGGCGCTCGTCGATTTGGGCGATACCATCCTGTCGCCCGCAATCGCCGATGGTCGATTGCGCGTCGTTGCCAGCGGTAGCGATATGCCTGTGATCGATTTACGATATTTATCAGAAGAAATCGTCAACGAAGCCAAGGATGCGGATTTCGTCATCCTCGAAGGCATGGGTCGCGGCATCGAAACCAACTTGTTCGCTAAATTTTCCATCGATGCGATGAAGATTGCGATGATCAAGCATAAAGAGGTCGCGACGTTACTCGATGGCGAACTGTATGATTGCGTGGTAAAATTCGATCCCGCGCCTCGGCGTTGATTTCGCTAAATTTATTTCTTTTAGATTGAGGTGTTTTTACCGCTTGAATCACAAGTTTAGTTTAGTAGAGTGTTAAACAGTGCGCGCTCTGGTCGATGCTTTCAATTATTCCTTCCCTTACTCGTCACCCGCGAAGAATTCTTTGGCGCGTTGGAAGATGCCCTTCTTCGGCTGATCCAAATCGATTAAGAAGTCTTGCTTACCGCAGATGCGACGCGCGGCGTTTTCATAAGCGATACCAGCCAGCGTAAGCTTCTTCTTCAACACCAACGGTTCGCCTCTGTTTGTACTCACGATGACTTCAGTGTCTTCGGGGATGGCGCCTAATAAAGGCACACCTAACATCTCCTGCACATCCTTAACGCTCATCATGTCATTCTTCTTGATCATATCCGCGCGCACGCGGTTCACCAAGAGCTGCACGTTGTAAATGCCATTCGCCTCCAATAAACCAGCGACACGATCGGCATCGCGAATGGCGGTAATCTCCGGCGTCGTCACAATCACCGCTTTGTCTGCAACAGAAATGGCGTTGATAAATCCTACGTCAATCCCTGCCGGACAATCGATGATGATGTACTGAAACTCCATCTCCTTTAACACCTTGATCAACGTCTGCATGTTGTTCTTCGTCACGTTGTACCGCGCACGGTTCTTCGAGATCGGCAATAGCGCTAGCGTCCGCCATCTCTTATCACGAATCAACGCCTGTTCCATCCGGCACTCGCCCTCCAACACCTCCATCGCCGTGTACATCACCCGGTTTTCAAGCCCGAGCAACAAATCCAAGTTACGCAAGCCGATATCCGCGTCGATCAGCGCCACTCGATACCCCAAGCGCGCCATGGACATACCCAAATTCGCGCTCGACGTGGTCTTCCCAACACCACCCTTACCAGACGTCACAACGATGACTTGACACTCGCCATCGTACTCTGGTGCGGCGCCATCCGCGCGCGCGCCGCTCGCTCGTCTCGGCGTCGTCATCTTGCGCCTGGCGCTCAACCCTCGTCTCAACCCCGGCGTCGTCGCCGAAGTCGACGTCAAACGTAACGCATGCGTGGTATTCATCGCCCCACTGCGTTTCAGGCGTCGATACTCGTATATACACCGCTGTGTGGCGTTGGAAATCGAAGAACGCGCGTGCACCGATCGATGTTCAAAAATCTAGTTTGAATTCAACCAAACACGTCGACACGAATCGACGACGCTCTTGAACTCGTATTCGTGCGCGTAGGCGACGACGACGTTGGGTGGCGGTGAACGACGGCGAGTTGCGCGCGGCTCGTCGACGGCCACGGTCGAGATGTGCGGGGCGCGACACGACGGGCGACGACGAGAGGGGCGCGATCAACAACGGTGTTTACATTGGTGGCGTGATTTTTACATGCATTTTACGACGCCTACGCTCGCGACGGATGGTTTAGTCCCAATGCAAGCCGGGTGGATGGTGGAATTTGCACGTTTCACCGAATTTACACCGACCGGTTTTCATGTAGAATTCGCACGTCTCGCGTCCAGGACGGTTGGGGAATATTTGAGGCGCCACGAGGGGTTGGTCGCGGAGCGCGTCTGGGGCGGCGGAGACCGCCGGCGGAGGCGCAAACGCCGCGAGCGGGCCATCGACGGTGGTGAAGTATTTCACGAGCGTCGCTTCGTTTGCCGAAGGCGTTCGGGTGATGAAAAATGCTCGGACGTGTAGCAATAGGGAAGGGAATCTCGTGGACACGTAGTTCCAGAATCCATCGGGGTAGGAGCCGAGTTTGCGTTGGAGCCGCGGCGGGAGCTCGCGATAGTGGTTCGCCTTGTTGCGGATGACGCGAAGTAAGTCGCGCAGCGAGGAGCCATCGTATTCGCGATAGCGTCCCAGATTTTCCAGTAATTCTTTATCCAGCTTTACCGTCCAATCCGCGCATGCGATAGCCTTGGTTGCGCACGATTCAAACTCACGCAACATCGTTCTGTCGCTCATGCGGTCCTCGAGTTCGACGCGGTCAGAGGCGTCGATTAAGAATTGAATCTTCTTTTCGGCGTCCCACCACATGGGGTGCGCTAATATTTCTTTTGTTGACGGTCTCTTCGATGGATCATCATCGATGCACGCGCGAATCAGCGCTTGAGCTTCTGGAAATTGATCCAACGCCGACAAATCAAACTTTCGCGCCACCACGTTTGAGTCTCGCTGCATGCGCGCGCCAAAGGGGTGCTCGCCGCCGGTGAGCGTGTAGTACATCAAACATCCCAAACTAAATATATCAACCGACCGTGATTGGCGACCTTGCGTCAATCGCTCGGGTGCTTGCCATCCTGATGTGCCGGCGGCGTTTTGTGTGTGAGGACCGCCGGCGATGTGCGTCTCAAACGACGTACCTTCAGAGATGTTCAAGCGCTTGGCCAACCCCATGTCGGCGATTTTTCCTCGGCTATTCGCCGTGATTAAAACATTCTGTGGTTTTAAATCTCGATGAACAATGCCTTGCTCGTGCAAAGCGTTCAAACCAGAAACAACGTCGTGTAGAATACGAATAGCTTGCGGTGTGGGGTGCTTTGTTCGCGCGTCGACGCACGTAAACTCGAGCAGCTCAACGTTGGCTTTGGCGTCTTCATCATCCGTGGGAGGGTCGACAATTCTCGCGAGAGATGACACACACAACTCTAAAGCCATGTAAACGAAATCTGCATCTTCCTCCAGCGCGAAACAACGCAAAATATTTGGATGCTCGTCCGATGCGATGAGCGCTTCGAGTTCTTTGCGAGCAAGCTCGTGAAACTGCGCCAGTAAGCGCTTCACCGCAACTCGTCGCCCATCCATGACGCCTTCAAACACAATTGTGCCGCATGATCCGTAACCAAGCACCGTAGGCTTGATCACGAGCCTACCCACGCGTGTTTCTTCGCGTTTTCTATCTTCTACAACGCTCTGCACTTTTGCGATGAGCTCCGCCTCAGCCGCCTTAGCCTCAGCTTGCTTGGCTCGCTTCTTCGCTCGCTTCTTCGCCGCAGCGGAGAGTTGTTCGCTCGTTTGCTCGTTCGTTTGCTCGCTGCTATCATCATTCGACGGGGGGACTTCCGCGCTCCTATTTCGTCCAAAGACAAAAACAACTACAAAACCGGCGACGGCGCTCATGACCACACCGACGATGTCGTCTCGCCGTCGCGTCTTTCCTCCGAGCTGCGCCGCTGTCCGCTCGAGCGTCTCCTTTACTAAGTCCTCAGGAATACAAGACCAGTCGTCTTCGTCCGCTCCGATATCGATGCGCACGAAATCTTCTCTATCGCCAACAGGTACGAGAGCGCCATTTGGCGCCGCGCCGTCTTCCAAGCCCGCGCCTACGCTATCCGTATAAGGCAACGCAAACAATCCGCCGGCGTGAGCACCAATGATGATACGGTCGCCATCATTTTGTACTTGCGCCGCATGTTCAATCACCACGTTACCTTTCGCATCGCTCACACCGAGAGGTAAAGATGAGAGCTTTGCCGACCATTTCACCTTGCCAGTCTTCGCGTCCGTCGCGCGCAACGTATTTCCTGGTCCAATAGCAAATGAAGCCCCACCCGTGGACTCCGCGCGCGCGCGTTCCGCCCCAATTTGTAAACGTCCACTATCGTCATCTCGCGTCATCGTACGTAACTCACCGTGCGTAACATTCCATCGTTCTTCGCCACTCTTGGCGTCTACGCTACGCACGACGTACTCGGTGCGACCGACGTAAATCAAATCTCCCGCGTCCACATCGTCATCATCCAACACACTCGTCGTCGTTCCATCCACGTCAATATTCCTCACCACCTCTCCAGTGCGTGGATGCAACCCATAGACCATCGATGCGCGTTTACCGACAACTAACGCGCCGTCCCGCGTCGCGCTCGGAGACGCATCCACCAACTCGCGCGTCGTCACCGGTAACCGCCGCACGACATGCTTTGCCGAACCATCGCGTGCGTCGATCGAATGCGCATACAACGCGCCATCAATACCAGGAAAAACCCTCCTCGCACCGCCTCCACGACGTGTACCGCCTATAGGCGACGCAATCATCGACGCGCCCGACGACGACGACGCGTCTTCATCGAATGCATCTTCATCGATTTCACCCTCTGCCGACGACGCATCCCAGCTCCCACCCGTGAGCACGCCACCGCTATCAAACGTCCACTTTTCTTCACCACTTTCGACGTCTATCGCGCGCACGGAACCATCCATGGCGACGACGACGACGACATTCGATGACGATGACGGTGCGCCGTGTCGATGCTGACGATGATGCACCACGCCCCGTGTCGTCGCCGCCGCGAGCGCCACCGCCGCGAACGCGAGCGCGAGGCACAGCGCGAACGCGAATGCGCCCGACGCTCGCGCGCGCGTCGCCGCACGACCGTGCCCGACGCGTCGGTGGCGTCGCATGGGCCACCGCGTTGTGACGCGCGCGACGCCTTCGTGCCGAGTCTGCACTGTGTGCTCATAATATACGTCGCATTCGCCCATGTGTTGCATATTTATATGTACGACGTGCCGAGCCATCCATCGGACGGCAGTGCGCGACGCCGCGCGCGACGACCGCCGACCGCTGACCGCCGACCGCCGAGGTGCGCATCGCGCGTCGTTCGTCGTCGTCGTCGTCGTCGTCTATCCGCGCGCGACCGGGCACAGAGGGGCGATGTCGACGCCGTTCCGCAAGGCGGCGTACAAGCTCAAGAAGATCGCCGCCAATGCCGTGCCATCGTCGTCGTGGAACATCTATCGCGGCGATCGCGTGGTGGTGAACGCGGGGAAGGATCGAGGGGAGAGTGGTATCGTCGCGCGCGTGGATCGCGAGAAGTCGATGGTGTACGTGAATGGGTTGAATGTGGTGAAGAAGCACGTGCGCGGGCGAGGGAACGAGCCGGGTCGAGTGGTGAGCGTGGAGAGCGGGTTGCATTATTCCAAGGTTTCGTTGGCGGATCCCGTGAGTGGAGCGGCGGTGCGCGTGGGGAGGATGTTTCTGGATGATGGCACGAAGGTTCGCGTCAGTCGAGGACGATTGGCGAGTGGGAGTGTGATTCCCATGCCGCAAGAGGCGAAGACGCGACGAAGCGTTCGGGCGACTGGGACGGGGCCAGCGGATACGCCGGCGAAGGTTTTGAAGCAGGAGACGCGCGTGCGTGGCGGTGGAGATTTATTCCAAGGTCTCATTCGCGGTCCGAGCGCGTTTGAGGATTTGCGGCGTGAGGAGTGATGAACGCGAGGGGGTAGGTCATAGAGACGCGCGATCGATCGATCGATCGAAAACGCGCGCAAAGTAGTCAAAAGTAATATGAACATGATGTAGTATGGACACATTCGAAGCGCGTCGTCGCGCACGCGTGGATTGATTTGCCTCGCGATCGCACCGTCGACGTCGACGCGGTGAAGTGGCACGCACGCGGACCGACGATGTCTCGATCGGTCCACCGCGCGCGCGAGGTGCTCGGTTTTCGCGCGCGGCGTCCGAGAGAATCGTCAGTGTGCGACGCGCGAAGACGCCCCACCGGCGTCGACGGCGGCGACGGAAGCGAAAACAATGAACGCGGGACAACATGCGGCGCCGTCTGCGGTGACGTGCAAGGCTGGTCTCGGATGTGCGGGGCGCATAGATTTGGCGTTCTTACACGGGTGCTCAGGTTGCGCGAAAGTTTTGCACGACAAATTCGAGGCTGCGATGAAGGAGCAAACGGGTCACCACGGCATTTGGTACATTAGCGGGTTACTCGCGGCGTTGCGGCAACTGTCAAGTCTCACGCCGTGGACGCAATTTCGCGACGAAGCCAAAATCTTGGCGGCTGAACGCGCTCAAAGTGAACATGAGCGCGCGACGCGTGAGCGCCTTCGAAAGTTTATCAAATGGTTCTTAACTTGGATATCACTCAAAAGTTTGGATTATCGAAAGCTACAGAACACCTATGATGCTAAAGAGGTGCTCAAAATTAAGTGTGAAGTCGCGAAGCTCAACGACGTTGAACTGTTCAAATTGACTGAGTTGGATAGCACACGAGTCATCTTCAAAAATTATATCAGCTATTGCTACGAGAAAGCGTTGTTTTGGTGCGATGGAGATTGGTGGATTCTCTGTTTATATGGTTGTGACGTCGATGTGTTTCGTTATTTTCACGAACAAGCCGTTGGTGCTGGATATGAGCCCGGTTTCCGTTTCCCAGGCCCCGACGCTTTTCATCAGGTGAACGAGAACAACATCATGGCGAACTTGGACGGCATTTATTTGAGATCTCCAGCGAAGTGGAGCGCTCTGGTGGATTATTTGCTTGAACAAGGCTGTCCTTGGGTCCAATCAACGTTGACGAAAAATCTGGAAAACGATTTTGATGTGGTTAAGAAAATGATTTTGGCGTATCGCAAGAAAGGATATCCATGGTATCCACATCTTTCACGCGAAGCGGCAAAACGCGGGAAATTCGAATTGTTAAAATTTTTGCGCGCCGAAGGTGCTCCTATTGACAAATTATGCGTGCGTTGGGCAGCAAACAGCGGGCATATTGAAATTGTGAAGTGGTTACTCAACGATGTGAAAATTCAAGCCGATCCGATGATGTGCGCGCGCGCAGCAGAAGGAGGAGAACTCAATTGCTTGCGGCTTCTCGTCGACGGCGGCGTGAAGATGAACAAGGCTACTGTTTTGTATGCGGGTAGAGAAAAAGTTGCGAAAAAGAAGCGAAAGCGCGAAACATACTCGGAGTGGAAAAATCTCGGTCGTATTAAGTGTCTCCAGTTTGCGCTTGCGTACGGCGCGGAAGGCGCGGAAGAATTGTTGGCAGATGCCGGAATTTCCGATCACACGCGCGCGTACATCACGCAATTTCTTGCTTATCCTGGCGTCAATCACTGGTTCCATCGCGTTCCATACATTCTCACCGCGGAAGTTCAGAGCAAAATGCCGTGGAAGTGCGCTATGGTGATGCAGATTGTCACCAACGAACTTCGTCGTTACGTCTTTGATTTTGAAAATGAGGATTTCGTGGGCGTGCTCTGATATATGAAATGATACATGAATGACACGTTTAAATAACAAATACTTATTACAATCCGTCCCAACGCTCGGCGTTTTCGCTCGAGGCTAAGATGACGAGCAAGCCGCGCAAAGCTCGCGACCAATGTGTGAAATATGCGCTTTCGCTTGCGCCGTGGTGGTGAGTTCTTGATTTTGACGCGGCGCGTAATGCACGGTCTCTGCCATGTTCGCGCAAAGCTGCGACAACGCGTTGCCCGTGATGAACGAGCGCGAAGAGCGTCGCGCATGCGCTCGCCGCGCAGCGAATGTCTGTATCCGCTACGGCGTACGTGAGACAATCCAGCACACTCGCATTCGCCGCGAAATGTGCCTTTGCATCGGCATGGAATGCGAGATTATGCATAAGTAGAAACGCTTCCCGTCGTGTGGCGACATCGTCATCGCCACCGGCGGCGGCAACGGTTTCGAGACACAACTCGAGGATGTGCGTGCCGGCGCCATTCGTACGCAACACAACGCGTTGGCCTTCGGTGAACGACGCGACGTTACCGAGAGCGCGGGTGCTCGCTGCGATGGTTTTCATCCATCGCGATTTCGTGCTCACATCTTTCGCATCATTAGTATCGCTGCCAATCGCTCGAAGCTTCATGAGCGCGTGCGAAAGTGTCATGGCGGTTTCGTCGACAAACACCGAACGAATGAGCCAATATCGCGCTGGTCCTTCGACACTCGCGAGAGATGAAAGAGCCTTGAGACACAATTCGAGCGTGGACGAGCCAGGGACGTGTTTAACATCAAAGGCGTAATCCATCACTTGCAGCGCAAAAGATGTCGGCTTGTCTCCATCGTCAGATGGCGTTGTCACCGTGAGCACGCGTTTTGCGTTGACGTGTTCGGCGACAAAATTTGTCACCAGAGATAACAACTCGTACATCACAGCTTGATCGAATTTGGCATACGGCCAAGTGATGCGGAATAATGACATGATGTCAGCGTCGATCGCGCTCTCGCGAATGTCGTTGACGATTTCATCAAACTGCATGACATCTTCTGAGTTGTCAATCGGCGTGTACATCAAGTGGCGCATGCACGTTAGCGAACTCAAGACCATACTCGATGGGAGCTCAGTGCCGTCAGCGGTGGTACCAAACTCAAGTGCCGCGGCGAGGACATCCTTACGATTCGCCTTCATCGCCGTGGACATCATGTACACGTCCGTCGCCGTCGGAGCTGTCTTGAACGCGCCATTGCCAGTCGAAGCCATTTGCACAGCGGCGCACGTGGTGGTCATGAAACTTTCAATCAACCCCAATTCGCACGCCGCCGCTTTGGCGCTCATATCGTACGCCAGTACATTCCGCATTGCCGCGATGATGATGGCCATCGACGGCGCTCGATTGATTTGCTGAGCGTTACCAGTCAAACGCAGCTCCCAAAGGGACGAGAGCGATTCCAAAAGCGACGCGCCGACGTGGTCAAACGCACCATCCTTCGCGCGACCCGCAGATGCGCTCGAGCGGAACAACGTTGTGGTGAGTAAGCATGCCCCGGTGGCGGCATGCGCACACTCCGCACGAACTTCCGAAACGACCATGGCGAGAATTTCAGCGCAATGACCAGCGAGACCACTCGTGGACACCACATCCGCGTCGCCGCGAGCGGTGGCTTGTAATACGGTTGCGAGCGATTCGGCGCATCGTGACGCTGTGCGCGAGATGGTTTCATTCGCCTCCGCACTTCGCATCACGTGCACCGAAGCGATGAGGGACTCTTGGAGCGCCGCGGCGGCGAGCTTGGCATCGAAACTTTTCACGCCGGCGACGAGCATGACGCCGAGCAATGACGCGATGTTTGACGCGGCGTTCGCGGCATCCACCAGCGTGCGACCGGAGAATGAAGCTTTGGAACGCTTGAGAACATCGAATGCGCCGTACCACATGTTTCCATCGTCGTTATGATTTGGGTTGAAATCGAATGCCTCGGCGACGCCTTGAGCGTCGACGCGGGCTGCAGCAAGAAGCGCCGCAGACGCGCCTCGATGAAGAACCGCGACGCGCTCGGTGTCCCCGCCAATGTCATCGTTCAATATACGCGCCAAACCACGCCAGACGTCGCACGCAGCGAGCATGGGAATGGATGGAAATGGCACCTTTGATGTAGCGCCAGCGTAGTACCCATCGTCGCGGACATCCACCAACAATTCAGCAGCAGCGCTGCCGGCTACGAGCGAAGCGATGCAACGACACGCCGACGCGCGCGTCGTCGCGGCTTCATTCCGGTCGAGCGCGCACCCTGAGGCGAGCTCGAAGATGTTCGGAAACTCAGACGCTACGATGTCCACTATTGGAGAATTCGGACCGACAGCGGCTGCAAGCGTGTCGTACGCTTTCGCACGCGTTCGAGACGACGCGTCGACGAGCATATCGCGAAGCCAATCCAAATTCTCGCGCTCGTACCACGCGTCGGTCCAGCCTTCGCGAGAGCCAGTCTGCATGACTTGTAACAACGCCGTGATGGCTTTGTTAACCAACGTCGATCCCCGATGATCGCTCGCGCTATACGTCGGACACA
>Ga0255769_10004566_pt1 | contig 13350 bp, 12 predicted proteins | sample 041ome_9_FD_179637 | JGI IMG/M metagenome (GOLD analysis project Ga0255769, IMG submission 179637) | Coastal salt marsh microbial communities from the Groves Creek Marsh, Skidaway Island, Georgia - 041413US metaG (version 2) | ecosystem: Environmental > Aquatic > Marine > Intertidal zone > Salt... | reverse complement strand
GATGGGTGATGGAAATGTTGAGGTAATAATGCCGGGGGCTAACTTGACGTTCGTTGTCTTTGGAAACGCTGTTCCAAAGGGTCAAGGCCCTCCATTTTTTGCCGTAAAAGGCCAAGCCTGCCTCCAGGCTGTTTTTGTAGGGAATGGAGGTCAAAACAAAGGGAGCGTCGTTGTCGAACAAACTCCCCGAGATCATATAATCGTGGAAACGATACTCCTGTCGGGTTCCGCAATAAACCCCAAATCCCTTGCTTTGCATTTCCAGAGGATTCCCCAAAAATGACAAGACTTGTGCATTGCCCAGCAATAATCCCAAACGTCCACCAAGGGCCATCCGTTGGGTGCCCAAATTTCCAAAAAGTTCATACATCAACGCGAGCCCATCGACTATCGGCAATCGCTTTCGGTGCATGCCGTTGAGGTTGAGGTGGAAGCGTTGCGGTAATGCCTGCGCCCAAGTCACATCGGGTAGGCCCAAAACCTTTTCGTGATAGAGATTCTGGAAAAAGGGGGCCAATGAAGCCTCACCGGTCATGCCGATCTTCAAAGAGATCCCCCATGACGAAAAGGAACTTTTGTAATGTTCTATAGCCCGCTCCAAAAACAACCAACCCCCATAGGGGTAATCAAATTGACGTTCATCTTGGGTATATCTTTTTTTGGGCGTGTAAATTTCCTGACCCAAGGTCCAATGCACATATTTTTTGGGAAATGCCCCCTCCTTTTCATGCTTTAATTTGCCCGTACTTACAAAAATACCGCTCGAGTAATAACGATCCAGACCGAAATAAAGGTCATTATCCACCGAAAGATTGAGGTATTGTTGAGCAGAAGCCCCCTTTGGAAGTAGGATTCCAATGGTCAGCATCAATAAAAAAATAGGCCTCATAGGAACTTATAGTGTTGTGAAAATAATCATCATTTTTGGAAAAGTTGGGTCAAAAACATTTCAATTTGTTTGGCCGTCCGGAAAACAAAATAGATTGGCTATTTTTGAATTGCCAATGGAAGGAAACGTTTACTTCGAAAAAAAGAACAAGGTGGGGAGGATCAAATTTTCTCATCCTAAGGGAAACAGCCTGCCCTCTCCCCTTTTACGAAAACTCATCGTGACGCTTGGCAAGGCCAATAATGATCCCGAGGTGCATGTGGTGGTGCTCGAAAGTGAAGGCAATGCCTTTTGCGCTGGCGCCTCGTTAAGCGAATTGAAAACCCTTAAGGACTTAGAGGAGGCCACTGCTTTTTTTATGGGCTTTGCCGATTTGCTCAATACCCTTAGGAAAATGTCAAAATTTGTATTGGCCAGCGTACACGGCAAGGTCGTTGGCGGCGGGGTTGGACTGGTTTCGGCTTGTGACTATGCTTTTGCTACGGAAACTGCTTCCCTCAAACTCTCGGAGCTGTCCATCGGGTTGGGGCCCTATGTGATCGAACCTGCGGTAAGCCGAAAGATTGGAACCACCGCTTTTGCGCAGCTGTCCCTAGACAGCGCCAATTGGAAAAATGCCCATTGGGGTGTTGAAAAAGGACTGTACGCCGAATGCCACCCAGATCAAAAAGCCTTGGCGAAAGCGGTGAACGAAAAAGCCGAAATGTGGGCCGGATATGCCCCAGCGGCCTGTAGTGCCCTGCGCCAATTGCATTGGAAAAACACCCAAAACTGGGATAGCCTTTTGCCCAAAAATGCAAAGATTACCGCCCAATTGGCCCTGTCTGACTTTACACAAAATAGAATCAAATCGCTATAACAATGGATCAAAAAGTTCGTGTAACCAAACAGTTTAAGTTCGAAACCGGTCACGCCCTATACGGCTATGACGGGCTTTGTAAAAATGTACACGGCCACAGTTATCAACTCGATGTAACCGTGATCGGTTCCCCCATCAACGATCCCCAACACAAGAAAAACGGCATGGTCATTGACTTTGGTGACCTCAAGGCCGTGGTCAACCAGGAGATCGTTCAGCCTTTTGACCATGCCACAGTACTCAATGTAAATACCCCCCACAAAGAAATTGCCGATGAAATGGAAAACAGGGGGCACAAAATCCTTAGGGTAAACTATCAACCCACCAGCGAATTGATGGTTTTGGACTTTGCAGTAAAACTTCAAGCCAAATTGCCTAAATATCTCAAGCTGTATTCTTTAAAACTTCGAGAAACTGCTACCGCATTTGCCGAGTGGTATGCCGAAGATCAATAAAATTTTTTGAAAACCCAATGGGATTACTGCGACCAAGCTGTTGGTTTTCGATCCCAACGGTGTTCCCTAAGTGCATTGTAGAGTCCCTGATCCATGGCTACGCCATCGCTGCAATCGATATTGGAATGAACATTCCTCCCTTTTCGCATACCGGGGATAACGGTTCCTACGGTTTTGTTTTCTAAGATAAATCGCAATGCCATAGATGCCATGTCCATGCCCTCGGGAATCAAAGGCCTAAGGCGATCGGCCCGATCCACACTGGCATTCAGGTTTTCAGGGACAAAATAAGTCCCTCTCCAATCTCCCTCGGGGAATACCGTCTCTTTGGTAAGGTTTCCAGTGAGGGTCCCCTCATCAAAAGGAACCCTGGCAATGACTCCGATATCAAGTGCTTGACATAAAGGAAATAGCTTGTCCTCAGGTGCTTGATCGAAAATATTGTAAATTACCTGCACAGCGTCGATCAGTCCTGTCTCCAATGCTTTGATCCCGTTTTGGGGTTCCCATCGATTCATACTAATGCCCATCGCGGCCACCTTCCCTTCTTTTTTGAGGTCTTCCACCACCCTTTGCCACTCCTCTTTTTCGGTCCAAACATCGTCCCAGGTATGGAACTGCATCAAGTCAATTTGTTCCAAGCCCAAATTGGTCAAGGTTTTCTCTGTGTATTCTCGAATGTGTTTTTCGGGATAAGACTCCTCAAAGGGATACTCGGGTTTTGCTGGCCATTGAAAATTCATTGGAGGAATCTTGCTCGCGGTGTACAACTTGGTGTCAGGATGCGCTTTGACCAATTGGCCCAGCAAGCGTTCGCTATGCCCCTCGCCATAGCCCCAAGCCGTGTCAAAAAAATTGAGCCCACGCTCCACCGAAAGGTGTAAGGAGGCCATGGACTGTTGATCGTCCGAGGCTTTCCAGCCCCCCATTCCCCACATACCATAGCCTATCTCGCTCAACTGCCAATCGGTTCTTCCAAAACGTCTGTAAATCATTCTCTTACTAACTATATTTATTAATGTTTGCTACAAATCAAAAACCCAATTCCTCCAAATCGGCCTTGGCTTTGGCCGGTACCGTTGGGTCGGTATCATTGTCGTATTCCTCGCAATCCAAGGGGATACTCACCACCTCAGGGGCTAAAAATTCCTCCTTTGAGATGCCCAGCTCTTCAACTTCATAGGCGCCTTTCATATACAAGCCCCAAATAGGGAGGGCCATGGTCGCCCCTTGACCAAATCCAATTTCCTTAAAATGGACCGAGCGGTCTTCTCCGCCCACCCATACACCGGTGACCAAATTGGGTACCATGCCCATGAACCAACCATCGCTTTGGTTTTGGGTGGTTCCTGTTTTTCCGGCAATGGGATTTTCAAAAATATAGGGATACCCTGTGACCACATTTTCGTAGATGTAGTTGGTCTTCTCCAGTCCGGCGTGCCGCAATCGAGCTCCAGAACCGTGCTCCGTCACCCCTTCCATCAGGTTTACGGTTACATAGGCTGCCTCCTCGCTGATGACGTCTTTGGTTTTGGGAACCACTTCAAAGAGTACCATCCCGTTTTTATCCTCAATTCGGGTGATCATAATGGGCTCGATATAGATGCCTTGGTTGGCAAATGTCCCATAGGCCCCTACCAGCTCAAAGAGGCTGATATCGGGAGTCCCTAGGGCAATAGAGGGGACTTTAGGGATGGATGAAGTAATCCCAGTCTTGCGCACCAGATCTATTACCGGCTGGGGGCCTACCCGATCCATAATTCTGGCACTGATGGTATTGACGGAGTTGGCCAAAGCATTTTTTAAGGTACGGGTAAGGCCATAGCGGTCCCCCGAATTTTTGGGACACCAAGGATCCACATTGCCGTGTTTCATGGCATCGATGCAGTAGAGGGCGTCGGGCAACTGATCGCAGGGGGAAAGTTTTAACTGATCGATGGCCGTGGCATACAAAAAGGGTTTAAAAGTTGAACCGATTTGTCTTCGGCCTTGCTTGACCTGGTCGTATTGGAAATGTTTGTAGTTGAAGCCCCCTACCCAAGCTTTGACATGACCCGTTTGGGGTTCCATCGACATCATGGCGGCCCGCAGGAAGTGTTTGTAATAGCGGATGGAGTCCATGGGGGTCATGATGGTATCGATTTCTCCTTTCCAACTGAAGACCTGCATGGGTACCGGTTGATGAAATGTTTCCAAAAGGGCTTCCTCTTCCATCCCCGCTAGCTTGCCTTTTCGCCAGCGTTCGCTGCGGTTGGCGGTCCGAAGCAAAAGGGTATCGATTTCCCCATCCCGCAAATCTAAGAATGGAGCTGTAGGATTGAGAGACGCTTTATTTTGGCGGAAAAATTCCTGTTGTAAATTTTTCATGTGTTCGCTCACTGCATTTTCTGCGATGGACTGGAGTCGTGAGTCGATGGTGGTATAGATCTTTAGCCCATCGCGGTAAATATTGTAGGAACTGCCGTCGGGTTTGGGGTTTTCGCGAATCCATTTTTTCATGAATTCCTGTAAGTAGGCCCTAAAATAGGTGGCCAATCCCTCCCGATGGGACTCTGGCGAATAGTCGATCTCCAAGGGAAGGGCCGATAGGGAATCCCGCTCTTCGGGGGTGATCATTTCGTTTCTGAGCATCTGTTGGAACACCACATTTCGGCGATCCTTTACCAGTTCTGACCTTCGGATGGGGTTGTAGAGGGAGGAATTTTTGAGCATGCCCACCAAAGTTGCCGATTGTTCCAAAGTCAAGGCTTCGGGGGTGGTATCAAAATAGATCTTTGCCGCCGAACGCACCCCGTCGGCGTTGTAGCCAAAGTCGTAGATGTTCAGGTACATGGCTATGATTTCATTTTTGGTGTATCGGCGTTCCAGTTGCACCGACAATACCCATTCCTTGATTTTTTGAAGTACGGCTTCTTTTTTGTTACGGGAACGCACCCCCACAAATAGCTGTCGGGCCAACTGCTGGGTGATGGTACTGGCACCACCCTTCTTCCCGAGATAGAAAATAGCCCTGAGGGTCCCTCGCCAATCGATTCCAGCATGGTCATAGTAGCGTTCGTCCTCGGTAGCGATCAGTGCATCAACTATGTTTTGGGGTAATTCATCATAGGTGATGGGCGTTCGGTTGTCGTTAAAATAAAACTTGCCCAACACCAGGCCGTCGGCAGAAAAAATTTGTGTCGCCAGATTGGTCTTTGGATTTTCCAATTGCTCCAGGGGGGGCATGGGCCCCATATAGCCCAATGCGACGGCGGTAAAAATACCCGCCACCGATAGTACACCACTCAAAAAAATGAACCAAAAAGCGAAAACAAACTTTTTGTAACTCCTTTTTCTGGTGTTTTTATTTTTCGATCTACTCATTCTTCCCTGTTTCCATTATGGCAAGACCTACCCCCACGATGCCCTCCAAATCCTCCATGCCTTTTTCACTGCCGTTAAACCGCAATGCGTGTTCCAACTCAACCTTCAGTTGGGATACAGCGGGCAATCTATAATTTTCTTTCCACCAAAGTTGGCTTTCCTTTACCTCCAAAAAACCGCTCCCCAACCATTCCCCTTTGGGATTGGCCATGGCGTATTCTAGGGTATCGCAAACCAAAAGGGAATCCCCCGCATGCATTCTTGCAATCAAAAAAAGATTGGAAAAAGGATATTGCTTGTTGTTTCGGATATAGATCATCAAATTGACAGGGCGATCAGTAGGGGCGTCGAAAGCAAAAACTGCTTTTTCAGAGGCGGGCCAATATTCCTGAAAATTACGGTATTCCATATACAGCCCTGGATCTTTACACGACAAAAGCCCATTCAAAAGTAAAATCGGAATGATCCATTTTCTAATCATTGTCCTGCCGTCGCTTGGGTCTGTGTTTTTTCCTTCTTTTGTTTTCGGCCCTTTTGGGGCGATCAAAGCGGTTCAAGCTGTCTTGACCGACCACATTTTCAAAGACCACATCGGGTTTTTCTGAAGTGTCGTTGGTAAGTTCTTTGGAATATTCCTCTAGGCTTTCCACGGTTTCTTTGTTCTTGTTTTTGGCGATGATCTCTTGGACAGATTCCAATGACAGCTTGTGCCAATGCATCCATTCGCCTTTGTAGGCATACCACAGTTCCTCCTTGAAGATGTCCATTTTTTGGAAGACACCCTCTCCTTTTTTGGTTTCTAATTTCACCTGTGACTTGGGGAAATTTTTGAGGGCTGAACGATAGGCATCCAATTCAAAATTGAGGCAACATTTGAGTTTGCCGCATTGTCCGGCCAGCTTGAGGGGGTTGAGGGCCAACTGCTGGTAGCGGGCAGCCGAGGTGGATACGCTGCGGTAATCGGTCAGCCAAGTGGAACAACAAAGCTCCCTTCCGCAGGAACCGATCCCTCCCAGTCGGGAGGCTTCCTGCCGGGGTCCGATTTGTCGCATTTCGATCCGGATCGAAAAGGCTTGTGCCATGTCTTTGATCAACTGCCGGAAGTCCACCCTACCCTCGGCGGTGTAATAAAAGGTGGCTTTTTTACCGTCCCCACGGTATTCTACATCGGAGATTTTCATTTCCAATCCCAAACGGATGGCCAGCTCACGCGCTCGTTTTTGGATTTGTGGCTCTTTGTCTCTTAGGCTTTGCCATTTGTCTATTTCTTTTTGTTGGGCCTTGCGGATTATTTTTTGGACTTCCTCGCTGTCTTCGGCCACTTTTTTCTTTTTCATCTGAAAACGCACCAGCTCCCCGGTCAGGGTCACCAGTCCCAAATCATAGCCATTGTCACTTTCGGTAGTGACTGCATCACCCACGGATACGCTCAATCCTTCGGGCAATTGAAAGAACTCTTTTCGGGCGTTTTTAAACCGAACCTCCACCACGGAAAAAGGCTTTTTCCCAGAGGGCAATTGCATATTGCCCAGCCAGTCAAAAACGGTGAGTTTGTTACAGCTGTCCGTCCCACAGGTACCGTTGCTCTTGCAACCGCGAGGGGACCCATTTCCGTTTGTGCCACATGAAGCGCAACCCATAGATCTGATTTAAAGCTTAAAGATAAGGCTAATTGGAGGGATAAGGAAAATGTAAAATCCTAAATTAATGTTTAAATTTTAACACTTCGGAACGTCCCTTTTTAAAGATTTTATTGCTGTTGTGGTGGCCTTTGCGTCGTTTTTTTTGCTCTGCCTCGGGCAGATTGACAATGCTTTGGCAATCGGTGGAACAGCAAGTTTCCATTTTTTCTTGACAAGCTTCACATTGAATGAACAGCAAGTGACAGGCTTCGTTGGCACAATTTACATGGGTATCACAGGGGGCGCCACATTGGTGACATTGAGCGATTACATGCTCACTTATCCGCTCTCCACGGCGTTCGTCAAAGACAAAATTCTTCCCCACAAACTGATTTTCCAATCCCTTTTCTTTCACCTGACGGGCATATTCGATGATGCCCCCTTCCAATTGAAAGACATTTTTAAATCCTTTATGTTTGAAGTAAGCACTTGCTTTTTCGCATCGGATGCCTCCAGTACAATACATCAACAATTTTTTATCTTCCTTGTGTTCGGCCAGTTCGGCCTCGATCAAAGGCAGGGATTCCCGAAAGGTATCCACATCGGGGGTGACGGCCCCTTTAAAATGTCCGATCTCGCTTTCATAGTGATTGCGCATGTCCACACAAACGGTATCGGGCTCGGCCAAGAGGGCATTAAAATCCTCGGCATTAAGGTGGATGCCTTTTTGGGTCACATCGAAGGTGGCATCGTCCAGTCCGTCGGCAACGATTTTATCCCGGATTTTTAAGGTCAATTTTAAAAAGGATTCGTTGTCCTGTTCCACAGCTATGTTGAGCCGAACGCCTTTTAGAAAGCTGATGCCGTCCAAAAAGTTTTTAAAGTCATCGAAGCGGGGCGCGGGAACCGACAGCTGGGCGTTGATCCCTTCGTGGGCGACATAGATCCGCCCCAAAACGTCCATCTCGTTCCAATGCAGGAACAAATAATCTCTTAAAATCTGTGGGTTTTCGACTTGGTGGTACTGATAAAACGATAGGGTGAGCCGCTCGGTGCCGGCTTCGGCAATCAATAGGCGTCGTTCCTCAGCACTTAGTTTGTTGTACAGTTGCATGCTATAAACGTTTCAGTGTTGAAAGGCAAAGTTAGGAAAATAGAGCCAAATCTGGGGTTTTGATAAATCAAAACCCCAATTGATTTATATGGGTGCTGCGCTCATCAACCTTTTGCAATGGTTATTTTTAGCGTTGGATTTGATGTGCCCACACTTCCCCTTTCACATTTATCACTAAAATTTTTTCGTCATGGGCTAGAAAGTGTACTGCTGGTTCTCCATAAACTCCTACTGAAGGCCCATCGCGTCCATTTAAAATATAGGGGCGGCCATAAGTGGTTTCTGATAAGAAATCAACCGCCCAGACTTCTCCCATATTATTGACGGCAATGACAGAATTATTGTATGGAATTAGCGCTCTAATCCTGACATCACCATTGTCAAGACCCATGGGACTTCCCCAGACTCGATATTTTTCTCCCACCTGATAATCCTCTGAAAATTCGGACGCATATACGCCTCCAGATTTATTGATCATCATGATTCTGTTTCCTAGCGGAAAAACATAATCCTCCTCATTCCAAACGATTTTTCCTTGAGTAGGGTGAAAAGGAACCATTTTTGCGAAACTCATGCCCAACTTATCCGTACCATGCCTCCATATTTCTCGATCTTGGTTTACCACTAAAATTTGGTCTCTCAATGGAAAAATAAATTTTGCAGGAGCACCGCCAACTCCTAAGGGAACATTTGAAATCCGTATGCCCTCTCCAATGGATTCCCCAATGTGATGAGCATAGGCCACTCCATTGGAATTGATGACAATAATTTTGTCATCCATTGTAAAAACGGCCAACTCCTTCCCATCTAAATGACCTATCTTTCCGGGGATCTGCTGTGCAAAATCCATAGCGGGCTCTTCTTTTTTTATACGACTGGACTTGGAGGATTTGACGTAGGTGTTTTCTGTCGTTACCTCAGAAGTGTTCTCCATATTTTGCATTGAATTTTCTTCCACCGACTGGGGTTCACAACCCAAAGTAGCTCCTATTAAAAGGGATAATGATAAAATAACAAATGGTTTTTTCATGATTTTTATTTTTAGATTTGAGACGTTATGTACAGCAAGGTATAGAAGAAGTTCCGAAACAGGAATTGGATGGGCTACCGATTTGACGATTGCCTCTCCAATATTTTTTTACCAATGAATTTCAAACCTCGCCATTGGGAGTTCGGCAGGAATTTTTTCGGGATCAAACCGATTGTTGGCCGTATCCCACCAGCCCTCTGACAGTTGCTCTTTTTGAAAATAAAAGCGTGCACTTGAGAAATAAGGTGTAGTAACGATAACAAACGCTTCCTACATTTGATAATTCAATACTAGTCCCCAATCGTTAAGATCTTTATTTTGTTGTACTAAAATACAGTTTGAAAGCTAATCACAACAAAACCTTATCACATGAAAATAACAACATTAGTTGTACTAAAATACAGTTTATTCATTCTTTAATATTGTTTTAGGGGAATTCATCAGTCGGCTACGCCTCGTGTGAAATGCTTTAGCATTCATGACTTCCTATTTATCAAATCATTAAAGCAGGAATAAAGCTAATCACAACGGTGAGGATAGATATTTACTAAATCATAGGCCTGTGAATCATCCTTAAAATTAAAGAACTGAAAGCCATTCACAACTATCAATGTTAATGTCTAACTCGTAAATCGTTATTTTCTTTGCCATTTTTTTATATTTTTAGAGTATGAATGCCCCAGATGATAATTATGGTTTCGATGAAGAAACCCCTGATGGAAGACCTATCAAGATTTTTGACCTTGACGAAAAGCCTACCAAGAAAAAGCCTTCTCAGTTAGAAGAACCTTACGCATGGATTAGGTTTTTTATCGTTTTAACTTTCTTTTATGTTTTGATTTTCCATTTTTTTGATTTCACTCGTCTTGTTTTTATTTTCGTAGCTCCATTTGCTATGCTTGTTATTATTGTCAACTGGATTTTTAGAAGTTAGCAAGAGTCGTTTTTAGTAGTTGCACCATCAGTGGTTGGGGGTAAAGCGGGCAGGAGAAGGTTGCCCTCAGCTTTTTCAAATAAAAATTCAGTGGATTGGAACTAAAAATTTGAGAGCCAAATTCCGTTAAGCCTATTTAAAATTGACCCGATATTGTTAATAATCCTTTGGAGTGGGTATTGTCCCCCACGGACAGAAATAGTAAATTCGTTAAAAAAAGAGGATTATGGCAGACGTAAATGAAGCAAAAAAGAAAGCTTTACAGCTGACTTTAGACAAGCTGGACAAGACCTACGGCAAAGGGGCCGTAATGAAATTGGGGGATGAAGCCGTTGAGGAAGTAGAAGCCATTTCATCGGGTTCCATCGGTTTGGACTTGGCCTTGGGCGTAGGGGGCTATCCCCGCGGTCGGGTGATCGAGATCTACGGTCCAGAATCCTCGGGTAAAACCACCCTAACCCTCCACGCCATTGCCGAGTGTCAAAAGGCCGGGGGCATTGCTGCTTTTATCGACGCCGAACATGCCTTTGATCGTTTTTATGCCGAAAAGCTGGGGGTGGACATCAGCGAACTGATCATCTCCCAACCCGACCACGGGGAGCAAGCCTTAGAGATTGCGGACAACCTCATCCGCTCGGGTGCCATCGATATCGTGGTGGTGGACTCCGTGGCCGCGCTGACGCCCAAAAGTGAAATCGAAGGGGAAATGGGCGACTCCAAAATGGGCCTCCACGCCCGATTGATGTCGCAGGCCCTGCGAAAACTCACCGCCTCCATCAGCAAAACCAACTGTACTGTTTTCTTTATCAACCAGCTGCGCGAAAAAATCGGGGTGATGTTTGGCAATCCCGAAACCACCACTGGAGGAAATGCATTGAAATTCTATGCCTCCGTTCGTTTGGACATCCGCCGTTCGACCCAGATCAAAAACGGCGAGTCCGAAGTGATGGGGAACAAAACCCGAGTCAAAGTGGTCAAAAACAAAGTGGCACCGCCTTTCCGCACCACCGAATTTGACATCATGTATGGCGAAGGCATCTCGAAAATCGGGGAGATCATCGACCTGGGAGTCAACTACGAACTCATCAAAAAATCCGGCTCCTGGTTCAGCTATGGCGATACCAAACTGGGGCAAGGGCGCGATGCAGTCAAGGCCCTGCTGGAGGACAACCTTGAGCTGATGGAAGAGTTGGAAACCAAGATCATGGAAACCGTCAAGGCTTTAGAATAATCCTTTCTTCAATCTGAGCATAGGCATTGGACCTGATTAGCTTTAAAGAAAAAATGTCGGCTTGGGCTGTCGCACAAAAGCCCTTTTTCTTTCTGATCGATTTCGAACAGCAAAAACCGCTGATCTGCCCCTTGGAGGAAGCCGAAAAGCTAGGCTTTCAGTTTGAAATCAAAGGCCAACGCAATTTCCAACCCCAAGACCGAAAGCCTACCCCCGTCCCCCTGTCCATCGCTCCCATTCCCAAAGCCATTTATACCAAAGCCTACCAGCAAGTGGTGGAGGAAATCTATCAAGGCAATACCTTTTTGCTCAACCTGACCTTTCCCTCGGCCATCGAAACCCCACTGGATCTGGCGGACATTTTCCACTGGGCGCGCGCGCCCTATAAACTGCTGCAGCACGACCGCTTTGTGGTTTATTCCCCAGAATGTTTTGTCAAAATCCAAAACGGCCATATCTATTCCTACCCCATGAAAGGCACCATCGACGCCCAGCTACCCGATGCCCGTCAACAACTGCAAAACGACCCCAAAGAGATCAACGAACACAATACCATTGTCGACCTGATCCGCAACGACCTTTCCAAGGTGGCCAAAGAAGTACAAGTAACTCGCTTTCGCTACCTCGATAAGATCAAAACCCAAAAAAACGAGATCTATCACACCAGCTCGGAAATCCGTGGTACCCTCCCCCCCGACTGGAAAAGTCAGCTGCCAGAAATCCTCCTCAGTATGCTGCCCGCAGGTTCCATCTGTGGAGCGCCCAAAGCCAAAACTGTATCCATCATTCAAGCAGTGGAGCAGGGCCCCAGGGGCTATTATACCGGAATCTTTGGGTATTTTGACGGGCAAAACCTCGACAGTGCGGTCAACATCCGCTATCTGGAAAAAAAGGACGGCCAACTGCTTTACCGCAGCGGGGGCGGAATTACCTTTCTCAGCGATTTGGAATCGGAATACAACGAACTCATCGAAAAGATTTATGTACCCGTTGTTTGAATCCCTTTGTGTGCAAGATGGTCAACTGCTGAATGTTCCTTGGCACCAAGATCGCTTCCAAAAAGCCTACCTCCATCGCTACGGCCAAGCGCCTTCTTTTGATCTTTTGGATGGCCTACATATCCCTCCGGACTTTGCCCAAGGGAAAGTGAAGTTGCGGATCCGATACAATGAGCTGGAAAACAATTTCCATTTTGAGCACTACCGCATGCAAAAAATCCAACGCCTCCGATTGGTGCATACCGAAGCATTGGACTACTCCTATAAATATAGTGAGCGAGAACCATTGGAGGCGCTGTTTGCCCAAAGGGGGGATTGTGATGATGTGTTGATCGTCCGCAAGGGGATGATCACAGACAGCTCCTACGCCAATGTGGTTTTTTTTGATGGAAAAAACTGGTGGACGCCCAAAGAACCTTTGCTTAGGGGCACCTGCCGCGCCCGACTGTTGGCCGTTGGGCAGATACAAGAAGCCACACTACAACCAAGTGACCTTAAAAACTTCCAAGGGCTTAAACTGATCAATGCCCTGAGAGATATGGACCAAGCGATGATCCCCATAAGTGCATTGGTGTACTAGCTGGCTTGGGTGAATTTTTTCCAAACTTCAATGGCCTCCAGCGCGGTTTGTCGTGGGTCGTTCACCAACTCCGAATGGATGAGCTCATAAGTTTTTTGTTGGAGTTTGGGAATGTCTTCCTTCTTTAATCCGGCTGTGGGAATGGGTGGGTGGATGTCCACGCGCAATTCCCCGGGGTAGCCGTGGGTGGTGTACCAAGGGAATTTCCTTTTGCAATCCAAGAAAACCATGGGGCAAATGGGCAACTGGTGATCGATAGCGATCCTAAAAGCCCC
>Ga0255769_10004553_pt1 | contig 13389 bp, 15 predicted proteins | sample 041ome_9_FD_179637 | JGI IMG/M metagenome (GOLD analysis project Ga0255769, IMG submission 179637) | Coastal salt marsh microbial communities from the Groves Creek Marsh, Skidaway Island, Georgia - 041413US metaG (version 2) | ecosystem: Environmental > Aquatic > Marine > Intertidal zone > Salt... | reverse complement strand
TGCCGCCAAATCACTAGGTGTGGCCAGGTTGATGCCAATGCCCGGGGTCTCGTCACCACGCTCGGCACCGGCCGTATAAATGAGGGTGTTAATTCCGACCAGCTTTCCCTGACTGTCGATTAAGGCTCCGCCCGAGCTACCTAGGTGGACAGTTGCGTCTGTCTGTATATATCCCTCGTAGGTCGACAGTTGCAGGCCAAAACGGCCAACCCCCGAGACAATGCCCTGGGATACTGAATGCCCAAAACCATAGGGATTCCCAATGGCCAGCACGACATCGCCGACGGCAATATTGTCAGTGTCGGCGAGTTCTATGGGGGTCAGATCTGGCAGGTCGATGTGAAGGATGGCCAGATCTGTTTCGGGGTCAGTGCCCACTACCGACGCGCTGGCTGAGCGCCCGTCGGCGAGCAATACCTGAATAGCGTCTGCGCCCTCGATAACGTGGTTGTTGGTGACAATGTGCCCGTCGGACCGAAGGATGACACCCGAGCCCAAGGAGCGCTCGATGCGCTGTCCGCGGCCCCGATTAGATCGAAAGCGACGCTGCATTGGGGAGTTCAGGCGCGGGTCGGTGCGCGTTTCCACCAGCTTGGCGGTGTAAATGTTGACGACAGAGGGGGTGGCCAGCGCAACCGCCTCGCGGAAGCTACTGGTTGACGAAGCGTTGCCGACCTCCGCATCGGGGAGTACCCACCTGTCCAAAATTAATGCGGCGGCCAAGACGCCGACCAAAGCTGGCCAGATAAAAGCAATCAGGTCTTGTTTCACATTCGTCTCCCCAAGCAAGCATTGTAAATCATGGTGCGCTGGTTATTCTCTCTACAGTCGAAAACATTTTGGATCGCTTATGGCATGCACGCGGCAGCAACTGTGCGATTTTTTAGATGAATTACTCCGGCCGGAACGGTTCCAGGATTATTGCCCTAACGGGTTACAGGTCGAGGGTGTGGAGGAAATCAATTACCTCGTGACGGGTGTGACAGCCAGCCAGGCGCTGCTGGATGAAGCGCGGGGTCGTGGCGCCGACGCAATTCTGGTGCATCACGGCTACTTCTGGCGCTCAGAAGATGCGCGCATCACGGGCATGAAAGCTCAGAGGGTCCGCACACTGATGACGGCAAATATCAATTTGCTCGCTTACCACTTACCCCTCGATTGCCATCCGCAACACGGAAACAATGTCATGCTGGGGCAACTCATGGGCGTGACGACGCCGGCACCGATCGACCCTGACGACTCGGGCACGCCCGTATTTCAGGGGTCTCTTGAGGCGCCCATGCCGGTCAGCGCGCTGGCAGATCGGCTGGGCGCTGCGCTGGATCGTCAGCCCCTCGTGGTGGGTGACGGGTCAGTGCAGTCGGTGGCATGGTGCACGGGTGCCGGTCAGGGCTACATCGATCAGGCGGCCGACGCGGGAGCCGACGTTTATGTGTCGGGGGAGGTGTCTGAGCAGACTGTGCACGTTGCACGCGAGCGCGGCATCGCCTTTATCGCCGCAGGTCATCATGCTACAGAGCGGTACGGTGTTCAGGCAGTGGGTGAGGCCGTCGCCGGTGCGCTAGGCATCCGGCATGAGTTTATCGACATCGATAACCCTGCCTGATCAGGATCAGGCAGCGGAGCTGTTGGACTTATCCAGCCCAAATGTCTCTGAAAGTTGGCCCTGTTCGTCGGGTTTTTTTGGCGCATAATCCAGCGGCTGCGCCACTTCGACCAAATGTGGCTTGGCATCCTCGGCGGGAGCCGTCAAAGCGGCTTCAGAGATGCTGACTTGATCGCCACAGAGTTGCTCAGCGCCATCGGCAAGATGTGTGTAGACCGCGCGATAGTCGTCAGTGAGCTTGTGCAGTAAATCTGCCGTTTGCGCAAAATGCTCTGCAACCTCTGCCTCATAATCAGCGCGGCTTTGAGCCGCCTGATCGAGCTGGCTCTCCAAGTCCATGATGACTTTGCGCTTGTTGTCACCTCTGTTGTTCACGGCGACATACCAGCCAACAAAACCGCCTATACCACCCCCGATGAACAGCGCGATCACAAGATGAGACATGGTGTACATAGCGGCGATGATCCTTTCGTTGTCCAGTCTTTAATCTGCTCCGCAGAGCCCGCGGCGCTATCGGCACGCCATGGCCACAGTGTACTGCAAGAGAGGGGTGGCGTCGCTGATGGTCCCCCGTTAGATTTCAGAGGTCTTAAAGCGTTGGTGTCTGCAAACCTCATCAAGGCAGTGATCCATCCGGGCGGCCCCACCGCATCAACATCGCGTGCTAACCTGCGCGCCGCTAGAGACAACCGCTCGAAAGGCTTATAAAACTCGTGCTTTCACCTTTACAACGGTATGAGAAAGAACTGGCTGCCGGCACGCTCCTCGACGATCCGGCGCAGGCCGAGGCGATTGGTCAGTTGGATGAACTCCACAGCCGTTTGTGCGCGAGGCTGGTGAGTCAGCGCGCCTTGTCGGCGCGGGTGGCAAGGTGGATGGGGCGTCCCAACGTGCCCGAAAAAGGCCTCTACCTATGGGGTGGTGTCGGCAGGGGGAAGACCCATTTGATGGATATCTTCTTCGACGCACTGCCTTTTGAGCGCAAGCTGAGAGTGCACTTTCATCGCTTCATGCAGCGAGTGCACAACGCGCTGACTGAGCATGGCGGTGCGAAAAACCCGCTGGAGCAGGTCGCTGAAGACATTGCCGCTGACGCCATTGTGCTGTGCTTTGACGAGTTCTTCGTAAGCGACATCGGCGATGCCATGATCCTTGCGGGCTTGATCGACGCGTTATTTCGCAGGGGCGTCACTATGGTGGCGACGTCTAATATTCCCCCTGCTGACCTTTATCGCGACGGACTTCAACGCAGTCGATTTCTTCCCGCGATCGCCCTGCTCAAGTCACACCTGCAGGTAACTCATCTTGACTCAGCGACGGATTATCGCTTTAGAACGCTCAGCCGCGCAGATTTGTGGCATGTGCCTCACGACGCGTCTGCCCGAGTGTCGCTCGAGGAGTATTTCACTTCGTTGACAGGCCGCCCTGTGGGCGATTCAGTGGTGATCGAGGTGAATCAACGGCAATTACCGCTGATTGGCGGTGCGACGGGTGTGGCGTGGTTTGCTTTCGGCACCCTATGTGAGGATGCCAGAAGTGCATCAGATTACGTGGAGATCGCCCGCGAATATCACACTGTGCTGATCGAGAATATCCCTGTCATCGGGAAAGAGAGAGAGGACGCGGCGCGGCGCTTTATCAACCTTGTGGATGAGTTCTATGACCGCAACGTCAAACTCATCGCGACGGCAGCCGAGCTGCCCGAGTCGCTTTATGCTGGCACGCGGCTGGCTTTTGAGTTCGAGCGGACGGTATCGCGGCTTCAGGAAATGCGCACCCAGGAGTATCTTCAGGCAGAGCATCACCCCTGATGGCGGCCTGACAAAATAACGGTTGAAAGGCTTTAGGGTCTCCAGTACCATCCGCCCTCCTTTTGAACCGCCCTCAGGGCTTTGGTCATGAAAACATATAGCGCCAAGGCAGAAGACGTGCATCACGACTGGTTGGTTGTTGATGCTGAGGACAAAACCCTCGGTCGTCTCGCCACTGAAATTGCACATCGGCTGCGCGGCAAGCACAAGCCGGAATACACCCCACATATGGACATGGGCGACTACGTTGTTGTGGTTAACTGCGAGAAAATTCAGGTAACCGGGGCGAAGCAGACCGACAAGATGTACTACCACCACACGGGCTTCCCCGGCGGCATCCGCTCGGCCAGTTTTGAGCAGCTGATCTCACGCGCGCCTGAGCGCGTCATCCAGCGTGCAGTGAAGGGCATGATGCCTCGCAACCCTCTTGGCCGCGCAATGCTGAAAAAGCTCAAGGTCTATGCGGGCCCCACGCACCCACACTCGGCGCAGCAGCCGCAGCCACTGACGATCTGAGGAGGTCTGGATGGCAACCGCACAATATTACGGGACGGGCAGACGTAAAACCTCAACGGCGCGCGTCTTTCTCCGCAACGGCAGCGGCAACATTACGATTAACGGCCGCTCGATCGACGAGTATTTTGGCAGGGAAGTCGCGCGTATGATCGTGCGACAGCCGCTGGAGTTGACCGAGAACACCGGTAACTTTGATGCCAACGTGACGGTGGCAGGTGGTGGCAGTTTTGGGCAGGCAGGTGCTATCCGACACGGCCTGACGCGTGCCTTGCTTGAGTATGACGAGAGCCTTCGCGGGACCCTGCGAGCGGCCGGTTACGTGACTCGCGATGCGCGAGAGGTTGAGCGTAAGAAAGTAGGCCTGCGAAAAGCGCGCCGTCGTCCACAGTTCTCCAAGCGCTAACGTTCAGACAAACACCAAAACGCCCGCTAATGCGGGCTTTTTTTTGTTCGCTGGCGCGAGATCGCAGCGCTACAGTCTCCGGGGCGCAAGTGAGACTCGGTGTGTGCGCTGCAGAAGCCCTGACACAGAAACCGGCCGTAATGTCGATGTCGGTTGGCCCGGCGCTCGAAAAAAGCGAAGGATTTAACATGCCTTACCTGTACTTACTGATCGCAGTGGCGCTGGAAGTTTCCGGCACGATGTTGTTGCCGGTGAGTCAAAATTTCACGCGGCCTCTCCCCACCCTGTCACTGATCGCTTGCTACGCGGCGTCGTTTTATTGTCTGACTTTTGCGCTGAACACGCTGCCGATTGCGGTGGTTTATGCCACTTGGTCAGGCCTCGGTATTTTCTTGATTACTGTATTTGGCTACCTGTTCTTCGAACAGGCACTGGAGTGGCGAGCCATCGCGGGGTTGGTGATGATTGTGATCGGTGTGGTGCTGGTGAATGGCGTCGTGGCGAATCGATAAACTTATAAGTGGAGGGCACTGATCTCCCAGAGATTGCCGCGCGTAATTCAACTTGCTGGTGGCGGTAACGACCATTACACTTCGCGCGCTGAACTTATCTTGCGTGTCAAACCAAACTGACTTCCCCGCACCGCTGCTTTCTTGTGGGGCGTCATGGCAGGCGATATGACCCAACGGGAGACGCTCACAAATGACCGATACAACCGAAGCCCACGACTCTGACGCTGGCGACAGCCAAACCCGCCGACGATTTTTGACGGCGGCCACCTCTGCAGTGGGTATTGGCGGAGTGGCCGGCGTGGCAGTCCCGTTTTTGGGCTCCTGGAACCCCTCAGAGAAGGCGAAGGCGGCGGGTGCGCCAGTGCGCGCTGACATCAGCAAGCTCGAGCCCGGCCAGATGGTCGTGATTGAGTGGCGTGGCAAGCCCGTGTACGTCTTGAGGCGCACCGAAGAGCAGATCGCAGGCCTGCCGGGCTTGAATGACGATTTAAAAGATCCCCAGTCTGCCTCCTCGGCGCAACCCGATTACATTGCCGGCGAGGGCAGGGCGATTAATGACGAATTTTTGGTGATCGTCGGGCTGTGCACACACTTAGGGTGTGCGCCTAAGTTCCGGCCCGAGGTTGGCGCAGCGGACCTAGGTGGCGATGACTGGCTGGGTGGCTTCTTCTGCCCTTGCCATGGCTCCAAATTCGACCTGGCGGGGCGTGTTTACAAGGGCGTTCCCGCATCCGCGAATTTGGAAGTACCCCCCTACTCATTTGAAAACGACAACGTCCTCGTAATCGGCGTTGATGCGGAGGTTGTCTGATGGAAAAAGCATTAACAGGCTTGATGTCATGGATTGATGACCGGTTACCGTTGACGCGGACCTGGAACACGCACATGGGCGAGTATTACGCGCCCAAGAACTTCAATCTCTGGTACTTCTTTGGTGTGTTCTCTTTGTTGGTGCTAGTCAATCAGCTCTTGACCGGTATCTGGCTGACCATGAATTACACGCCGTCTGCAGAGGAAGCCTTTGCTTCGGTTGAATACATCATGCGCGACGTTGATTACGGCTGGCTGCTGCGCTACATGCACTCCACTGGCGCTTCTGCTTTCTTTGTCGTGGTCTACCTGCACATGATGCGGGCCTTGATTTATGGCTCCTACAAGAAGCCACGTGAGCTGATCTGGATCTTTGGCATGCTGATCTTCGTTGTGCTGATGGCGGAGGCTTTTGTGGGTTACGTTTTGCCCTGGGGCCAGATGTCATATTGGGGCGCACAGGTCATTATTTCTCTGTTCGGAGCGATTCCAGTAGTGGGTGAAGACATCGTCACGTGGATTCGTGGTGACTATTTGATCTCGGGTATCACGTTGAACCGCTTTTTCGCCTTGCACGTGGTGGCCCTGCCCATCGTGTTGCTGGCGCTGGTGGTACTGCACATCCTCGCGCTCCATGAAGTGGGCTCTAACAACCCAGATGGCGTTGAGATCAAGAAGAACAAGGGACCGGACGGCGTGCCTCTGGATGGTATTAAGTTCCATCCCTATTACTCGGTCCATGACGTACAGGGCATTGCCGTATTCCTGTTCTTCTTCTGCGGTATTTTGTTTTTCGCCCCCGAAATGGGCGGGTTTTTCCTCGAGTATGCGAATTTCGAGGAAGCCAATGGACTGAAGACCCCAGAGCATATTGCGCCCGTGTGGTACTTCACGCCCTTTTATTCGGTGCTCCGTGCTGTCCCGGACAAGTTCTGGGGTTTTGTGTTCTTTGCGATCTCGGTGGTGATTCCGTTCGCGTTGCCGTGGCTGGATCGCAACCCCGTTAAGTCTTGGCGTTACCGGGGTATGTTGAATCGCGTCATGCTGCTGCTGTTTGTCGTGTCGTTCATCATTCTCGGTGTGCTTGGTGTCAAGTCACCGACGCCAGAGAGAACCTTTCTGGCCCAGATCTGCACCATCTTCTACTTCTTCTTCTTCCTCGCCATGCCATGGTGGTCGCGCTTGGATCGGAACAAGTCGGTCCCTGAGCGCGTGACGATGGATGGCGGTATGCCGATGTGGAAGAGCCTGGCGACGCTGGCCCTCATCGGTGCTATGACGTTCTTGCCCTTGAAGGCGGTGGGTGCGGAGTCGGCTTATGACTGCGGCACTATTCCGTGCGATGCATTTCAGGCGGACGCAACAGACAAGCCGTCTCTGCAACGGGGTGCTGCTTTGTATGCAAGCTACTGCATGGGCTGCCATTCTCTGCAGTATTCGCGGCACAACCGAGTCGCCCGGGATTTAGGAATCCCCGAAGATCTTTACAAGGCCAATCTGGTTTTTGACCCCGAAATCAAACTGGGGTCACTGATGGCGAATAGTATGGACAAGGGAGAGGCGAAGGTGTGGTTCGGTGCAACCCCGCCCGATTTGACCCTAGTCGCGCGATCGAGACAGCCAGACTGGCTTTACACTTACTTGCGAGCATTCTATGAGGACGAGTTGCGGCCCTATGGTGTGAACAACCGGGTGTACCCCAACGTGGGCATGCCCCATGTGTTGATGGAATTACAAGGGCTCTCAGCTTGCTCTGACGAGACTGGCTCTCCAGCAGCGAAAGCTGAGCAGTGCAAGACAGTCAGTGTCGCTTCAGCCGGCGTGATGTCTGCGGAGCAGTTTGATGGCGCCATGTATGATTTGGTGAATTTCCTTGCCTACACCGCGGAGCCTTATAAAACAGACCGGATCCGGATTGGAACCTACGTATTATTGTTCCTAGTGGTGTTCTTTATCTTCGCCTGGTTGCTGAATCGGGAATATTGGAAAGACGTCCACTGAGCACGAACTCAGCCGTGGGGGCAACCACTGCCCCCTATTGAGTGGTACACTTCGCCACCTTTTGATCAGTTGAAACCCTATGTCAGATGATGCTTCTGGGATCGTTTCAAAACGATCCTCCATGACCCTGTTCTCAGACAACACCAGTCATTACAGTCACAGAGTCAGGTTGGTGCTCGCCGAAAAGGGAGTCACCGTTGAACTGGTCGAATCCGAGTCCGGAGCGGTGCCCGCCGAATTAGGAGATCTGAACCCCTACAACTCTATGCCGACACTCGTCGATCGCGAGTTGGTGCTCTACGAGTCCAAGGTTATGATGGAGTATCTCGATGAGAGATTTCCCCATCCGCCGCTACTGCCTGTCTATCCCGTGGCGCGAGCTGAGAGCCGCCTATTTGTCTATCGAATAGAGCGTGACTGGTCCGCACTGGTCGATGCGATTCAGTCGTCGCGCAGTGATAACGTCGTTAAAAAGTCAACGAAGGAATTGAAAGAAAGCCTCATGGCCGTCGCGCCGATCTTCGCAGAGAAGCCGTTTTTCATGAGTGAAGAATTTTCTTTGGTTGACTGTTGCGTGGCGCCGATTCTCTGGCGTCTGCCATCCCTAGGCGTCGACATCCGGGCGAGTAAACAATCTAAGCCTCTTTTCGATTATATGGACCGCCTGTTTAGCCGCGAGGCCTTTCAGGAGAGCTTGTCTATACAAGAGCGGGAAATGCGCCTCTGACGGTGCCGTTCCCACTTGAATTCCAGCCGCCCCTACATCATCCGCGCCATCTACGAATGGATAGTGGACAACGGATGTACCCCGCATCTACTTGTCGACGTTGAAATCGAGGGTGTGGACGTGCCCCAAGCGTATGTCAGCGACGGGCAAATTGTTCTGAACATTTCCCCGACGGCGGTGGTCGGCCTGGACATGGGTAATGAGACGGTGGCGTTCAACGGGCGTTTTGGCGGCGTTGCAACTGACATTACTGTACCTGTCAGAGCGATCCTCGGCATTTACGCAAGGGAAAACGGCCAAGGCATGGTGTTCGATACCGCCGAGGAACCCGATGTCCCCCCCGACCCTCCGGCGGGCAAGGGGCGACCGAGTCTAAAGGTCGTTAAATAGCAGGAGCTGGGATCAGCTCGAACAATTGCACCACGCGCTCTGCGCCGCTGACCTCCGCGGCTTCCAGTGCGACCCGATCCGCCTCTTCTGGTGTCAAAAGCCCCATTAGGTAAACCACGCTGTTTTCCGTGACGACCTTAACTCGTCTGCCGGGTGTGTCTGAGCTTGCCAGCAATTTTGATTTGACCTGAGTCGTAATCCAGGTGTCATTGGTGCGCGTTCCTGCACTGGAAGCGGGACCAATCTCCAGCTCGTTATAAATTCTGCGCACGTCTTCAATCTTGCGCACGACGTCAGTAGCAAGCGACTTCAATTCTTCCGATGGCACTTGCCCTACAAGCAGCACAAAGCCGTTAAAGGATACAGCACTGATGTGTGCCTCTTCGTAGCCCTCATCAGCCGCATTAATATTGACCTCGGCCTTGGTTTCGATGCTTTCGTCGGTCATCTGTTGGCCGAACGTGCGCTCTCCCGGGTCCTCTTCGATGGGGCCGGCGCCGGCGCTCGACATGATCGCGCCACAGCCTGTCATAGTCGTCGACAACACAATGGCCATTGCAAGGTGAGTCATTCTCGCCACAGTTTAGTTCTCCATGGGTCCAAAGGTGTGGATATCAATGAGGCGCGCCAAACAGACCGCCAGTATTTGGTTCAGTGTCACACGAGTTTCCAGGTTGTCGTCGTTTGTGCTGACGCAGAGGCCCGGACCCAGGTTTCCCATCCAGATCAATTGCATCTGCCTCTGCTCAACCGCGTGATTTAACTGTGAAATACCCTGCTCACTCAACGATGCAGCAAATACGATCGCCACATCACCTGCTTGGCCCAGCGCTTGAATTTGCTGGCTAGCCCAGACGGTCCCGGTCTCTACAGACTCGATATGGTGTTCCGCCAGTTCAATAACCGGCAGGCTGGGTCGTTCACGCAAGAGTCCGCGATGAAGCAAGCTGGCAAAGGTACTTGCACTGGCGCAGTCAACGCCTAGTCCCACGCTGAACAATTTCTTGTCATTTAAAATAGCCTCGGAAGCCGATACGACCGCCTCGCTCAATGAGTCTGCAATACCATCCACCGCCATGCTCGCGGTGTTCAAGTGGCGCTGGAAAAATTCCGATATGAGGGGGTAAAAATCCACTGTGTGATCGCTGTGATACACCTGGCGTGCTATTCAAATGCAGCGCGAATCCAAACCGGTTCCCACCGCGTGACGCCTCCATCATAAGCGATCACGTCGAAGCGGCAAGGGTGATTCTTCCACGACGGATATCGTTGCAAAAAAGTCGCGGCGCTCTGCCGTAGCTTGCGTTGTTTCACCGGCGTCACGCTACCCAGCGCGTTTCCGTGTCGGGAACGAGCCCGATAGCGCACCTCGACAAATACCAAGTGATGCGCCTCTTGCATCACCAGGTCAATTTCCCCGCGCGGTACCCGAAAGTTGCGCGCCACAAAAGTGAGCCCTTGCTGAGACAGAAAAGCCTCGGCGCGTCGTTCCCAGAGCAGACCTGTCTTCCGCACAGAGTCCTCGCTCATACATTAATTTGTGTATCAGGGTAGCGGCTCGCGTCGAACGTGCGCGCGATCAAAAGTGGCCAAATCCAATGCTCTCTCGATCGTTCCGTCAGTGTTGCGCCGCAGCAGGCCGGTTTGACCCTGGACGACCCAGTGTTCAGTGGCGCTTATTTGATTCCAGTGTTGCGCCAGTGTCAGCGCATCACCACCCAAGGCGCGCAAACGACCGAGGCGATCAGCGGTATTGGGCGGCAACATGGCAGGCGTTTCAACAAAGAGCACGCCGTTCAGATCCCGATTTCGGGTGTTGTCCAGTCCATCGTTGATCGCCGATGTGGCGTACACGGGGACACTGCCCGTCATGTGGAATACCAGCAGAGGGCGCCACGTTCTCGCTGTGGCCGCATCAGGCGCGAGCATAAAGATACATCCGAAGTCGCTGCGGCCCCGGCCTCGCGCGTCGACGGGTAAATCGAACGCGTTTTCGATGGCACGAATCCGCTGATCGCTGGAGCCTGAACCCAGCAATTTTCCCAGAGCAGCATTGGTTTCGGCGGGGTCGTCAACCAGCAGGGTGCCTCTAAGCTGCCCGCCCCAGGCGAGCCAGCGATCCTCAAATGCCCCGAGTAATCGCCGCCCTCGAATACTGTCCTGACCCATGACCATAGCGTTCCTGCAGCCCTTGCCGAAGGCAATGTCCGCAATTTGCCGCGATTCGTCTTCTGGCGCGAGACTGAGGCTCATCCAGTTTCTTGGGCGGGCTGTGCGCGGCGTATCCGGCTGGTTAAGCGCGATAACGGGTATCCGTCTCGAGCGAAGCTGTTGCAGGTTGGCCACTGAGGCCTTGGTCAAAGGGCCGATAATGACATTGGCTCCGGTGTTCGCGGCGTCTTCATAGGCGACGCGAATATCGGCGTATTGACTCACATCGACTGTGCTCAGTGAGGGACGATCGCTGGGGTCCGGGTATAGCCGATACAGTTGGTCCATGGCGCCAGCAACAACGGCCTCTCCGGCGGTTGCCAGATTCCCATCAAGCGGCAGCAGTAATGCGACTCGCTCGATTTCTCGCGCGTCGGACCATTCCATGAGGTGTGCAGGCATGGGCAAACGCGCCGACTCTAAGCCCGCGCTTGTGCGCCAGGTTGCAAAGGACTGCTGGCCTGATCGATAGGCAATCAGCATTTCAAGCCAGCTTTGCCACTCGGGGTCACTGCTACTTGCGCGCTGTTGCCGCAGTGTCCCAAGGTCAACGCGCAGTAAATAGCCAAACAGCCTGTCACTTTCGGCACTGCTACTGGTATCGCGGCGCGATCCGATGCCGCGCGAAGAGGACTGCTTCCGCTTTGCTCGCTGGAACAGGAGCTCAGCGGCTAACAGCCATTCCTCAGCCAGCACTGCGTGGAGCTCCCGCTCCCGCAAGACGAAGTCTCGGGCGAGCGTGTTGTCACGTGCCAGCGTATCGAGAAGCAGATCAGTCCGTTCTAGGTCGCCTTCCAACCAGGCCAGGCGGCTGTCGATGGCCACCAGTGTCGAGGCATCGGTGTCATCCAACGACAACAGATTCCGCTCATGTCGAGCGACCAGCAGGGAGGTGGATTTGGCGAGGGAGGTAATTTGCTCTACCCGGTCTGTGTCTAGCTGCTCACCCTCTAGGGGCATGGGCCCTAGCTCAACGACGGGGGACGAGGTCTCAGGTTGGGGTGTCTCGGGAGGCGCGCCCGCGCAGCCCCCTATCAGGATCAAGCACGCCAGCAGCAGCATCCTGCCGGTCAGTCCTGCCCATGGCGGGGGCACTGTTAGCCGTGACGGTGCGCGGGGCTGCTGACTCAGCCGACACATGGGGTGACCTATTGCCTTCATCGCGGCAGTATAGCCGCAACCGGGTCGGCTGGACCCAAGATGGAGCAAAGGTGGTGTCAGCGGGTCTTTACATAGTGGCTACACCTATCGGTAACCTCGGGGATATGACCCAGCGGGCGGTAGATACTTTGATGGCGGTAGATTTGATTGCTGCGGAAGATACCCGGCATTCGGTCAGGCTACTGCAGCACTTTGATATCCGAACCCCGCTGGTCAGCTATCACGACCATAGCGATGCGATGGTGCTGGATGGCTTGCTGACTCGCCTCGGCAATGGCGAAAAGATCGCCCTGATTTCGGACGCTGGCACGCCGCTTGTGTCTGATCCCGGCTACCGGTTGGTAGTGGCGTGCCAGGACGCGGGCTTTCCGGTAGTACCTATTCCGGGCGCTAGCGCGACAATTGCGGCGCTCAGTGCGGCGGGCTTGCCAACCGATCACTTCTATTTTGAAGGTTTTCTGCCGACCAAGGCTGGACAGCGTCGTCGTCGATTGCAGGATTTGCGCACGATGGAGGCAACGCTGGTTTTTTTTGAATCGCCACGCCGCCTGCCAGAGTCGCTGGAGATGATGTGTGCCGAGTTGGGAGATCGACAGGCGGCCCTCTGTCGAGAGCTGACCAAAAGCTTTGAGACGATTCGTCGCGACGGCCTCTCTGCGCTTGCAGAGTTTGTGCGCTCGGATCCGAACCAGCAAAAGGGCGAGTCAGTGGTGTTGGTTGCCGGGTTCGACCCTGACGAATCTGAGGTAGCACCCGAGGCGTGGGCGTGGTTAGAGAGACTGGCTGATGAGCTGCCCCCGAGGAGGGCGGCGGCGGTAGTGTCTGACATGACAGGGGTGCCATCCAAGTTGCTCTATCAGTGGTTGCTGAATCAAAAAACCGATTCATAAGGTTGCGGGTTGGGGGGCTTACCGGTAGCCTCGCGGTCGAGTTGGTCAGACGATCGCTGCCGCATTGCGGCAGAGGAAAGTCCGGGCTCCATTGGGTCAGAGCGCCAGGTAACGCCTGGGGGGCGTGAGCCCACGGAAAGTGCAGCAGAAAGGAAACCGCCTGCTTTGCAGGTAAGGGTGAAAAGGTGCGGTAAGAGCGCACCGCGCGGTTGGTAACAACCGTGGCGATGGTAAACCCCGCTCGGAGCAAGACCAAATAGGAATCCTATGCCGTGACCCTCGGCGGATTCGGGTAGGTCGCTTCAGGCGAACGGTGACGTTCGTCGCAGATGAATGGTCGTCCACGACAGA
>Ga0255769_10004549_pt1 | contig 13395 bp, 12 predicted proteins | sample 041ome_9_FD_179637 | JGI IMG/M metagenome (GOLD analysis project Ga0255769, IMG submission 179637) | Coastal salt marsh microbial communities from the Groves Creek Marsh, Skidaway Island, Georgia - 041413US metaG (version 2) | ecosystem: Environmental > Aquatic > Marine > Intertidal zone > Salt... | reverse complement strand
AATCTTTAAATCAGCTCCTGGGCTAAAAATGATTGATTACCGCGCTGATGAAGGATATGTCACCCCTGTGGAGTCAGCAGGTTTGGATCCAGTTTATGTTAGCCGTATTCGCCGTGATCCCACCATACCAAATGGATTAAATTTCTGGTGTGTTTCTGATAATCTGCGCAAAGGCGCTGCGCTTAATACAGTTCAAATCGCAGAACTTCTAATTAAAGACTACCTAAGTTCTTAGCTTTAAACTTCTGATCTTTTTGCAAAGATTTTTTCGATATTATTTGAAATATGTCGTTAGTAAGTCTCTCTAAAACTATCTTCTCAGAATTATTTTTCAAAATGTGGTGAGCATATAGAGCTGTAGTTAAATCACCAGCACCGTGAAAGCGAGTTTTAAATTTTAATTTAGGTGTCACTATTCCCCAAATACCTCTCGGGCTTGCAAGAATATTAATAAGCTTTTTATTAAATGGTATACTTCTAATTAAAACATTTGAATTATTTGTTTTAGTAAATTTAAAAACATCTTCAATTACCTGTTCTAATTCATAATTAGAAATATTTTTTTTATTTATGAAACTCCACTCAAAAAAATTTGCAGATAAATATTTAGCTTTCATATAATTTTTTTGAAAAAAAATTGCTACATCTTTAGGTACATATAAACCTACCCCTATATCGCCCATGACTGGATCCAAAATTATATTTTTTTGTTCTCTTATAATTTTTGAAATATATTTTGTTGAAATTTTTGATGGGATATACCCAATAATTGTAAGATCATTTGATTTTATTTTGTAATTGTTTTTGGTATTTTGAAATATTTTCCAAATATTTAAAGAATTTGAGTGTAATTGTATTGTTGATGACTTTCCCTTATGAGAAGTCAGAACTATTGTCGGTATCTCATAAATTTCATAATCTTTTTTTTCAAAAATATATCTTGCAGCTCGGTTGCCCACTAAATCATTGAGAACGGTTGATTGAACACTAATTATTCTTGCTACTTTTTTTTTCATTGTGATAAGGTTGTAAAGATTAATACAATAATATAATAAATATAAATTAAGAATTAATTATAAAAGGATACAAATAATGTCATTTGAATTACCAAGTTTACCATATGCTAATGATGCATTAGCTCCTTATATGTCTTCAGAAACACTTGATTTTCATCACGGAAAACATCATCAAACTTATGTTACTAACCTCAATAATCTAATTAAAGATACAGAATTGCAAAATTTATCTCTTGAAGAGATAGTTCTTAAATCAAGCCAAGATCCATCCATGGCCGGCATATTTAATAATGCAGGTCAACACTGGAATCATATTTTATTTTGGCAATGTATGAAACCCAATGGCGGGGGTGCGATGCCTTCTGAATTAGAAGATAAAATAATTGCTGACTTTGTAAGTATTGATCAGTTTAAAGATGCGTTTATTCAAGCTGGAACAACTCAATTTGGTTCTGGCTGGGCATGGTTAGCAGTTGATAATGGAAAACTGGTTGTCACAAAATCTGCTAATGCATCAAATCCGCTTGTAAATAATATGAAGCCTATTCTTGGATGTGATGTTTGGGAGCACTCATATTACATTGATTATCGAAATAAAAGACCTGACTATTTAAAAGCTTTTTTAGATAATTTAGTAAATTGGGAATATGTAGCTTCATTATTATAAAATTTACATCATTATCAATAGCTGCAGTTTTATTTTATTTCTTCAATCCCTTTTTTATGTTTTATAAAAACATATATGAGCTTAAGAGCCTTAATATATCTTGGAATAAATATGAGTGGACTTTTAAGACATCTAACTAACCATCCAAGATAAAATTTATCTATGGTGTTATTTACATTGGCTTGATGACCTGTAAAAAATGATATGGCAGCACCAGAGCAAATTATAAATGTATCAATATCAATATTATTTATAATATAATTTGCTAAGGGCTCTTGTGTAAAGCCACCTAAATTAATTAAAATAAAATTTGGTTTTTTATTTTTAATTAGCTTTATTAGCTCTTCATCTATAATTGACTCAGATTGATAAATTGGTGCAACATAATTTATTATTTCTATATTTTTGTTGATGTTATTAAGAAGTTTATAATTACTTCTCTTTTCATTCTCATTTGGGTCAATTAATAAAATATGATCAGATTGATATTTTAAATATTCAAAAAAATCAGCTAAGAATTTATATCCAGAATATTTATTTACTCTAATACCAACAAGTCTAAGCAAAATACATAGTAAAGAACTATCAAATATTGCAAAAGTACTTTTGTTAAGAGACTCTTTATATTTTGATTTATCATATATTTCACTAAGACCGGGACCAGAAGGTATCACTAGATAGCCTTTTTTTTTAAAATTTTTTACAAAATAAGAAAAATCATCATCATAAAAAACTGTATCAAATATTTTATATTTCTTCATTAATCCTTGAAAAATATAAATTTATTAATTTTATCAATTTCAAACTCAGTATTTTTTACTAAATTCTCATAGCATACTTCAATATATTCATTTGGTTTTAAGGAATTTTTAAATTCATTTTTATACTTATTTAAGGATCTATACTGCAATTTAATTAGTTCATCAGTATTCATATTTTTTGAGAGTTTTTCCCAGTTTTTAATTTTTGGACCCCAGTAGTTTCGTTTTTTTTTTAAAATAAAAAAATTAAATTCCCTCAATATATCTTTCCAGTAGGCAGGTTTTTCAATAAAAGGAATTCTATAAAATTTTTTAATAAGAAGAAAAAACTGCCTTACTTTGTGATTTTTTTGATTATAAATTTTAAAAGAATTATTATCATCTTCATTCAACCATTTTTTTGTAATTGATTTGATAGTATCATTTTCATTTCTATCTAAAAAAATATATTTTGCTTTTGGAAAAACAGTTCTTATAAAATTTAGCCTCAAAATATTTGCTGGTGTTTTTTCAACTATAATTTTTTTGCTACTAAAAAATTTTGTTATAAATAAATAGTTTTTTTTGTTTATATGTTCTTCTCCTAAAAAATCATCTTTTTTATAAGCATTGCCATTCTTCCAGACATAATTTGGTTCATCAAAATATTCTATATGATTGAATTTTGACAACAATTTCCCCAAATAGGTTGTACCACTTCTTGGAAGGCCAATAATTAAGAAGATTTTATTATTCATTTATCTTTTGAATTAATTTATTGAATTCATGAAAATTCAACTTTTTAAGTTTAAGGAATTCTTCTTTAATTATTTTTTCATAATAGTCGTAGTTAAAGAAAATTTGGTTAATTTTTTTCTTCCATTGTGAAATATCATTTATGTCATTAATTAACAAATTTTCATTGTTAATTATATCTGAAATAGCCCCTATATTTGAACTCAAAACGGGTATATTCAAGGACATGGCTTCAAGTATAACCAAAGGTTGTGTTTCGTTTTTGTATTTAGATGGAAACAAAAATAAATCTATTTGATTATAAAAATTTTCTTTATTTTCATTATTTGTAATTTCTCCATAATATTTAAAATTTTTATACTTCTGACATTCATTAATTCTTTTTAAAATCTGTTTATCATCACAAGTCCCACCAAGTAAAAAATTAAATTTTCTTAACATTTTATGATTAACTAATTCTAAAAAAACTAAGACTCCTTTTGCTTCGGTTAGATTGCTCATGAAACCAATAGTTTTATTTAAGGTACCTTTTTTATTTAATTTTAAATTAATTGTATAAGCATTATTCAAACATAATGTGTTTGGCATTTTATACTGACTTTGAAAACTTTTTTTGACAGTTTTAGATAAAAAAATATGGTAGCTTTTTTTGCTAATAAAAAAAAATATAGAATTCAATAAATTTTTATTTAGTAAGCTAAAATTATGATGATGAATATAAGATTTATAATTTTTTTTGTTACAAATTATTATTAAAATTATATCAAATAATAGCCCAAACGACGAATTTGATGAAATTATAATTTCCATCTCTTTTTTTGAAAAAATTAAGAAATTATATAGTTTTAAGTAGCTGAAGTACTTATATATATAAAAAATAAGCTTTGTTTTATTATTTGCTTTCGTTAAATCTATTTTATGTAAGGTAATATTTTCAAAATTAATTTTTTTTAATTTATCAAATAACATTATAAAACATATATTTCGACCTGAATATGGAGGAGGAGAATTTCCTAGACAAATAATTTCTTTATGCATTTAATCTTATTTTTTTACTAAAAAAATTTACAAGCATTGTTAGGGCTATTACAAAAATAAAAAATTTGAATGAATTTCTTATTGCATAGCTAAAAGACATATTTAACGAATAAGTTAAGAAAAATGTTGCTATCCAAGTGTATAGATATTTAGATGTCATTTTGTGATCAATTGCATAGACAAAAGTTTTTTGTATATTTTTTAAAGCAAATAATATGAATATATGAAAAATAATAAAATAACCAATCCCGTAGTTTAAACTCATTGCAAAACTGTTATAAGGTGCAAATCTGTTAATTCTTATTTCATTATCTAGACATAATAGAGAGTAATTATCTATGGCTGATGGCAAAGGAGAAAAGCTAATTATTTTACAATAATTAGTTACATTGAAATTATTATAATTATTTTCAAAAAATATATAGTGCGCAAAATTTAAATAACCAGAACCTGTATTTAATAAAAATTTGAATATTGAACCTTTAAATCCAATTAAGTTTATATTATCCATTATATTTTTAAGACCGAATATCTGATTTTCCCTTAATTCAATAATGAAAAAAAAGATTAATAAAGTTGATAAAATACATAAAAATGAAGATATTTTAGAATTTTTGTAGAATTGAAAATAAAAAATTAAAGCTACTGGCAAAAATAAAATAGACCTGGATAGCAATAGAAGTTCAAAAATAAAGTAATACATCACTATCATTAAAGATATAAAAGTTAAAAATTTATTTTTGTTTAATAAATTTAAAATAAAAAAACCTATACTTAAAAAGAAGAATATTCTTGTAGATCTTAAAAAAAATATTTCAATTTGGCTATCGATTGCATAAAAAATTGGATCTCGGATTTCTAAATAATAATTATATTCTGAAAGAAATTTAAATTCTAATATATTGATATGAATAATACTTAATATCAAAAAAATAATAAAAATTGAGTTAGTTATTTTTAAATTAAAATTTTTGTAAAAATTAACATCTATTTTATTTTTTGTAATATGATTGCTAGAAAAAAAAATTAGCAATAGAATTAAAATGATTGAATGAAAATTTATAAATAATATTTCATCTAAATATGAGTAGTGCAATTTCCAATTATGAGAGTATCTAGTATAGTCATCTAAATCTAACTTTACTAATTCTATGATGTTAAATGATATTGCATTATAGGTGACTATTAAGATAAAAAAAAATATTGGTGAAATTTTAAATTTTTTAAAGACATATAATTGTCCTATAGTAAGTATGAATATAAAAAAAATATTAATCATCAATTCATCTATAAAAATATCTAATTATTAATAATCTTGACGATATTAATAATGCTGCAGATAAAAAAGATAAATACGAAAAATAGGTGATAGTTATCGGTAAAATTAATAATAGAGAAAGTATAAAAATAATTTCAAGTAAATATGAAAATTTTATATTCTTTGATACTCTATACATATACATTTGAGTATCTGATAATAAAAAAGAGATAAATACTATAGTGGTAGAAATAGCATTTATTATTTTAAACGTATTAGACATATCCAGAATATTAAAGATTAAAAAAATTATAAAAAAATAAGTTAACAAGTATAAGAATTTAAAATTTTGAAAAAGTGTTGACTTTTTTATACCATTTTTTACTTCAGCATTAGAAATTATAATAAGCCTATTGGAGGATATCACAGTAAAAATTAATAAAACTCTGTATAATGAAGTAAAATTTGTATGATCCTCTGGAACTAATAAGTATCCTGATATTAATATTGGTATCCAATTTAATGATATACCGCTTAAATCAATTAAAACAGATTTCATGTCCAATTTATAATCATTTTTTGCTGTTTTTTTATTTGAGACTAACGATTTATAAATTATCAGATAAGACACTAAAGAGATTAAAATATAAAAAAAAATGAAAAGATAAATTAATGATTGCTTATTAGAATCTATTATAAAACTTATTAATAAAAAAATGACAAGTAAATTTGACCATAATGAAAACATCAATTCACCCAAAATTAAATTTTTATTTTGAATAACAGGTGTTAAAAATTTTAAATTAATATTAATTGAAATGAATGATGATATAATAAAAAGTAAGAAATAGTTTGTTAAACTATTTAGCTTAATTATTTCAAACTGAAAATTAAATAAGAAAAATATTACGATAAAAAATAAATTATTAATTATAACTCTTGATATTATTGATATAAAAAAAGATTTTTCATTAACGCCAATATTATTAGCAAACAAAAATTGTATTTTAGATTTAAACCCTATAGTTGAAAAACCGGCTATCGTAAGAGAAATTGCTATAAGATTAAAAATGAAAGAAGCTTCATCAAATTCAACTATAAATGGTAAGACTATAAATATAGCAAATTTCCAAAATTGATTAAAAAGAGTTATAAAAAAATATTTATTTTCTTGATGAAAGAATTTTTTCATAAATGCTATAAGATTCATTAATCAAAATCTTATACTTTTCACTTTTGATTTGTTTAATTATTTTAAGTTTTTTTTCTTTTTGAGTTAACTTTTCACTAAGCGTTGTTTTATAGATATTATAAGGTTCATATTTTTTAATAGTTCCTCTTAATAATGAAATATTATCAATTAAATCGTAAATACCTTCCCTCTTAATATTATTTACATCTAATTTAAAATTAAAAAAATTGTTAATTTTTTTAAGTGTTTGAGAATATTCTTTTGTATATTCATCAAATTCTAAAATCATAAATTTTTTTAGGTTTTTATGGACAAATTTATAAAAATATATATATCTAAAAATTAGCATTTCAATTGGCAAATTAGATCTTCGTATTTTCAATGAACTAATGCTATCAATAGGATCTCTCAAAACAACAATGATTGGAATTTTTTTTTTAATACCAAATTTCAAAGATGAGATCGAATGAGTGTGTGAAGAGATTTTATTCTCATAAAGTAAATCTCTATTATTAAAATAAATTAATGCCTCAATAAATGAATTTGCAGATCTGGGATACCCTTCAATTATTAGAGTTTTATTAGCATCTGGTGTGAGTTTATGGTTTCTAAAATATTTCAAATAAAAAAGATAAAACTGACTAGATCTAAGTAAATTGTCGAAATAACAAATAAGTCTATAAAGCCTCAATATTAATGTGCTTTCTGAATAAATACTTTTATGGCTGTTTGTAATACTATGTATACATCAAGAAAAATTGACCATTTTTTAATGTAAAGCATGTCTTGCTCATATCTTTGTGTTAGTTGTTTTTTGTCAGTTATATTGCCTCTGTAACCCTTCATTTGAGCAAGACCTGTAAGTCCTGGCTTACACTTATGTCTTAACATAAAACCTTTAACTTGTTTAGAAAATTCATCATTATGTTCAACAGCATGAGGTCTCGGGCCTACTATTGACATATCACCTTTTAATACATTAAAAAATTGGGGTAACTCATCGATACTAAATCTTCTAATAAATCGTCCCACTTTTAATACTCTTTTATCATTTTCTGATACTTGAGAGTTATTTTGAGTTTTTTTTAGTGATCTAAGTTTATAAATATTGACAACTCTACCATCCCATCCATGTCTTTTTTGAATGAATAAAAATGGTTTTCCATCTTCGATTAAAATTAATGTACCGAAAAATAAAATTATTGGAAAACTAATAATAAAAAAAATAAAACCTAAAGAGTAATCAAATAAAAATTTTAAAATATAATTAAAACCATAAAAGGGAGATAAAGAAGTATCAAAGATACTATATCCATTTAAATTGTCTAATAAGATATCTCTATGATATTCATTTGAATAAAGTGTTCTTATATCAATGGGTATATGACTTAATTTATTCATTAAACTTTTCCTATTAATATTTTCAGCTGCTAAAATCCATACTTGCGAGATATTATAATAAGTTAAGTTATGAGATAATTTTTTATCTAATTCTATTTGTTGGATGGGAAATAAATTATTTAATTTATGCTTATCAATAAAATTACATAATCTAAAGTGAAATTTATTTTCTTTTCTAAATTCTTTTAGTAGTCTTTTACAATCATCAAAGTTACCTATTAACAATACATTCTTAGTTAAAAGATTTGTTTGAATTAATTTATTATATAAATAATTAAAAAAATATTTATGTATTAGTAAAAGTAAGCTAGATAATATAATTAGTGAGATTAACCAAAATCTTGAATAAAAACTCGTTACTTTTAAAATTACACCTAAAAAAATTAAAATGAAAATTGAAATAAAGAAATGGTTTATATCCTGATAAAAAACTAATGAAATTTTTTTTTGATAAAATCTATTTTTTTTAAAAATTAATACTTCAAGTATTAAATAAATCAAAATTAAAATGGATGTAACTACAAGATAGTCATAAAACTTTTCATCTTTTATTCTTATATAAAAAGCAAAATATGAAGAGACAGCAATAATTAATAATTTATTGAATAAGTAAAAAACATTAATTATTTCTTCATTTTTTTGAAATATTTTTTCAATCATTAACTACTATAGTTATAATAGGTTTTATAGTAACTACCGTAGTTTGAGTAATTATAGTAATTAACATTCTCTGTATCAAAAAAATTCAATACAGTAGTAATTTTAGCGTCGCTAACACTTTCTATTTTCTTATAAGCATTTCTCAGACCAGCAATTTTGGTGTATTCAGATCTTACAATTAATAAAGTTAAATCAGCTAAATTTGCTATTGATAAAGTGTCAGCAACTGGAAGTATGGGCGCTGTGTCAACAATGATATAATCATATTTAGTTCTCAGTATATCCATAAATCTACCTAAATTTAGACTATTTAATTCTTTGTTAAAATTATTTGGTCTACCCGCAGGGATTATATCTAATTTGGTTGAATGGATATTAAAAATAATTTTACTAAAATCTGTTTTTCCACTAAATAACTCAATTAATCCATCCTTATTATCTAAATTAAGAGATTTCATTAAACTTGGTCTTCTAAAATCAGTCTCTAAAAATAAAACTTTATTACTAACTGCTAGAGAAAGAGCCAAGTTCAGAGAGATTGTTGTTTTTCCTTCTCCTGATACGGGTGATGAAATCATAAAAACTTTTGATGACTTGTATTTAGATTGAACGATTGTCTTTAAAGAAATAATTGATTCAGAGAATTTGTCAGAATTTTTTTCCAGAAAATTCATTGGAAGGTGATAACCTTTTTTAGGATAAGTTTTAGGAATAATATTTAGTAATTCAAAACCCTCTTTTTCTAAAGCTTCAGGATTACTTATGGCATTTCTAAAAGTCTCATAATAAATAATCATCCCATAGAGAGATAAAAAAGTTATTAAAAATAAAAATGATGTAATTCTTTTTATGTTTGGGGATATGGGCTCAGACGGCATGGTTGGTCTGTCCAGTATCTTGGCATTTGGTGTCTGCAGTTCTTTTGCTTCAGTTGTCTCTTTTAATCTTTCCAAAAAGGACTCATAAATTCTTTTATTAAGTTCAACATCTCTTGAAAATTTCTGCATATTTAAATCCTTTATTTCAAGGTCTTGGAGTTCTTGCCTAGATTTTTCAAGCTCTTTCTCACTAAGATCAATAAAACCCTGTAAATTGGCCACTTCATAGGCTCTTGAAGCGATATTATTATCAATAATTGTTTTTAATTTATTTTTTAAATTTTCCTCTGTTTTTAATGCTTTACTCATTTTGGGGTGATTATCTGTATAAACTAATTTAAGTGAATCAATTGTATTATTGTTCGCCTCAAGATTTGATAAAATTTGATCAACTTCTTTTTGTTCTTTGATAATTTTGAGCGATGATAATTCCTCAATATCATCTGAAGTTAAACTAATTTGTTGTAAATCATTTTGTAGTGTTTGAAGTTCTTTTTCAGCTTTCAGTATTCTAGATGATATTGATTTTATTTCTTCATTTTTTAAATTTTTAATGTCACCTAGATCAATCAATTTATTTTTTGTTTTATAATTTTGTAAAGCGACTTCAGATTTTTCTAAATTATTTTTAAGTTCATTTAATCTTTCTTTAATTTTAGAATTAGCGTAAGTAGTAACTGATATTTTTTGATCAATATCATATTCAAGATATGTGTTAATTATGTTTTCAAGTGCATAGCGAGCAAACTCATTGCTTGTTGAATTAAATTTTAAATTTACAATATTACTATCTCTATTGCTTGTAACTATTAAATTATCTTTTATATATAACTTGAAATAACCAATATCTTTCTCGATTGTTTTTGAAAAAATTTTATTTAAAAGTGTGGGTTTAAAATCAGTAAATTTATTATAGCTTTCATCTAGAAATTTAGGATCAATAAACAACCTATTTAATATTTCATTACTGGAAATAATTTCTTTTTGAGTATTAATAAAAGTCTGATTATTATTTGTTTGTGAGAGTTCACTATAAACTTGTTCAATATTTATAATATTATTCTCTGCATTTTCTAATATTAACTTAGCCTGACTTTGATATGTAGGTTGAATATTTTTTGTTATGAAAATTGATAATAAGCAGATTAAGATAGGAAATAGAATTAGTTGTTTTTTGAATTTAAGAAATGTGATCCAATAAAAATAAGGATCTGTTGAGACACTATTGGTAAACTGATTGATTTTTTGATTTAAAATTGCACCCGCCATTACAATTCATCGATAATTTTCTTTTTATTTGTATCGTTTAATTCATTGTAATAATAAAAATAATTAAGGATAGCTTTATCTCTATATTTTTTATTTTTTTTTGACACTTGCAATAAATTATGAATATTGGCGTCTAAATTTCCTTCTTTATTCATTTTAATAGAATTTAGCCAATAATTTGAGTCTAGTTTTGATAAAAATAAATATTTAAAATTTTCTAAATAGTACAAAGAAGTGAATGAAACTAATAAAAGAAATAGATAGATAATTAATTTTAAACTAAATTTATTCAATAAAATCATGTTCTTCTATAAAAAGAATTTATATCTAAAGATTACCAAATCATTTTACATATTTTTTTTAGTTTTACTCTATACAATTAATGCAAAAGCAATTGGTTATGTTGAAACTTTAAAAGGTGAAGTTAAAGTTGAAATTAATAATGAGCTTGTAGAACTTCAAGAGTTAGATGAAATAAATTTAAACTATAAAATTTATTTAAGTGATGAGTCTGAACTTACAATTTTACTTGATGATGGATCAACAATTCTTGTTAAAAATAAATCAGAATTTATTTTTCTTGAATATGAAGATATTTTTTCGATCAATCCTCATTTTACTATTCAAGTTTATGAAGGAGATCTTGTTGTTGAAACTGGAGAGTTGCCAAAATTTAAAAAAAACTCAACTTCTATAATCTCTCCTGTGGGAACTTTATTTTTAAATGGTACAGCCATATCTGCTAAATTACGCGGTAACTTATCAGAAGTTTTTTTAATGACAGATTCATTTGGTGATAGTGGAGAACTAGTACTACAAAATGATGATGGTGAATTGGTTAATATTGAAATTAACTCCGGAATATCAATTAATGATGAAGGAGCTCAACCTATTCAATTAAGCGAAGAAGTCATAAATAATCAAAAAGCTATTAAAAATGTTATAGCAAATTCTGCTATTAGTAATGAAACTAAAATAGATGAAATTATTCAAAAAAAGATAGACTCAGGTAAATTAACATTACAAGAAGCAAAAATTTATAAAGAAAAAATTATTCAAAAAAAAGAAAAAAAAATAGATCAAATTATTTCCTCATCTAATTCAGACACGTCTATTTTAGGGGAAGTATTAAAAAATTCAGACAGTGCAGTTGGCTCCAAAATTTTAGAAAAAGTAGTTGATAATAATCCCAAAGTAACTTCTAAAGTATTAGATAGCGTAATTGATCAAAATGAAAATTTATTTAAAGAGATCTCCTCTAAAAACAGTCAACTTACTGATAAAATATTAAAAACTGTTGTCAAAGAAGCTGATGAGAATGATCAATCTTTATCAAAAATTATTGCAAAAAGTGATAACAGTCTTTCAGCCAAATTGATGAATGAGATAGCAGAAACCAAAAAAGACTTAATGATAAAAGTAGTAGCAGAAACTTCAGCACTTAATCCTGAAAAAATAAAAGAACTAGATTCTGTGGACGAAGATATAAGTTCTAAAATTACTAGCACTATTGTAGAAAAATTATCAGAGTCCCCGGATGCAACAGAAGATTTAAAAATTATTATGCTAAATACAGATGCAGGTTTAGCCAGCGAAATAATTCAACAAACAGCAAACATTGATGATGATTTAGTAAATCAGACAACTTTGGAAATCATAACTGAGGAAACTGAAAAAATAACTGATACATTAAGTTCATTGATAGCAAAGGGCGAGGAAAATGCCTTGAGTTCACTTTTGGTATCTAAAGCTATTGAAACAGGAAACACCGACATTATCACAAAAGCTGTAGAAAAAAGTGTACAAAAAACAACAAATAATTCTAATGTAACATCCAACACTGAAATCTCGCAGACAGCACAAAATAATAACGATCAAAGTTCTATAACAATTACTCAAAGTGAAATCGTAGATGAAACTACTGAAAAAATTGAAAATATAGAGTCAGTCAAAGATAATATTTTAAAAGTAAATAATTTGATCAAGCAAGAAGTTGAAAAATTAAAAATTAATAATCCTGAAATTGATATAGAAGAAAATCTTTTAGTTAATGTAAAAGAAGTTCTCGCTAGTCCAAATTAAATTTGAAAAATAGTAATCTAAATTTAGATATTTATTTTTTGATAAGTCTAATATTTCTTCCCTCATTTATTTATGGCGGTAATAATATTTTTAGTTTTATTTTAACTAGCATTTTTATTTATGTATTTTTTCTTATGAAAATTAACGGTTTAGACTTTCATTATTTCAAAAAATTTAAAGTTATCTTTGCCGCACATTTAATTTTAATATTTTTTTTAATTTTTCAAATACTGCCAAATTTTGATTTTTTCTTTAGAATTTTTTCCCAAAGTCATTATGAATTATATGGGGAATTAATTAGTCTAAATTATAAACCCATTTCCCTCCACCCTTTCACAACTTTTCAATATCTGATTATGATATTTAATTTGTTCCTTATTTATTTTGTTGTTCCTCAAATAATCAAAACAAAAAGAAATATTAATTTAATATTTCAGA
>Ga0255769_10004537_pt1 | contig 13412 bp, 8 predicted proteins | sample 041ome_9_FD_179637 | JGI IMG/M metagenome (GOLD analysis project Ga0255769, IMG submission 179637) | Coastal salt marsh microbial communities from the Groves Creek Marsh, Skidaway Island, Georgia - 041413US metaG (version 2) | ecosystem: Environmental > Aquatic > Marine > Intertidal zone > Salt... | reverse complement strand
CATCGAGAATGAAAAAGAAAGCCAACGAAAGTCGAATACTGGCGGCACAAACATCGACGACGTCATTCTCGCCGAGGAATTACAAGACTGTTTCGGTAAATCTCAATACAGCGGTATCGTGTGCTCGCGAAAGTTATTTCGAAACTTCCCGAACGACTTTGACCCCCGCAATTCTGAAAATCCAACGCTCGCGGAGAAAACGCTCGAATACTACGAAGACAAGTTACTCTTTCAAAATTAGGGGAGAGAGAGACGAGAGAGAGAAGAGAGGCGACGATCCGCCGCAGCAAGTAACGCTCTAAAACATTTAATCGCATCTCAAATACATCGCTACGTTCTAATAAAACTCATTCATTTCTATCCGTGCTTTGCTCCCTCGCAAATCACGCTTTCATCTTTGCAAACTCCTCCTCTAAAAACTTTAATCGCTTTTCCGCGTTTTCCACTTGTTTGAGGAGAATCTGCGTCGACTTTTCGATGTCTTGGTTCAACTTGTACAAACCGATGGCGGAGGCAGAGGCGAATCCGACCGAGAAGGAAACTACGCGCGTGCGAAGCATTACTTTTTTGTGTGTGCGTTTTTTTTTAGAGTCTTTGTGTGTGCCGCGTTTTGTGTGCGTGCGCGCGCGTGTCTCGTTATGGGGCACGGTGAAGACCAACTTTTGCCACATTTTAGGGGTGCGTTTGTACAAAATACGCTCTACGTTTCAATGTTTAAATCATACGATCTTCTTCTACATATATATCTGCTGGTGCTGCTACTTTTTCTCTACGACGATACGTGTATCATTTAAAATCAATTCGCGATTCTCAACCGCCCGACGTCGTTTTCTATGGAGGCGCCCCCGATCCCGCCGCCTGCGTCGTTGTTCACTCGAACCTCGAAATCTCCCATTTTCTTCCTCTCGCTCGAGGTGAGTTTCGCCGAGGCGCCTTGGTGACCGCTAGACGCCGCGGTGGTTAAATACCGAACCCATTTCGTGGCTTCGTAGCCTTCTTTACTCCATACTTTGAGGAAACGGATGCGGAGACCGGAGGCGGTGAACATCGGTAAAGAAAATTGGACGTTTAAGGGCGGTTGGGACCATTTTTTCTTCCCTCCCGATTTCTTGTCGTCCAAATCGTCTTTGATCGAGCCGACGAGCATGACTTCAGCCTGTAATCGAATTTCCTTCCCTCCCGGAAAGTTTTTAACTTTCCAACGCAAGCACTCCTCGCCGGCTAAGTATCGCGCTTTGCCTCCGGAACATAAGACCTTCACTTTCGCGGTATTTGGCGGAACCGGTATGCGGACTCTTATTTCTTGCGCCACGGTTTTCTCCGCGTATAACGATTTAAACATGACGTCTACGGAAACTCGCGTGCGCCCTAACTCTTTCACCATAGCGATGACTTTAAACGGAATGGAGACGTTTTCAGATACTCGATATTTCATGAGTTCGAATTCACCGTCCGGAGGTACGAACGAGACGACTTTATCGCTGGCAAATTTCGAAAGGTTCACGCAGTGATGAAACTGCAAGTCGTCTAAATCGATCGTTTTTCGTTTGTTCGCTAAAGAGGGCATCGGGAGCTCCATGCCGAGTGTACCGTCCCCGCTATTCGGGTTATTTCTTCCACCTTTCGCTTCGTCGCCTAAACTATCGTTCAATCCAATCTTCAACTCGGGCATCCCGCTCAACTTTGCGTTCAACACCACCCTTCCGCTACACGAGGCTCTCAACGCGTCGCCGTTCGCCTGCGTGACGCACGAAATAGTCTCAATCACGTCTAAATACACCTCGTTCTTCTTATACATCAACCCAGGCCGTCTCCATTGCACCGCCCCAGTCATCTGCGCCGTCGTCTGCCTCGCTCTCTCTAATTTATTCATCGCCTCTTCTTTTTCGTCCTTCGACTTCGCCTGTCCGTTTTCTCCTTTGCTATTCAATTTCCCCTCGATGATATCCAACACCGACGCTTTCTGCGTGATGAACTCTTTCAGCGTGTTCGCGGACGTAATCTGCGGGTACCCGTTATCGCACATCTCGTCGAACAGTTCGTACATCAACACGAAGTTCGCCCGGATGTTATTCTCGTTCACTTTCCCAAAGTACGACTGTTTGTGAATTGAATCAAACAAAAAGAGAGAGAGAGAGAGAAAAAAGAACGCGTCAGTCACCGGCGACGAGCGCACATCGCGCATCCACACAAAGATAACCACGGAGAAGAACGAAGCAAACAACGAGAGCTTTTCGCGTTTTACCCGCCGGAAAAAGAGAGAAAACACCACACGCACCTGAAACGTCCCGATCGCGCTCTTCAAAAACGCAAAACACATGGAAACGTTCACGTTCAGCTTCGTCGCCGCGCACACGTACACGTTCGCGACTCGAATAAACATGAACTTGATTTGACCGACGATTCTAACCGGCGGGAGCGATTGCACGTCGCCTTTATTAGAAGACATGCCGTTGTTTCCGCTCGACGACGACGACATCATCGTCGACGTCCTCCTGACGCTTTTTCGGTGGCCGTTCAGAATTTCCGTCTTGAACTGGTCGATGTTCGCGCGAGAGATGTCGGAACGGTACTGCCGCTCTATGAGCACGTCCCCGCGGAGGTTGACGATGAAGACCGCGGAGAGCGCGATGGGTGGTGGCGCGGCGGCATTCATGTTTTTCGTGTGATTATTTGTGTTGTGTTTCTTTCGGGGAAAATGCGGAGAATTTTGACTTGAATTCTGAAAAGAAAACACGAAGAAAACGCCGAGAAGAAGAGATTAAAAAGCAACGAGCGTAGAATATTGCGTGCGCAATTAGATTATATATATCATATATATATATGTAATATGAATGTGTAATGTACAACTTCTTGAATTTGATGCGTACCCGGCGCTTATTGCGCGCGTCGTGCCATCAATCATCTTTCTCTTTCTCTCTCTCTCTCGCGCGCGCGCTCGCAGCCTCGAGGTATATTATCGCTACGTGCGAAAGAAGTTTTTTAAATTTTCATTTGTTCGCGTCGATTTATCGGATCGCTCGAGACTTTTACGTGAATGCATTGTATCGTCGGCGTCGTCACTTTGTGTTCATAATAGGCTCTTTTTATTTTGAAGGCCCGCGCGAGCAAATGTGCGTGTTGCTACTGGGTTTTTTGTGAAGAGCGCGACTCGTTTCCTCTCTCGCTCGCTCGCTAAACGAACGAAGAAGAGAGAGGAATACTCGAGCCGCTTACGAACCTCAGCATTTTTTAATCGCAGACATATCCGTCGTGTGCACCGGCACGCCAAAAAACTGAATCTTACCTATTTTCGTCTGCGGCGCATCGCTTTGATTCGTTTCTACGAACAGCGTGATCGTTCGAACATTTTTAAATAGCGTCTGTTTATGAAAGAGAGAACCAAAAGGTCAACACGCGCGTCGTCGAGACGTGTCGCGCGAACGCGCGTAAAAGTGCGATTGAGTCGTAACATGTGATAAAAAACCATCGCGGTCGATCGAATGCATTCTTTTCCTATCGCGAATGTTACGAGGATTCAAAACGCGTCGCGTTTACTCGAGGATATGAAATCGAGAAGAGAATATAACACGCGTGTGCCCTTCATTTACCTGGTCTAACTCCATCGCAGCTCCCTCTCTAAACGCGCACTCCTTCTCCCCAAACGTGAGTTTCTGCGTCGGTTTTTTGCTCGAACAATCGTCGAACTGGTAGTTTGGTTTATTCGCGAAAATTTTAACCCTTTTCGGCGCCGAGACCGTCTCCTCGCCTTGCTTTCCGTGGATTATGACGCGTTTCAGATTGACGATTTGATTAAACGCAACGGTGACGAGAAGTTCGGCGTCGTCGACTTCGCTGTCTAAAGATAACGTCGGGGTGTCTCTCCCAGTCGTCAGCGCGAACTGCCAATCGGTGACGGCGTTGAAACACTCGACGTTTTGGGATTGGATCTCGGAGATGAGGTCGATTTCGTCCGACGACGACATCTTCTTATTATTATTATTATTATGTTTTCTCCCGCGAGATTCTTCTGAAGAGAGAGAGAAGATGGAAAAGAAGAGGAAAATGTTCATCACGCGCGAGAGCGTTTAAACTTCCGGATTTAAAATCTTACTCATAAAAGTACGCGCGTTTTTGTTTATAAATAATCGTCTCTTTCTACTGCTACTACTACTGCTACTACCTTTCGCGAAGCAGCGCTTTGGAAACGGCCACGACTCGTCTCGCGACGTCGGCGAAGGATACGTCGTGCGCGGAGGCTATTTTCCGCAAAGCGCGGAGAAACGCGCGGGTGGTAATCTCGCCGTTTTTTTCGGCAGCGCCGACGGCGAAGGCGACGTCGAGGCAGTCGGATGCGGTGAAACCGTTGCCGATTAACGCGCACGCGGTGCATATTTTTACGAATTCGCGTTCGTCTATGGTTTTTCTTCTTCTTCTTTCTCCTCCTCCTCCTCTTCCTCCTCCGAGGCGGAAGGCACTCGAAGAGGAAGAGGGTCCCGTCGTCGTCGCCAGAGATTGGCAAAAGACGGTTTCGAAAGCGTTCGCGACGCGGTCTTCGAGAAGAATGTCTTCTTCGTCGGTCTCGTCGTACCGGTATCTTCCTCTCGCCGAGTTTGCCGCCGCCAATGATGATGATGACGCTAGGTAATTGCCGTCTAAGCTACTTCTATTGTATCTATTCGTGTACCTCTCCGCTCGGATTCGCCACGAGGACGGAGAGGAAGGAGAAACAGGCACGTCAGGGTTGTTGTTTGTGACAGATTTTGATGAAGTCGCGGCAGGTTGCGTCGTTGCCATCGTTCGCGGCCGCCGCGAGATGTTGTTGGCATCGTTGTTGTTGATGTTTTCGACGCCGTATCGAAGCTCGTACTCGAAATAGTCATAATCGTCGTCGTCGTCGTCGTCGTCATCATCATCATCATTATCACCACCACCAATAACCGCATCGCTCGCGAACATTTCTCTCCTCCGCTCTTCTTCTTCTCTCTTCCTCTCCATCGCGTACGCCGTCGCCACCACTCTTTTCCCGACCGCTTTCGCTTCCACGTCGTACGCCTTCGCCACCGCCTCGCCGAGTAACGTCGCAAACTCCTCGAACGTAATCCTTCGCTCTTCGTTCCCAACATATTCTTCTTCGTCGTCGTCGTCGTCGCCAGTGTTCTTCTTCTTCTTCTTCTTCCTCTCGTCGTCATTACTCTCGCGGCGTCGCGAAACGACGTTTTCAAAGCACCCGATCGCTCTCGACGTCGAAAACGTCTTTGAAAGTAAATTCGATTCCGTCAACACCGAAAGCCACGCTTTCGAATTCATCGTAAACATCATCGTTCTGTTGCTGTCGCCGCCGGTTTTGTGTCGTTGATGATGACGGTGAAAACGACGACAAAAAGACGCGAACGCTGGTTTCAGTCGTTTCAGCAGCGCTCGTGGAAACAGAAGAGCGGTGTTGTCGTTGTCGTCGTTGTCGTTAAAGCGCAACGGCGATGACATTTTTGAATTCTTCAAAGTCGACGAAGAAGCAGACGAAGAAGACGATTGCAAAATGACGTCCGCTTCGACGAGCAAGTCCGAGAGGGAAACTCTCTCGACGTGGCGGTAGACTTTTTCTTCTTCGACCGAGGTCGAAGAAGGAAGAGGGGGAGGAGGAGGAGGAGATGGGGACGACGTCTTCATCGCGTTTTCGCTCGTTATAGGGAAGAGAAAATGGAGATTTTTTTTCCAATTTATCCACAGAAAGAAGGCATTAAAGCTCTCTCTATATCGCGTCGAAAAACGAAAAGCTTTCCCAACTCTCTCTCTATATATATTCTTGTCTTTTGTTTGGGAGCGCGTGCGTGTTTTTTGCGACGAAAGAGATGACGAGAACGACGCGTTGTTGTTTGCGAAATCTCTCTCGACTCGCATTTGCGATGGAAAGTTGTTCAGCCTCCACGTCGTCGGCGGCATCTTCTTCTTCGTTTTTATCGGAGACGAGTCGTCGTCTTTTTCAAACAAAGCGACTCGCGACGAGAGCAGGAAGAACGGTGGCAGGAGCAACGACGCGGCGTGTTGTTCCTTCTTCGTCGTCCATCGCGACTGCCTCTCGCGTGGTTCTTGAGCACAAAGAGCACAAAGATGGAAAGGAAGACGATGATGTAAAAACAATAGCGGTGACGTTTACGGAGAAAACGGGGGAGGAAATAACCGTGAAGGCGAAAGTCGGCGAAAGTTTAATGGAAGCGGCGCACGAAAACGACGTCGAACTCGAAGGTAGAATTTTTGTTCTTTTGTTTTCTCGATGCGAAGAGAGAGAGAGAGAGAGAGAGAGAGAGGGGGTGTTTGTGCTCGCGTTCTTCTCTTTCTCTCTTTCGTCTCTCGCGCGCGCTTTCGCGCGCTCGGTTCGCTCGCTCGGCGCGTCCCGCTCGATGAAGAATAATCTTGAAAAAGGGACGTGGCTTTTTCTGTTTCGTTTTGCTTCGCTTCGTGCGCTGACCATTCTGTATTCTTCTCTTTTACTTCTACATTTCTTGTTCTTCTCGACCGCTCGATGAACGAAAAGGCGCGTGCGAAGGGTCTCTGGCGTGCTCGACGTGTCACGTCATCGTCGAGGACCAGGCGGTGTTCGATAAACTTCCAGAGGCGTGCGACGACGAAAACGACATGCTCGATTTAGCGTTTGGATTAACCGAGACGAGTCGGTTGGGGTGTCAAATTATAGCGAAGGAGGATATTGATGGCATTAGGGTGAAGATACCGGCGGCGACGAGGAATTTCGCGGTGGACGGGTTCGTGCCGAAACCTCACTAGAGTTCTTTTTTAGTTCACATAGCCATTTTGTAGAGAGTCAAATACAGTTTCACATAACGCTTACTTACTACTACCGTAATAATACACTAATCATTTACTACATGCATTGTATCTAAGCTAATCGAAATAGTCTTCTATATCCACGTCTGGGTCTAACAGGTCGTTCTCGAGGTGCGAGACGTCGATTTTGTCTTGGATCAAGTTCTCAAACGTTTCTTCCAAGTTTGTTTCGCCGACGAGAACGGCGCCCACGACTTTGCCTTTGTACGTGACGACCCGAATGAACGTTGAATTCGAGCATAAGGAAGTAAAATATTCTTCCCCTTTTTCCTCGTTGTTGTTGTTGTTGGCAACTTCAATGCTACTACTACTACTACTACCGTCGTCGATAAATTTTCGCGAGAGTATTCTCACGTCCTTCTCGTCCGCCTCTGGAAGAAATTTTTGCAAATTGAAGCTTCCCAACAAGATGACTTTTAAACCGAAAAACGTCGTCGAGTGCGTGAACAGCTCAAAATTGAAACCTAATCCGTATTCGTAGCCGTCGACTTGTAACATCGATCGTGCGCACTGCGCACCGCTTTGCGCAGCTTGCGACCACGAACGCATTTGGAACCAGTTTGTCGATTTGTCCTCGTTTCGCCGTTCGCAGAGCGCGCAGTCTCCCGCTGCGAAGAAAACGTTTGGTTTGTTCGGTAGCTCAAGCTCGAACGTCTCCGTGACGCGCATGCCATCGGTGATGAACATGGTGTTGTCACCATCGTTTCCTTTGGAAGAGGGAGGTGAGTTCACCGCCGCATCGTCCCCACGTACGAATCCAAACGTTTCCCTCGCGGTAGCTTCGTCTCCGAACAAATCGCCTCCATTTGGTTCTACGCCGATGCACGCAGCAACCACGAGGACGTCGGAGACTGTTTTGTTATTCGACAAACGCACGGTGGCGCTTTTATATCCATTCTTTTCGACAAAAGGGACGACATCTTTGATTTCGCAGTTTGCTTCGATCGTTAACCAGTCTACCTCGAACAGGGCGTTCACCACGGATGTTAAATACGCGCCCCCTCTTCCACGTTCGTTTTCTTTCTCTTCGACGTTCTCGCGGTCGCTTTCCTTGTTGCAATCGTCGACGTTGTCTTTTCTTTCTTCTTCTTTTTCTTCTACGAGTGCGCTACTCTTCTTACAATCTTCATCATCCGAAATGTCGTCAAAAAGCAAAGCCTGGTTGATGCGTTTGAACCAATCGGGCCCAGCCGAGGACGTCTTGGCGCACACCGTCGCGCCAAACGCGCCGCGACGTCGGGGATAAGAAATTTTCTCATCGAACGTGAATTGCTTCGTAGTTCCGTTTTTCTTTGGAGCGTTTGCTTCTTCATTGCTTTGAATATACTCATCGTCATTTCTATAATTGTTGGCGTTTCTCCTCTCGTGCGCATCTATTTCGCCAAGAATTTTCCGTCTCGCCGCTTCTCGTCTCGCCCGTCTGTGTTCCAATAAGAACGCGCTCGCGTCGCGATCGAACAACGCGTCTCCAATGGCTTCGTGTTTCACCACCCACACGACTTTCATTCGCTTCAACGCTTCTATCATCGTTTTCATCTTTTTCTTCATGTTGTTATCCTTATTCACGGAAGATGCGTCATCTCGTTCTGCTTTAACGAATGACATCACCATTTGTAGAAACGACTCGTCCAACGCGTTGACAATCTCCATCGCCACCGCGCCGTTCCCGGAAACCACTATTCTCGTCATCGATTTCTCTACGCTCCGTTCTTCGTCTTCATTATTATCCCCACCACCTTCTCTGCCTGCGCGAGTACCTCCGCGCCCACTCCTCATGAACGCCTTTCGCAACGCGTCGCCTAAAACCTCCGCCGACTCCGTATCCCGCACGTATTTAACGATATCGTCGCGCGACGACGACGACGACGACGACGACGGCAACCGTTTCGGTCTCGCGCCTACGGCGAAACAAATCTGATCGAACGCAATCTCTCGAGTGTTGTTATTATCATTATTGTCGTCATCATCAACTCTCACGGTAACCGTTTGTTTCTCACCATCAATTTGAATCGCTTCGCCTCGCACGACGCGCAATCGACCGCCTTTTACTACCCGCGACTTTGTCCTAAAATCTTCAACCGCAACCGTCTCGAGCGCAAAAAACTCTTCATCTTCATCTTCATCTTTACGACGACGGAAAAGCTTCAAAACTTCCGACCGTTCGATCAAAACGACCTCGAGATTCGAACGAGCGTCGTTTTCGTCGTTCGACGATAATCGAAGCAGCTCTTCCGCGCACTTCGCCCCGGCAACGCCGCCGCCGAGAACGACCGCGACTTTCCTCCTCTTCCAAATTTCATCTTCTTCTTCTTTGACTTCTTTGACTTCTTCTTCCTCAAAGCGCCAAAAAAATCCTCCTCTTTTTCGAGAAGAAGAAGGATAGGAAGAGAGAAGAGAGAGTCGGCAGCGGCATCTCTTGCACATGACGCGCCCGTTCTGTCGTTTTCGTCGTCGTCGTTGCGCGCGCTTTTTTCTCTTATTAAAAGAGGAGCTCAACAAAGAAATCCCAAACCCTAAAATATAATAAAATGTAAAACCCTAAACACCATCGTCAAAAAAAAATGCTCGGGAACTCTCTCACTAATCGTTCATAAACATGTCGTCTGCCTGTTCTCCAACGACGGCCTCGTCGTCGTCGTTCGGCGCAACGACGCCGAGACGTTTTCGGACTCGCAAGAGGAGCACTTTTTTTTTGGCGAGAAGTAGTTTACCACCCAACGACGCCGCCGCGACGGAAGGAGGAGAAGAAGAAGAGACATCTCTTTCGAAAACGACATCGACGAGGAGGAAAACGACGACATCATCGACGAGAAGGAAGAAGACCGACGATGCTTCCGGCGCCGCCGCGATTACGAAGAACGACTTATCCGAAGTCACGGTCAAAGCGAGACAGAAGAAGTTTTCATCTTCTGGAGAAGAAGAAGAGATTTTCTTCGAACGCTCGGCGTCGTTCAACGTCCCCGGTTTTGTTGGGTCGATCGTTGAAACGCACTCGAGAGAGTTCAGAGATATCGAGAGCGGGGAGATGCGTATTTCGGTGACTTTTTCTTTGGCGGGCGGGAATAATAACGACGACGTGGTTTTGCACTGGGCGACGAAGACGTCGACGACTGAAGATCCGAACGCGTGGGTCATGGCGCCAGATGCGCTGAAACCTCGAGATACGACCGAGTTTGGAGATGGGATCGCCAGTCGGACGCCGTTCGCGGAGGGGAAGTTGGAGTTTACGGCGAAGAAAGAGGACGTGAAAGAAGTGACGGAAATTTGTGGGATTTTGACGAGAGGCGAGGAGTGGCTGCACGCGGAAGAAGGGGACGTGAAGGCGCTGACGCAGGACCCGAAATTCGTCGTCAGAGCGTCGTCGTCGTCGTCTGGTACCGGCGGAGACGACGTGACTTCGGTCTTTGGTGACGACCCGGCGAGCGCCGCGGTGTTGAAGAAAGTCTGCGACTTTGAAGGTTCCGATAACCGAAACTTGTTCAGTCGCATATGCCTTTTGAACGACGTGCTAGAAGACGCGAAAGAGTGCAACGACAAAGGATTAGGCATCGTCTTGGCGTGGTTGAGGTTGTCCTCCACCAAACAGTTACCGTGGTACGAAGGACACAATTACCAAGGGAAAGATATGGCGCACTTGCAAAAAGTCATCGCCAGTCGCTTGGCCTCCGTCGCGGCGAAACACCCGGACGGCACCTCTCGACAGTACGCGAGAATGGCCATGCAGTTCGTCGCCAGAGGTGGCGGGAACGGCGACGATATTCGTCTGGGCATTTTGAACATCATGAGAGAACACGGCATTAAAGAAGGCCACCGACCGGGCATCGAAGATCCGTTCATCGCCCAGTGGCACCAAAAGTTACACTCAAACACGACGCCGGATGACATCAAAATATGTGAAGCGTATTTGCACTTTTTACACACCGGAAACTGGGACGATTTCTGGGCGCACTTGTGGGAACACGGGAGATTGAGCAGAGAAGATTTAGCCGGCATGAAAGCCGGATGGAGAACCGAGGGCATCACGGGACCAGCCTGTCACTTACCGCACATGATTGACTCGTTTAAGCACTATTTATGGATTTTGAAAACCACGCACGGGGGTGCGGACGTCGACACGGCCATGGGCTTCGCGCAAGGTAAAATTTCCGACGAAGCTCGAAATGGGGTCTGGGACATTCTCGGCAACAGAGACGCGCATTGGATCCCGGGCAAAATAGTCGAGGTCAGAAAGTGCATGCAGGGCAATTGGAAACACGACGGGGAACCTGATCGCGACGTGGTCATGCTCGACGCCGCGTTGGAGAAGTTTTTTCGAACGAAAGTTGAACAAATCGATTTCATGTCATTGGACCAAGATTCCAAGTTGTCTTTGTTAGAGCTCGCGATTGAAAACGTCACGTTGACTGGCGAATCTGAAAACATGCAAAAATCGTTGGACTATTTGCGACGCGCGCAAGGCGAAGAGTGCGGCCCGAGATGGTCCGAGTCGTGGGCGTTGACGATGAAAGCTGCTTTGGATAACGTCACGTGCGCGATTGCGAAAGATATGGACGCTTTATGCGCGGTTTCGAACAAAACCGCCAACGCCATCGCCTCGGTCGCCAAAGGATCTGTTTCAGACGCGTATTTGATGAACTTTGGCGAAGAGATGGTTCGAGGTCACGCTTTGTTTGTTGCCGCCGGTTTGGCCAACGCCGCGTTCAACGACGCACGAAACGCGTGTAAAAACAAGTCGCCGTGGTTGGTTTCCAGCAACGGCGAATCTCCGGACGCGTTGGCGAAGTGCGCGGGTAAAGTTATATTCCAAAATTTGGAAGACGCGCAAGGCGAAGATTTTACCACCAAAGATGATGGATTACCCGTCGTTTTCTTTTCCGAAAAGCTCGGCGGTTTAGAGGATATCCCGAAAGGCGTCTCGTGCGTCATTACGAAGACGCCCGTGGATGTGTTGTCTCACGTCGCGATTCGCGCGAGAAACACGGGCGCGTTCCTGGCGTCCGTACAAAACGACGACATTTGGAACGCAATAATTGCTCAAGATTTCAAGTACGTTGCCGTGGCGAAAAGTGTAGACGGTAACTCCGTTGAGTTTACGAACGTGGAAGAAAGCGAAGCGAAGACTTTGTTATCGACTTCGACAACCTCGTCCGCTGGCGAGAAGAAGAAATCCGTCTCCGTGCCGAAAACGAAAGCGACGAGAAAATTAGTCGTTTTTCCGGACGCTTACGCCGCCGGCGTAGTCGGTGGAAAATCGCAATCGTTAGCCGCCTCGGCAAAAGTAGCCGAGAAAGCGAACGTTATTGTCCCGGCTTCTTTCGCGTTGCCGTTTGGCGCGTTCGAGAAGGCGTTGAAGAAAGATCCGGAAACGAAGGCGAATTTAGACGCGTGCGTGAAAATTGCATCCGCTACGGCGAAATCGAACGACGTTGAATTACGAAGAAAAGCGTTAACAATGGCAAGAAGAGTCATAAGCGAAGGGTTAGAGTTGCCGGACGATTTCGCGAAAGAGTTGGAAGCGGCGATTGAACAAACGTCGTCGTCGTCGAAAGTCTCCGTGGACGACCTGTGGGCGTCCATTTGCGGCGTCTGGGCGTCCAAATGGACCGAACGCGCATTCAACTCTCGTTTAGCGGTTGGTATCAAAGAAACTGAACTTTCCGTCGCAGTTTTGAACATGGAATTGTGCGACGCCGAGTTTGCGTTTGTCTTGCACTCGAAAGATCCCACCTCTACTACGGAGGATAACGATATCATGTGCGGCGAAATCTGCATCGGTTTAGGCGAAGCGTTGGTCGGAAACGACCCGGGGCGCGCGTTAGGTTTCCGCGTGGACAAAAAAACGAAACAAGTTTTGGAAATTACGTCGCAACCGTCGAAACCGGTGGCGTACTATTCTCCCAAAAACGCCTACATCGCTCGCTCGGATTCCAACGGCGAAGATTTAGAAGACTTTGCCGGCGCCGGCTTATACGACTCCATTCCAACCGCAGAAACGTACTCTCAGCCGGCAGAGTACAGCTCGTGCGATTTAATCTGGAACCAACAGTTTCGAGACGAATTGTTGCAAAAACTTTGCGATTTAGCCGTCGACGTGGAGCGAGCCAACGGCGGAAAAGCCCAAGACGTCGAAGGGTGCGTCTTGAGAGATTCGAGAGCGCTCGTTTTGTTACAAACCCGCGCTCAAGTTTAAAACGAAAAAGAAAAAGAGTCAAACACCCAGATTCATACTATTATTACTATTATCATCAATCGCAGAGAATGAAGAGAGAGAGAACGAGAGAGAGAACAGGTCGTGTAATAAAATACATAGAGTTGCTGCTGCTGCTGCTGCGTTGTTTTTTTGCAAGAAGACACACACAGAACGCCAACACCCAAAAATAATTTTTAAAACCCTAAACATAAGACGTTTTGACGACGTCCCGCGGGAAGGAACGCGCGCGATCTCTCCTCTTCGCATTGCTTCACTTTGAAAAGCTTTCGTTGAAGAAGTATAGTTAACCGCGCGCTCGCTCGCGCACCAAAATTAAACGCCATCTTTTTCGAAGCTACTGAAGAAGTACAACAGCTATAACAACAAGAACACCAGCGAT
>Ga0255769_10004528_pt1 | contig 13431 bp, 13 predicted proteins | sample 041ome_9_FD_179637 | JGI IMG/M metagenome (GOLD analysis project Ga0255769, IMG submission 179637) | Coastal salt marsh microbial communities from the Groves Creek Marsh, Skidaway Island, Georgia - 041413US metaG (version 2) | ecosystem: Environmental > Aquatic > Marine > Intertidal zone > Salt... | reverse complement strand
TTGTCGGCATGTCTCGGCTGGCCATGCATCCGATGTGGAAGAAGGACGAGCAGGGCGAGGAAAAAGCGACTGATTGATTGGGTTCCTACAACGCCAAAAAAGGGGGGGTTACAGCGACCATTTGGGGGTATCGGTGGGGGTATCAGAGGTGCATAAAAGCCCTGAAGCTAGCAATACCAATGGATTCAGCCGGAATGCGATTCCCATCACCCGCTCCAAACCAACCGTATAGGGCGTCACAGGCGCCCTTTTTTGCCCGAAAATAGGTATTTACTCGATATAAGCATCATCAGACAGGCCGGAGCATTACGGGGCGTATCCACTCATTGCGGGGATCGGGGGCTGAAGGCCGCCAGGCCTGAATGCCGCGTGACCAAGCATTAAGATCTATCCGATACTTGCTTAATGCTTATTAGGTCTTGGCGCGTTTCTCTGGGTGGGCGTAGCGTCTGCCTCGGGTGCTTTATACGCCCGTCAACTTAGTGCTTGGAGAAAGCCATGAAAATACTCGTTTCAGTTATTGCGCTACTGCTATCGATGGTTGTCTACGGGGAGTATCGTTATGACCCCGTTGTGACGGCTGGCGCTGCAGATCTCAGTAAAGTTGTGCAACATTCTCACGGGGGCGAGCCTCACGATGATGAGCCTGAGGACGATGAGCCAGAGGATGATGAGCCCGACGACGATGACCCCGATGCTTGATTAAACTAAGCGTGAGCAATCAGTAATCGCTAGCGGTTGCTGATGGTTGAATCGGCGCCTTCCGATGAATCTTGCCGGGGGCGTCGGTGTTTTCTTTTGGCCAAAAGCATTCCACTACCGACACGCTGACCAGCTTCGATTTCACTCATTGAGCGGGGAGCTGTGATCAGCGCGAAAGCTTTCCTCTGCCTTACGGGCGCGGCTACTGCTCCTTGCATTTTTTATTTTTTTAAATCGAAGGGGTCGCCTGCCAAGTGCAACATGTAGTGGTTGGCCAGTGCTGCCTTGCGATGGCGTGATACTGCTGCAAACTCAGGGTCTGCGAGCATATTGGAGAAGTCAGCGCGCCTGGGGAAAAACATCAGTGCGGCGATATCCCATTCAATCTGCTCGTCGCCAATCATTACCTGGGCTACGGCGGTGCTAAATACCACCCGCCCGCCGCATCGTGCGATGAAGGTACCCGCGACTTCACCATATCGTTCAAAGGCTGTGGCGCCTGATACCTCGGCTTCGAGCGTGCCGAATTCCGGATCCTCGGGGGCGTAGCGCGCAGTTCCGCGAAACTGGAATAAGTTGAGGACGCCGAGAGGTGCGTCGGCGGGTAAAGACATTAGAGTTTGAATTTGGTGTTCTGTTGGTTCAGCCATTAATACCCCTCAAGCTAGCCTGTAAAAAGTGAGCCCTTGCCGGCTACGCACCTATGGGATCGGGTGATGCTGGTCAGTGAGCGCACGTCGCTGTGTCGTTTTTCACCCCGTTGTTCCAGACCCTGTGCCCGATTTCACCTCGCGGAACGCAATGCCCTTATCAGGCTCGTGCTCTTTGGGCAGGCCCAGGACTTTCTCGGCAATAATGTTTCGTTGGATTTGGTCGGTGCCACCCCCAATCGAGTTCATGTAGGCCTTGGCAGCGTCAAAGTTAGTGTTGGCTGCGTCACTGTTGTCAGGGCCGTCCAGCAGTGCCTTGGGGCCTAGAAGGTCAGTTGCGATGGCTGCCTCGCCATGTTGAATACGTGACATCGCTAATTTACTTAGCGACATGAGTGACATTGAGCCCTGCGTCATCATTTGGGTCATGGCGCGCTCATTGTTCAGACTGTTCACCTCCCGGTAAGCGAGAGCTTGCGCCAGGCGCTGTCTGACGACGGGGTCATTGAGTCGATCGTTTTTTTCGGCCAGTTCGAGCAGAGGCGGGCGGCCTCGAGTTGCGCTAACGCGCCGGCGTCCCGTGATGCCCTGTCCCATAATCAGGCGCTCATAGGCGATAGCCGTTTGAAAAGATCCCCAGCCCTCGTTGAGGTTGCCAATCATAAAGCGTTCGGGAACGAGGGCATTCTCGATGAAAATCTCGTTGAACTCGGATTCGCCGGTGATCTGATTGATAGGACGAATCTCTACCCCGGCCTGTCTCATCGGAAACAGAAAAAAGGTAATGCCGCGATGTTTGGGAGCATCCCAATCGGTGCGTGCCAGCAGCATGCCGTAGTCCGCCTCGTGCGCGTTGGATGTCCAGACCTTTTGCCCATTGATGACGTACTTATCACCCTCTTGCTCAGCTCTCGTGCGAATGCCCGCCAGGTCAGAGCCTGCATTGGGTTCGGAGTATAGGAGGCAGCAGATGGGTCCGGTTAGTAACTCGGGAAGCATCTCGCGTTTTAGCGCATCGCTGCCGGCCTTGAAAACAGTGATGGCCCCAAGATGATATCGATCCAGACCCGTGCCTGGGGCATTGCGCTCTGCGAAGGCTTTCTCAATGACTTTGCATTGTGCAGCGGTCATGCCGAGACCGAACCATTCTGGAGGCCAGGAGGGGACCGCCAGCCCAGCTTCGAGCACTTGCTGACGCCAGCGTCGTCTGTCGTAGGCGGGCTCATTCAGCGGGTGCCGATTATCACTGTCCCAATAAGTGTCCAGCCAACTAAGAACGGCGATGCGCAGCGCTTCGGGTGAGGTATCTTGATCGAATTCGCTCATGCGGCGGTCTCCCACGCGCTCAGGTAGGTCTCACGGTGGGTGTCGGAGTCGCCGAGCATGGAGAGCGTAGCGCGGGCGCGGCGCCAGTAAAGGTGCGCAACGTGTTCCTGCGTATACGCGATACCGCCATGTAACTGTATTGCCTGAGCCGAAACATCGCGGAAGGCATCGTTACAAATAAATCCTGCCAAAGCCACTGACCTAGCCGCCAGGGGATCCGCGGACGCGAGCGCATTGGCCGCCGCGTGCGCGGCGCTGGCGGCTGATTCAACTTCGAGAAAGAGGTCGGCCGCGATGTGCTTGAGCGCCTGAAACGAACCAATGGGGCGGCCAAATTGATATCGCGTCTTTAGGTAGTCAATTGTAATCTCGAATATTGCGCGGGCTGCGCCAGCTTGCAGGGCCGATAGTGTGGCTACGCCCTGCAGTCGTGCATGCTCAAGATCATCTTTGTTTAACCCAGTAAGTTCAATACCGGGGGCGCAGTTGAGCCTGATGGTCGCGGGTCTGAGCGCGGGGTCGTTAGCGGTTTGCTCTTCGGCAGCGTATTCCATACCTGCTGACACCAGAAAACAACGCGGCTGAGAATCTGAGTCGATTACGAGCAATAAATAGTCGGCGTGGGCGCCGTGCATGACTAAAGACACCTCACCCGAAATCGCTCCGTTATCGTCTATTCTCAGGGCGCAAGTAGAGTCTCGATACGGAGCAAGTGTAGCGCTACCGCCGATGGCGATGGTGGCAGTGCCCTGGACGATGGATGAGAAGACGGCTCGCATTTTTTCGGCGACATCGCTAGATTCAAGCAAAGAAGGCACTATCACGCAGGTTTCTATAAAAGGAACTGGGAGAAGTGAACGGCCCAGCTCTTCAGCGACCATGGCGGCATCAAGCGTACTGCCACCAATACCCCCATAGGTTTCACTAAGTGCAATGCCGAGCAGGCCCATGTCGGCCATCTGTTGCCAAAGCCTATGATCGTAGCCGCGCTCGCTCTTCATACCCAGCCGAAGCTTGTCTTCTCCCGCTTCAGCGCGCAAAAAGCGAACCAGAGCCTCCCGGATCGCTGTGCGCTCAGATTCTTGAATAGTGTTCAAGTGCCAGATTTCCTGACAACGTGCATGCCTGCGTCCTGCACACGCCACGCTTTTGCAATATGGCGCGCCCTATTTACGGTCAAGCTCGACAACGAAGTCTTCCAATGCCTTCCGCAAATCTGCGATTTCTTCCTCGAGTCGGGTTATCCGGAGGTGCTCCTCGCGGTACAGCACCATGGCACTGGACTGCTGCTCAAGAGTTCCGCTGGAGGTGGCCTGACGATCGGGGTCTTTGTCGGCAACAGGTTGCTGTGTCAGGCTGACATACCAGCAAATCAATACACCCATTAAAAGCATGGTTCCATAAATTATTTCTGGTGCCATTAGAAATTGCATGTCTTACCTCTGGAATCGTCGGTCAGCGACGGTTTAGAGAAACTCGCCACTCACGTAGTACCAATTATCACCAACTTTGGCAAAGCGACTTTTCTCATGGAGTCTATGGCCCTTGCCGTTCACTTTAAAGCGCGCAACAAATTCAACATGTCCCTCCTGATCGTTGGGATTGCCGGCCTGCGTCTCTCGAATGCTCAACCCCAGCCAACGCTGTCGTTCATCAAATTGCACACTATTGGGCCGCGTTGTGGGGTGCCAGGTGGAGAGGAGGTAGCGCTCGTTACGATAAACAAAACTACAGTAGCGTGCGCGCATTAACTGTTCGGCAGTTTGTGCCCTGCGTTCGCCACTGAGGTATGGTCCGCAGCACGCTTGGTGGATTTGCGCGGAGCCGCAGGGGCAACCTGCAGGAATTGCATCTTTTTTTGTCATGCTGTTACTGCCTGTCTTCGCCCCCATACTACATGCTCTTGTTAACCGGTTTGAGTTGCGCCCAGTGCTATATTCGTCTGAAATCGACGTGCCGAAAACGGAGGCGTCTTGGTATGTTAATTGATGTGCTGTGGTGCCCCGCGTGAGAGCAGCGGTCTGTCGAACATTTGGTGAGCTGTTGTCTATAGAGGAGCTTGCTATTGCGCCGCCTGAGGCCGGTGAGGTGCGAGTCCGTCTATCGGCTTGTGCAATTTGTCACAGCGACATCATGTTCGCCGACGGTTCCTGGGGTGGCGATCTGCCTGCGGTATTTGGGCATGAGGCCTCAGGGATTATCGATGCTGTCGGTGAGGGTGTGAATGAAGTTGTTGCAGGCGACCATGTGGTCGTTACCCTGATTCGCTCTTGCGGACAGTGCGGATACTGCGCGCGCTTCATCGAAACCCAGTGCGAAGCGGCTTTTCGGTTAGACGGGCAGTCCCCGCTTTCGGATGGCTCAGGTGGCTCGGTCGTTCAGGGGCTTAACACCGGGGCATTTGCCGAATGGGTGGTGGTAGATCAGAGCCAGGTTTGCGCGATACCGAAAACCGTACCGCTCGACGTGGCTTCAATATTGGGGTGTGGTGTGCTGACGGGGTTTGGTGCGGTAGCCAACACCGCCAAAGTGAGTCCCGGTGACACGGTCGCCGTAATTGGTTGTGGTGGCGTTGGCGTGAATAGTATTCAGGCCGCGATTATCAGTGGTGCCCACCACATCATCGCTATCGACATTCATGATGAGAAATTGGGGCTTGCGAGAAAATTTGGCGCCACCCATGGGGTCAACAGCCAGCAGCAAGACGTTTTGGCACGAGTCATGGCGATAACACAGCAACGGGGAGTGGACTATGTTTTCGTTACAGTGGGCGCCAAGAGCGCGGCTGAGCTGGCGCTGCGGCTCCTCGCCAGAGCGGGTAAAGCGGTCATTGTAGGTATGCCCGCCTCAGGGGTATTCGCCGAATATGACCCTGGCGATCTGGCATCAAAGGGGCAGGCATTACTTGGCTCAAAAATGGGTTCAAGCGTAGTAAAAAGAGATATCCCGCATTTAGTTGATCTTTATCAATGCGGCACGCTGAAGCTTGATGAACTGATCAGTAGTCGCTATGCACTCGAAGACATAAATGAAGCGATTGCCTCGGCAAAGCGGGGCGAGGCCCTGCGAAACCTGGTGATTTTCTGATGCTAATCAAGGATTTTGAAACTTTTGTCGTAGCCAACCCGCCGCCGCGATTTGGTGGGCGCTATTTTGTTTTTGTAAAGCTGGTTACCGATACCGGGATTGTGGGGTATGGCGAGGTGTATTGCGCGACCTTCAGCGCGCGCACTGTCGAAACCATGTTGAAAGATACGGCGGAACGATATGTCATCGGGCACGACCCGTTTCATATAGAGACGCTTTGGCGGCGGGTGTATGGGTCGGGCTACAACTTGCGTCCTGATGTCTCTTTGGTAAGTGTGTTGTCAGGTTTTGAAATGGCCTGCTGGGATATCGTGGGCAAAGCCTGTGACAAGCCCGCCTACGAGTTATTGGGCGGAAAAATCCATGACCGATTGCGCACCTATACGTATATCTACCCTGAGTCCGGTGACGTCTACCCTGTGGGTGACGACCCTGATCACGTTTACGTCAATCCGTACCGGGCGGCGGAGCGGGCGCTGGATTATGTGGCGATGGGCTTTAGCGCCGTTAAATTTGACCCCGCAGGCCCCTATACCGTGTTCGACGGCGGGATGCCCACGGGGCAAGAGTTGGAGCGCTCGGTTGAGTTTATGCGCCTTATTCGGGAGGCTGTGGGGGGGCGAGTCGATCTTCTGTTTGGCACCCACGGGCAATTTTCGACCGCGGGCGCGATCCGGTTGGCGCGGCAGATTGAACCGTATGATCCGCTCTGGTTCGAGGAACCTGTGCCGCCTGACAATACCGCACAGATGGCACGTGTGGCGCGAGCGACCTCCATTCCCGTGGCCACTGGCGAGCGCTTGTGTACGAAATTTGAGTTTGCGAGGGTATTGGAAGACCGCGCCGCGGCCATTCTGCAGCTGAATCTTGGTCGCGTGGGCGGGTTGCTGGAGGCGAAAAAGATCGCATCTATGGCCGAGGTGCATTACGCGCAAATTGCGCCTCATCTTTACTGCGGACCGATTGTCGGCGCAGCCAATATTCAGCTCGCCACCTGCACCCCGAATTTTCTGATTCTTGAAGGCATCGAAACCTGGGGAGGTTTTCATGCGGACCTGTTGGAGACCCGAATACGGTGGGAAGACGGTTACGTCATTCCACCGGTGGAGCCCGGTTTGGGAGTGGCTTTGAACGAGGTCGTGGCGCGAGCAAATCCCTACACAGAGGATGCGCTTCATCTTGAGATGGGCGCATCTCCAGTGCGCTGAAGCGAACGGCAGGCGTTACAGGCTAATCCGTTTGTAATCACGATAGTGTGGCGTCCAGAAGATCTGGTCTATGCGGGCATGCAGTTGTGCATTGGATATTTCCAATGCATGCCCTTGTGCCTGCGCGACCTTTGCCACCGCAAAGGCGATCGATTTGCTCACCTCTGTAATTTGCTGCAAGGGTGGCAGCAGGTCGGCACTCCCCCCCGAGGCCATGGGAGAAGCCGCCGCCAACACGTTGCTGCTCGCCAACAGCATTTCGTCCGTTACGCGATTTGCGCCAACCGCCAGCACGCCGAGTCCGATGCCGGGGAAAATGTAGCTGTTATTGCATTGAGCGATGCGATGTCGCTGGCCGTTGTGATTTACCGGCTGAAAGGGACTGCCTGTGGCAATGATAGCTTTGCCGTCGGTCCAGCGAATAATATCTTCGGGCGTTGCCTCCGCACGACTGACGGGATTACTCAATGGAAAAATGATGGGCGCCTCGCTGTGCTGTGTCATGCCCCTGATGATCGCTTCGGTGAACAGACCCGGTTGCCCCGATACGCCAATCAGTATTGCGGGGCGTGCGTGGGTCACGACTTCCTCGAGAGTGGGCCATTCACCGTCACAAGACCACGGGGCAATGTCGGCTTTGCTCTGCGCTAAAGCCCGTTGAAAATCCTGCAGGCCGGCCATATCTTCTGTGACAAGGCCATGACGATCTACCATGAATACCTGGCGTCGGGCCGCCTCATCACTGAGGCCTTCGTCGCGCATTTTTTGAATCAGCATTTCTGCAATACCGCAGCCCGCTGAACCGGCGCCGGCAAACGCGATACGATGCTCGCTGAGGGATTTTTTGGAGATCCGGCAAGCGGCTAACAGCGTTCCCAGCGTCACGGCGGCGGTGCCTTGTACATCGTCGTTAAAGCAACAAAAGCGCTCTCTGTAACGATTCAGGATTGGCATGGCGTTGGCCTGAGCAAAATCCTCGAACTGCACCATAACGCCGGGCCAGCGACGCTGGGCGGCGTGCATGAACAGATCGACAAATGCGTCGTATTCATCTTCACTTACCCGGGGATGTCGCGCCCCCATGTACATCGGATCGTTCAGCAATGCTTCGTTGTTGGTGCCCACATCCAGCATCACCGGTAGCGTATACGCCGGGCTGATTCCGCCGCAGGCGGTGTAGAGGGATAGCTTTCCGATCGGTATGCCCATACCGCCGATGCCCTGATCGCCCAGCCCGAGTATGCGTTCTCCGTCGGTCACAACAATCACTTTGACTTTATCTTTGGTGGCGTTGCGCAGAATGTCGTCGATTTGCCCGCGCTCTTCCCACGCCAGAAACAGTCCGCGTGAACTGCGATAGATGTCCGAGAATTGCTCGCAGGCGTCCCCTACAGTGGGGGTGTAGATGATGGGCAGCATTTCCTCGAGGTACTGGCTCACCAGCGCGTAGAAAAGCGTCTCGTTGTTATCCTGAATGCCTCGTAAATAGATGTGTTTATTGATGGCCTCGTGGTACGTCGAGTACTGTCGGTATGCCCGGTCCAGCTGCTCGTAAATCGTCTCGTAACGTGGCGGTAGCAGACCCGTAAGATTGAAATCGATGCGTTCTTCCCGTGAAAAAGCGCTACCTTTATTGAGCAGAGGTGTCTCCAGTAGCGCGGGGCCAGAATGACGAATGTAAAGGGGTTGGGTGCTTGTCATGACTATTAATTTTGATTTTCCGCGCATTGTACGGCATCTGCTCCTACACCACGTGCCCTCGTAGTTTGCGCGCTGTCGGGCGCACGATGTGCGCGAATAAAGCCAAAACACGTTAAAAAAAGGAAAACCTGCTTAGATGGTTTTCGCGTGTCACTTATTGCTATCCCTAGGCGCTACCATCGCCCCCGCTTGACGCCTACCCTAGAGTTTGTGCGCCGATACCGGTGACAAGGTTGTTGTAGATGACAGGTGCGTTCACCCAACTTTCGTGTTGCAAGAGGGGTGCGAGGCTGACTCAGGCCAGGGCTGCAACGGCCCGCATGCTTGCTGGAGTTCAATAAGTGGAAAGGCTCGATCACAATGTGTTGCTTAAGGAGGTGGCGGGTCTGGGTCATGCCGAGAGACGGGTGATTACAGATGCGACAGCGCTTAGCAAGACCGACGAAGTGTTTTTTATCACGCAGGGTAAGGCGTTAATCCGCGAGGACGCGGTGCTCTCACACGGACTGGAGTCAACGCAAACCTTTACGGTTGGCGACTCAATTTATCTGGCCGCGGCATTGAGTAAACGCCCCAGAGAGTGGGATTTCACCATTCACGAGCCTCTCGAGGTGATCGCTGTAGACGGGGCGACGCTTCGCTCGGCAGTAATGGAATCAGGGTTTTTGGTGGCGGAGATGATCAGAAATTCCGTGACCCGTGTTTTTGATATCACGCAGCGCGAAAACGCTACTTTTGAAGACCGCTTTTTCAAGCATTATCGAAGAGTGGCAATGAATTCTGTTTATGGCGCGGGCGATTGCATCTATCGAATTGGCGAAGAAGCCACGGGGCTGTATTTTATCTCGGAGGGTAGCGTATACCTCACGACGGCCCGCGGCGCAAAATTTGCTGAGCTTCGCGAGACGGATTTCTTCGGTGAGACCTCTTTGCTTTCGTCGGGGCGACATGGCAAGAATGTTTACGCAAAATCAGATTGTTCCGTCATGCTGCTCGACGCCGCTACCGTTCGGCAGGAAATTGATCGTGAACCTCCGTTAGTACAGCTGGTGCTATTGAACATACTTAACGTGCTTGAATTGATGAATCAACTCCGATTCAGTCACCTCAATGCAACCAATCTTGGGAGTTCGCGTTGATTGATCAAATTTCGATGGTCACAACTTGAGCGGTCGACTGTCAGGCAAGGTGGCGGTCGTAAAGGGCGGCAAGGTCAGTCAGCATCCCCGCATGTGAAGAGGTCATTGCTGATGACTTCGACGGGAATGCTTAGGGGTTTGCGTCATAAGACGCGGTAGGCATTTGACGAGCGGTTAGGCGTAGAATTTAAAGAGAAGCGTTCAAAGGGAGAAGCAGTATGAAGCAATTGCAAATGATGGGTATCGTCTTGTTGGTCTTGGGTTCCGCGATGGCGCCTCAAAGCTTCGCAGACAAAGGGGCGGCAGATGATTTGATGGCCGCACTGAAGGCCTGTAAGGCAGACGCCGGAGCGATGAAGTCGGCCAAGGCGATGATTGACAAGCATGGAGGCACGCCTACCGATAATCAGGTAGACAACTGGGTCGATGACCAGGACGACGCGTTGTTCGATTGTCTCGATAAAAAGCTCTGAGGCCGACCGGCGTGACAAACCCCGCCTTATGCGGGGTTTTTTAATATTATAGGTTCCAGCGCTGAGACGGCCGCGGTCGTACAGCGCATACCAGGGGCAAAAGCTCTCCTATGGGGTAACGACTCAGCACGCTACTGAGATTTCAGACACCTTTCGGGCTGGCAACCGAAATGAGGCTATATTATGGTTTTCCGGTAAGCCCACAGAACATGTAGATCTGGAGGAAAAATGAAGAAAAGGAACATCCCATTCACGCTAACGTTGATTTTTTTATCATCTCTCTCTTCGTTGGCTTTAGCTAACGAAACTATGACCGTTCAGGCGTTCGCTCACCTGATGCAGTTAGAGGGGCAGTGGCAGGGTCAGTTGGACAAGTCCGATGGCACGTCCGTCACTCTGCAATTGAATTATTCGGCGCGGTCTAACGGCAGCGCGCTGCTGGAGGAAAGTCGAGAGGACGACGTGGAAATGTTAAACATCTTCAATATGCAACAGGATACGGTGGTATCGACGCACTACTGCGGTTTGATGAACAAGCCTGTGGCACGTTTAGTCTCGGCCGAGGACGGCGTCATCAAACTTAAAACGGATGCGGCAGAGAGTGGCCTCGAAGAGGGTAAGGACGAATATGTTGATACCTGGACGCTCTCTCTGATGCCTGAAGACGACAACCGGTTCAAATATGAGTACACCGTTATGCGTCCGGATCGCTCGATTGTGACGGCGAGCGCCGTCGTAAGCCGAATCAAGTAGGTCAATCTCATCAACAACCCCGCACAATGCGGGGTTTTTTTACGAAGATTGTTTTTGTTGCAGGCTTGCCGCTTGCCCCAGTGACGCTTTAATGAACCACTGATGAAAGTGGTGGGTGGGGGCATCCATGAGTGGCGTAAACAGTCCGCCATCGAATGCAGGCGAAGCGCGGCCCTGTTGCATCCCCTCAACAACAGATACGTCCTCTGAAAACACCAGATTCCAGGCCTCGTGCAGGTTTTGTCTGCGCGATCGGTGTTGCTCGGTTAACGCAGCATTGTTGGCGTACATAAACTGCAGGCGTTCACGTGTCAGGTCGTGCGCCTCGGGGATCAGCAAGATCGCAAAAAAGTGATCGACCTGAATGCCCAGCAGCACGTTCGGATACAGCGACAGGTATTCTGCGGTTTTGAGGCGAGTAGGATCCCAGTCCGCGAATGCGGGCAGTGGGACCTCGGCGCCCCGCGTGAGGTCATAAGTTCGAGTTCCCTGGCCCGAGGCAAGAGGATCAACGATCAAGTTGTAGTGCGCATCCAGCGGTGAATACGTGTTGAGGTCGGGGTGCACAAAGGGCAAATGGTAGGACTCACAATAATTCTCCACCGCGAGCTTGAAGTTGCACCTCACCTCGAGTTTCATCGCGCCAAATTCACTGGTGTCAGCCTGCAAGTCACGGTCAAATGATTCGCCCGCGAGTGCTCTCCACCGCTGAAGCAGCGGTGCGAGATGCTCATCTAGAGGGGGGGCCTCTCCAGAAAGATTAATAAATACCATCCCCAGCGCCTCTTCGCTGCGGACTGCGGTGAGGGCGTGGTCGGCACAGTTAAAGCCTGCGATCTCATGAACGCCCATGCCGCCGACGTTCGGGGTGACTTTGAGCTGCCCCGTCAGGTCGTAGCCCCACTTGTGGTAGGGGCAACGCACCATCAATCCCGCCTCGCCTGCCTCTGCGACGAGCTGCATGCCACGGTGCCGGCACACGTTGTGAAACACCCGAGCATAGCCGTTTTGGTCACGGACCATCAGCAAGGGTAGTCCCATAAAATTAACGGGGCACACGGCGCCGGCTGATGCAATATCAGCACTAAAGCCGAGACCTGCCCATGTGTTGGCCATGACGGTATCGCGCTCGTGCTGCCACTTGGTAGCATCGACGTAGGCGGCGTTCGGCAGCGCGGGGTCACGCGAAATGTTCGGGTTGGCAACGCCGTGGGGGCTGTTGAAGATACGGGTGGGCGGGTCAGGGGTTGTCATAGGGACCATCACCGATTGTTTGTCGCGAGTTTACGCCTGCAATTGCGCTCAGAAAACGATTTTTTCGAGCTCGCGCGCGATCGTTCAGAGCCTTGGCGAGCGCCGTTGTGTGCGGGCTAGCTCCAGGGAAAGGGGCTGTTGGATACGGGGTGTAAGTCACCCTCCGCATAGCGAGAGAATCGGAACGGATTGAGCAAAGCGGGCTTGCTATCGCAGATGGTTTTGGCAACGAGTTCGCCAACCCCAATCATCTTGTAGCCGTGGTTGGAATCGGCGATGACAAAGCAATTCTCTCGCATGGTGTCGAACACGGGAAAGCTGTCCGGCGTGAATGCACCAATGCCGCCCGACGGTTCTTTTTTGAACTGGGGCAGGGTGCCTGCGAATCGTTCCTGACAGTGAGCAAGAGCGGACACCCACATCTTGGCGAACTCTGGGCCGACAATAAACTCGGGTGATGCCGGCCCGTATGGGTCGACCGCCACGGTGTCCGAAGGCTTGTCGACGATGAAAGGAGCCGCACCTCCCTGAACACCACCAAAGTGGAAATCCGGTTTGTAGTAGATGCCCCACATCTTGTCTGTCAGAAGGCGACCGTCTACATCTGAGTAAAGCGGCGCGTCCGTATCGACGTGAATCACAGGCGGCATCGCTCCAGAATTAGTGACTTGCAGTGAAGGGTCCACGCCGAGCGTGCCCTCCTGCAGAGACCAGTAGATCCACATGGGGATGTCGTGTGTGGTCTCGCCCGTCGCGGTGTTTTTAATCCTAATAGTCATGGGTAAGTCGAGCATTTGCCAAAAACTGCGCACCCAGGGTCCTGCCGCAACTACAACGTAGTCACACTCAATGCGTCTCTGATCGGTTTCCACCGCGGTGACAGCGCCCGTGGCATCTAGTGATAAGCCCTGAACAGTCACGCCGCTCAGAATTTGCACACCCAGTGCCTCGGCTTTAGCGGCCAAGCCCTGCATCGCGCGACTATTGTTCGCGTAACCGCCCGGCATCTCATGCAGCACTGACGTGATCCCCTGTGCTCGCCAGTCAGAGAAGATGTCTTTCATGTAGCGCGTGCTTTCGGCGGCGCCCTCGACAAATACAGATTGGTAGCCGATGGCCTGTTGCTGAGCGAAGATCG